>ERZ780139.1019-NODE-1019-length-26513-cov-6.030728_pt1 | contig 26513 bp, 23 predicted proteins | sample MGYA00511476_ERZ780139 | MGnify/ENA primary metagenome ERZ780139 (study PRJEB29588, sample SAMEA2158190) | human gut metagenome | biome: human gut; feature: human-associated habitat; material: faeces | place: Denmark | collected 2008/2010 ... | reverse complement strand
CGCAAACACTTTATCCGGCTGTAATGCTTTGGCGTGTATTCGTGGCGAATAATCCGCCAACCCGCCAACGGGTAATTCTTACGCTTTCCGTTACACTTGCAAAACATACCTTACAACGTTCGGGGGTCGTCAATATACAAACAATATTCTTCACTTGCAACTTGTTTTAAAAATTCGATATGCTCGATTAACTCGGCGTTTGACAATTCCGCCACGGTGCGCAATTCGTGGGAATATTTCCCGGTTTCCTCGTTGACCCGCTCGTCGTACATAATTGGGGAAAACTCCCGCAACCTCCGTTCCGTTTGTTCCTCCGTAAGACGTTCGCCCGCCTCCCAAATGGCGTGTCGGAACGTGGGTACAACATAGTTGAAATAATAGCCTTTCAAAGCCTCGGACGAACCGTGCGGCGCAACAATGAACCGGGCAATTATCCGGGAACCTTTCCAACCCTTGAAAAATTCGTTTAATTCGCCCATGTACATTGCCAACCTGCCGTTATTATCTATCGTCCCCGTTGCCGTTATTTCTCGCTTTCTCATCGTTGATTAACTTTTGCATTGTGATATTAAACGCTGTCATTCCAACCGCACGGATAAACGCCCGTTCGCTCGACGAATACCCGGTTGCGACCTTATCCAACACTTTTGCGAAAAGAATAACGAAATTTCCCGGTTCCCACTGCCCGGTATTGTGCATACGGTCGATAACGTTCGCCCGCAACCTCGTATTATTCCGGGTCGCATCCTTACGGGCTTTCTCCCGGTCGTTCCAAAGGCTCGTTAATTGGCGTTTCACATTCTCAAAAAACAACGGCGTTTTCAACACGTCCGCAATTGTCATTTCTTTAACTTCCATATTGTTTTGTTTAAGGGACGCCGGGGAACCGACGCCCCGGTTAATTACTCGGTTTCAGTGTATTCCTCAATAATTAAATCGTCCTGTCCTCGCTTGACTTCCTCAATAAATCCTTGATACCCTTCTTTCCGGGCTAATTCGATAAGGGATTGCAGACGTTTTGCGCCCAAACTTTCGCCCCTCGCAATGCGGAATACCTTAACGGTCGGATTGCTTGCGATAATCAATTTTGCGGCAACCTCCATTATCTGACTATCCGACACTTTCCCGGCGACGAACGGCACGCCGTTTAACTCCAACCCGTCGTCCGTGAACGTCAACCCGGCAATCGGCAATTCCGATTTCGCAATAAGGGTTTCCCGCTCTTTGAGCAAATCCGACAACTTTTTTTCGTGGGTTTTGGCGACCTTTTCGGCGGCGTCCTTTTGCTTTTTCTTCGTCAGATAGTCCACAACCAACGCATTTATTTTGTTGTGTTCCTCGGCGGCTTTGAGGCGTTCGGCTGTATCCAAATTCTCCGGGTTGTTTTCCTCGTACTTTGCCAACCATGCGGCGGCGTTGTTCTTACGGGTTTCGTAATCGGCTTTTTCCGTTTGGATTTGCGCAAATGTTTCGTTGTATTTGTCGGCGGCGGCTTTCGCATCCGCTTTGCTCTTTTTCTTTGCCGCTTCCAACGCCTTTTTTGCCTCGGCAACAATCCGGTCGTATTCGGCTTGGGCTTCCGCCTCATACTTTATTGCGGCGTCAATCTCTGTATTCTTGGTTTCCTCGGCGGCTTTGATACGACCGGGGATTGCCTCCAATTGTTCCGTCCGGGTTTGCAATGCGGTACGCACGGTTTTTGCTTTCTCAATCAACCGGGCGTTCTCGTTTTGTTCCTCCATTAAATCGGCAATGTCGATTTTCTCGGCATACGTTTTGACGTCGCCCGGTTTCAACTGCCTTTCGGCGGCGGCGCAAATGGTCGTGTACGTCTTGACCTCGGCGTTGGCGTCCTTTCTTTTCTCCTTAACGGTCATAACCTCGGCGTCAATCTCGGCAATACGTTTTTGCACATTCTCCGGCAACAATGCCCGGACGTATTGCACTTGCTTTCGGCGACCCTCGGCGGTTTCAGACCACCGGGAAAACTCCACGGCGTCAAAGTCCGTATATCCGAAAACCTTTTGCAACATACTTACGTTATCCGACCGCATCCCGGTTGTTTTCTGTTTGATTGATAATGTACCACGGGGGTTGGCTTTGGTAAACCGCAATTCAACGTCGTATTCCTCGCCGTCGTCGCCGACAACCATTTTGGCAAACCCTTTGTCCTCGCCATTGCGCAACACGGCGTCCCGGTTCCCGGTCAATAACGCCCCGATTGCCTTTAATAGCGTGGATTTTCCCAACTCATTTTCCCCGGTAATGAAATATACATTACCCTCAAAATCTGCGTTGAACTCCTTAATTACTTGGAAATTCGACAACTCTAATTTTTTGATAATCATTTTATCGCTTTTTTTATGCCGGGGTTGCCCCCGGCGGTTACTACTATATTACCAAATCGTTACGTCTTTATGCGGTATATCCATTTTCCAACACGCAATAAAAACGTTGTTTATGTTCTCGTTGGCGTACAATATCGCACAATCTTTGGTTCGTACCAACTGAAAATAAAACGACTGTTTGCCGTATGCGTCGATTGGGTAAACGTACTCAATGAAATAAGCCGTTTTTGTCTGTTTTGCTGTTTCTAATGTATCCATACTCTCGGTTTTTATTTTTCCGGGAAAACGCCCGGTCGTTTTATTAACATGGCACAAAGATAGGGCATTTTATTTTAACTACCAAAAAAATTTTCTTTTATTTTTGGTATTTGTAGTAAATTCCTTTGTATGGCTTTCCCGTGTCGATACTCTTTTTTATCAATGAACGATTAAACCCCTTTTTTACCGCCTCTTTATAGTTGGCAAACTCAACAACAACTTTTCCGTCGTATCCTAACCCCTGTATTTTATCCGTGGTTTTGTTGGCAATGGCTAATTCATAATTCATATTTTCGTCGTATGTACACCAACGCAAATTTTCAACGAAATTATGAAAACGCACCCCGTCGATATGGTCAACACATGGTTTGCCCTCCGGGTTGGGGATAAAAGCAATTGCAACTAATCGGCTAATTTGAAAACCTTTCGACTTTCCGTTTTTACTCAACTTTAATTGCAATCCGCCGCAATTCTTTTGGGTCGGCTTCAATATCAACCCACTTTTAACAGACTTAACACGCCCGTATGAACTAACTAAATATAAACCCTCATATCCGGTTACATCTTTCCAAATTTCCATATTCTTTATTTTTGCATTTTTGACGGTGCAAATATAAAAAGAATATTTTTAATTACTTTATTCACGGTATGCAAAGTTATTTTTGGCGAATTTTCATTTTAAGCCACTTTATTTGCCGTGGTGAATACTTTATCCATTCAAACAAAATAATCGAAATACGGGGCTAAAAACGGGCAAAAACAAAAACGGGGTTGCAACGCTTGGTTACAATCCCCGTTTCTCGGTATTATGAACAATAAAAGTTACTTTTCTATGGTTACGAACTCAACGCCCAATATTTTTGTTGCCGGGTTCTTGCTTACAACATCAATTTCCCGGTTCTTTATCTTTTTGGTTTTCCAAAGAAACCCCCAAAACCGTTTGTATTGCACCGTTTCAACAATTAACAGACTATCCCGGTTTATATACGTCCCGGTAAATTGTCCGTCAGGCGTGACGCATCCATGCAACTCAAAATACGGTTCGACAATATCGACGCATCGTAAAACGATCGTAACCGTATCGCCGGGCAAATATACAACACTATCCCGGACGGTTGCCCGCAATTCGTTGATTGTTTCCATTTGGGTTGTTGTAACCCGTTCCAAATCCCGGTTCTTTGCCTTCAACGTCTTTATCAACGCCAAATCGTCCGCCCGGTACTTTTTGTATTCCGCCAATGACAACTCCAAATTCCCGACTTTGATTGCGTTCAAACTGTCTTTCGTTTGGTATAACTTGACGTCCTGCAATAGTATTTCGGTGTTGCTCCGGTATTTGTCCCGTTCCTCGGTCAACCTCTTTATTTTGACGTGTTGCGCCCAAAAGGCGGCGGCAACCGCCAAAATGATTGCCGCCCAAATCAAATACTTTTTCATAACGTCAATACCCTTTTAATTGCGGCAACGTGCATATTGGCGATACGTTCCCGCCCGTCGTCGCTCATTATGAAACGGCAATCTTTTTCCGTATCCATGAAAAAGTTTTCCGTAAGAATTGCCGGGCAACTCGTGTGTTTGAGTATATAAAACGCCGCTTCCTTATCCGGGTCGCCGTCGGCATAATCGAAACGCATACGCCAACCGTCGGGGGAAAATTCCCGCCCCGCTTCCTCGAAAAATACCGTTGCGATTGCATCGGCGGGGGTTTGTCCGGGCGACGTGTAAACCTCCCAACCCGTACCGCCCCCGGCGTTTGCGTGTATGCTTAATACATATACCTTACCGTCGTTATCTTTGGCGATTTGATTTGCCCGCTTTACACGCTCCGATAACGAAATGTCGTTTTCCTCCGGTACTAATATACGATATGGTATGCCGTATAAATCCAACTTTTCCGCAATGCGGCGTACAATATCCCGGTTAAACTCGTATTCAAACAATTGCGAACCGTCCGCCCAAACGGGGGAACGTTTTCCGGCTGTATCCTTTCCGTGTCCGTTATCCAACAAAACAATTGGTTTCATTCTTTGCCTCCTTTTTCTTTGTCCGGTATGTCCTCAATACATTTTTCGACCTCCGGGCGGTTAAACAACTTAAATACATTTACTTTCTTGTTTATTCCTTTTGCCTCAAAATAGTTATTAAAGCAACTCGAAATTTCAATACCATATACAACCAACAACAAGACGCCCGATAAAATGGGTATTCCTAATATCGCACCAAATGTTTGTCCGAACAATCCCGCCAATGTTACCCAACAAATGTAATCAACTAATTTGTTTATTGCTCGTCGCCATTTCCGGGACGGTCGGATTTGTTCGCCTCTCTTTTTCGCTGCTGCCACTCCAAAACGGCAATCAACGAAAATTAAAACCATTGCTAAAAGCAAAAACGGTATCAGATTTCCGTAAAAATCCAAAAACGGCGAAACTAACACCGTGGTTGTTCCATTAATAATGTTTCTTTCCTGCATAATTTTTATTTTATTGGGTTATTGCTTTTAATATACAACTTCCATAAGTTTGGTTTCCTTTATCGGTTTGGTGTACTCCATCATCACTCCAACCATAACCACCTACTAAAAGTTTTATTTCATCATCAGTCGACGGTACATTGTTGTAAAAATGTATTTTTACGGGCTTTGCCGCTGGGTTGCTGTTATAATCGGTTGAAAATAAAGTCACTTTGCCCCAATTATCACCTTTTGCCAACTTTATTAATGACGGCTCTACATCATTGTTTATATACCATCCATCAGTTCTTTCTATATACGCATCTATTCCGGTTACATCATTGCCATTAACTATAATGCGCATTGCCCTATTAACATTACCTATCGTTTCTCCGGCAACTTCATAATCTGCTGCTCCGGTTGACGGAATGTTTATCTCAACTGAATTTTCACTACTTAATGCTCCGTCATTGAATCTTATTTGTTCATCTGAAATATTAACAAATATGCCGTTGTATTCATTGGCAATATCCTGCTGCGCCTCATTATACCCCCAACCGCTACAATAATCATTATTATTGAATGCACTCATGCCAATTATAAGCATTTTTGCATTTGGGTTTGACACCTTAAATTTGTCGCATAAGGTTTTGTAATTCTTTTTCACTTGCCCTAATCTTCTAACCGAAAATTGTGCTCCTATCATTTCGGATAAATTTCTATAATGCCAAATTTCTGTTACACTAAATGGCAAATCCCATGTAACAATTCCGGTTCCCTTATCAACTGTTTTTACACGCCGAATTGTAAATTCACGCCAATCGCTATGATATTCCCCTATTTTCATATAATCCCCAACTTCTATTTCGGACGTTTTTATATCATCAGACTTAATAGAAAAAGGTGTAATTTCTTGTATTGTCCCCGTACATAATCCGGTAGCAAAAGACATATTATCTTGATTATTTATATATACAACATCTTTCATTTTAACGCCTTTCAATTCTTCCAAATCAAATGTTTGTTCACGAACTAATACACGGTCAATCTCATATCTATCATCATTTGTTCCGTATTCTAATATCAAATTATCAAAATATGGCAAATAACGCACGCATCGCCAATCATGCCATTGGGTTTCACTAATTGCCCTCAGCAAATCATAACCCCCAAACGCTGCGTTCATAAAATCATTTATTTCTGCGCAAGCAAAGTCAAAATCAAAATATGGGTTCTCCCCTCCGGTTATTTCTATTTTAACAACGTGCATACCATAACCATCAAAAGAAATACGCAAAACTGCATCCGGGTTGTTAACAACCGGGCTTAATGGATACCCGTTTCGGTATGTTGCTGTTGCTGTAAGGCTGCTAATTGATACGGGATTTACGTTTTCGGTTGTACCGTTGTCGCTTTCGCTGTAATCGGATTGAATAAAACCTATAACTTGCCCTACGCTATATGTTACATTTATTACCGCACCGGCTTCGGGGGCTTCCGGGAAATATAAAATACGTCTTGGCTGCCCGTCATCATATGGCGCAAATGTCATAATTGTACGGACTGCATAACAATCCCCCCCGGTCAATTGCGGGTTGTTTGATACATTTTTTACAACTCCATTTACCATTACATTAAAATTATAACAATCCAAAAAATCCAACACAAAAGATTTTTGCGAACCATCGCCATTAAATATTTGTGTTTTTTCACCAAACATTGTTTTATTTCTATTGTTGTATGTGCCTATTTTTTTCCCGTTGTCATAAATATCAAATTCGGCATAATCTGTTGTACGTTCAATTAGCTGTATTATATTTACGTGTGAACCGTACACAGAAAACTCCATTGTACTGCCTACGTCTTTTATTTTTTTCCCTATTATACCATCAGCCGTATTTGTAAATGCTTTTCCATTATACGGACGGTTATGAACCGCTCCGGTAGTTTTTAATATGTCTGTGTAATTGGCTGCTGTCAATAAACCCTTAACCAAATAACGTAAATATCCCGAATAAGCATTTCGGGTTGTAGATTTAGATGAACCAAAAATCGCATAACTTTTTGGCTTTATTGGCTGAACTACGGATTGTATGTTATTTATTCTATCATCAACATAATCTGTTGTTGCTGTTTTATAAACGGTGGGTTCATATACTCCCGTAAATTCCGGCAATTCGTCCTCTGTAAATGGTACAAACTGAAAATCTGAACTTATATCTCCTGTTACTTTAACGTTTGAATAAATGGAAAATTCCGGTATTGTTACAACACTATTTGACGAAAAATTTCCGTCTAACAATATAGCATACCTATTACCATCCAATGCCGCTCTTAATCTAAATGGGAAACGTGCATCGGCATATACAACGCCGTACTGTGGTATGCCGTTTTTTCTTCCCCAAAATTCAATTGTTGCTTCTGAATATCCTAAACCTCTGTATTGAATGTCTGCAACTCTTATTGTTGCTTTCATTCTTGCGTTCATATTCGGAATAAATTGACTTGGCAAATTTATTCTTATTTTATACTCTCCTGGTTTAGGACCCAGCGAATATGCAACCAATGGTGTAAATGTCGTCACAATAGATAATGGCGACGGTTTTACCATATATCCATTTTCTTTGTCTTCATATACTCCATTTTCCGCATAAAATACGTTCGTATAATCCGGCGTCAATTCATCCAATTGTTTAAAACTCCAACCTTCTAATTTAGGAATTGGAGACACTGACATATTAATTCCGACCTTTTTAACATAAACAATCAAATTAGTTCCTATTGTATTAGATAAACTTTCGCCATCTGTTCCAATAGCTATACAAATACAGCCATCTGAATTTATGCAAAGTCTAACCGGTGTTAGTATTCTTTTATCGCTCCAAAAATAAAATGGTGTATAATAATTAAACGTATTATTATTTCTTGCCCAAAAAGATAACGTCAACGTTTTATATCCAACTTTACCTGGTGACGCTGTTTTCCAACCTATCTCAAAAGAAAAATTCAAGCTGTCCGAAAATTTATATGGTGTTGTTAGCACTATAACATTTCTCAGAATATTACCAGCGCTAAAAGAGCAATCCGGAACAAACGTCTTTACTGACTTGCCAAATACATTTTTTTGATAAGGCTCCAAATCCACATTTTCCGGTTCGAACACATTAACATCTGTCAAATACATATTATCCTGCGATAATATATAATATGGCTCTGCATCAAATGCGCCATCTACAAATATGGAACTTCCTACACCAAAAATATTCCAATCAATCCAACATGAAATATGTATAAACCCGGAACCATAACCAAATGTTTTCTCATACAGCGTTGCTCCGCCATTAGGATTTTCAGGGCTGTTTGTATCCTCCCATAAAGGTTGATAACCAATATATTCCCATTTTCCATTTTCTTTAATCTTAAAACGCAACTCATGGTCTGTTGTGCTTTTTCTACGAACAAGGGATACCGCAATTTGTGTGTTTGGATAATCTAAAGGCTTTGCCCCGGAAAACACAATCTTAACATCTTTAAATGCGCTAATCCATCTTGCTCTATCTTCATTATCCAATGCTTTATTCTGATAAAAAGATTGTTCGGCACCAATCATGTATAATTGCTGACTTGTTGGAACTGACAATACCATGTTTCGCCAATTACCGGAAGCATCATTGTAAAATATTAATGCTTTCTCTTTAAGTTCTACGCCATTAAAATTTGCATAAACTCCCGGTGTTGCCGCTAAATAAAAAACGTTAGCATCCGTCGTTCCGGGTGCTGTTGTCGGTGTTGCAATTCCTACAAACGTTCTATTAGAACCTATCGTACTAATAATTGTTTGCAATGTGTTTTGTAGTACCTGCCCCGTAATTTCTTGGTTGCCGTTTGTCCTTATGACTGCTGCAACTGCATCTTTTAATTCTTGATAATTCGCCATAACTAATTAATTTAATCGTTATTAAAATCATTATTGTAATCGCTGTTAAAATCGCCAATATTTGCCCCTAAATATCCCCGCCCTATTTTCTTTATTACCGTGTTAGTGTCGAATTCTGCCTCAACGCTTGCTAAATCTCCCTGCGTTTGCCATTTTGGGGTAATCAAAAAGGTATCGCAATTATACGATATACCGTTGTACGTAACAACGGCATGGTCGGACAACCGGATAATTCGCATTGCGTCGCATAAAAATTCCGGTGCAAGGAATTGAAATTTATACGTCTTTTCGCTCAACTGTTTTTCCGGGAAAAAAAAGCCGTCCCGGTTTTCGCCGTCCTCTTCAAATTGGTATTCCGGTTTGCCTAACTCGGCGCAAAGGTACACGACGTTTTTATATTGGTCGCTATATTCGACGTGTCCGCCCTCGTAATACAAATTACTTTCGTCCCACCATTGCACACGCAAATAACCGTCCATGTTGCCCGCAACAACGGTAAACATTTCAGAATACCAATACCGACCGGACGTTCTAAGGCGTAAATAATATATGCCTTGTTGCATGGTTATTCCCAACGGCAAAAGTCCGGGATAAAAAACAATGTTGTATCCGTTCGTTGGAAAGGTCATAACCCGCAACCCGCCGGAAATCATATTGTCCGTTATATCCGCAACCTGTTTGCCGTCCTTATCGAACAACGTAACGTTTGATATTTTCGTATTTGCGTTATAATCTATAACGAACTGAAACGGCAAAATAAACCCGGCTTGCGAAAACAACGGGTAAATATTGCCATACGCATACGATTTGCGGGCGTTCTGATATTTAATATCTGAATACCACGGTAACGGGCTTAAATTATTATTCTGTATCATACATCAACGTTACTTTATTCATTCGACTATGCAAAGTTATTGAAATCTTGTTGATTTGCCCGTTACCAATGGCGGTTTTTACTAATTTCATCGGGTCGGGGTCGTCAATGGACGGGTATGTTACCGTTTGTTTCTTCTTTCGTTCCACTCCGTACGCATTCATTGAACTTCCGTTTATTTCAACCCGTCGGGCGGGTAAATCATATACATAATACGTCGGTTGTAAGTAGTAAAACGAAAGGATATAATTTTGCAATACAAAATCGATGCCCTGTGCGGAAAATGTTCTATATGGCAAAACTAAATTATTGTTACTATCACGAACCGCCGCAAATAGTGCGAACCCGTCCTCACTGATTGCCGACGGGTTCAAAATCATATAATCCACGTCAGACGTAAAATTTGATACCGTTATTTCCTCAATCTTTCCCGGCGTTACAAACTTGCTTAAAATGTTTATTGGGCTACCCTCGAAAGGCTGTGTAACATCGTCCATCCATTCAAATTGGTATCGTTCCGCCATATCTACTTTATCAAACGACCATTTCGACGAGGCAAACCCCCACGTTTTCCCATTACGGACGTTTAACAATGTCGTCAAATCAACCGTTAATCCGGTATTGGCGGAATACGACCCGCCATTGCGGAACCACAATATATGCTCAACCTTAAATTTGCCGTCCTCTATATACCAAAAACAACGGAAACAATCCCGTAACATATTGGTTAATTGTTGCAATGTGGTTGGGGCTTTTTGCGCCGGGCGGTCGTAATCTCCAACCAACACATTTGTTTTTTGCGTCAACAACAATTCAAATTTTTGGTGTGAAATCGGGTTTGTTGCGCCGTATAAAAATTGGCTATATTCCGCCGTCGCTTCGTGGCTGATACCCGGCGCAAATTGTTTCAACAAAACCGATATACAGGACGCCACCGGGTACGCATCCCGTAACGTATATTGTTTGCGTGCTTTTTCTTCCAATATCCAATCAAAAAGAGCAAAGCCAAACCAAATTGACGCATACCGCCACGTTGACCGGGCAATTGGGAAAAACTTTTGTCCCCAAATGGAATACGGCGGCGCAAAATATTGTCCGTTATCCGCCAATCCGTATTCCGTTGGTTGCGCCGAAAAATTATTGGATATATACCCGACGTCTATTGCATAACCTATCGCCCTATGATAATTACGGTTGTTTTCTACAATGTCATCCGTCGGCAATGGATATGTATTTAAATCGTCTATCTTTTCAACATCACACAAATAACGGGCATATATGTTATATGTTGTCATTTCTGCGTGTGGCGTTCCCGACGCACCGGAACCGGAAACGGCGGTAAAATCAAATTCGGCATTATCCCACGGCTGATTACCTAAACTATTATGGCTAAAACTAAACAAAACCACATTATCGGACGTCCTCACTATCTCATAGTTTATAATGCCGAAAAATGGCGGTTGATATTCTTGGGACGCCCTAATTGTAAAACCATTGTTATTGTTTGGGTATAATGTTCCCGTAAACATATTATTTCCCCCTATACTCATACGCCCGACATATAGTCCGTTTACATTAGGGTTGGAACTCCCCGTTACGTTTATTTCTTTTAGCAAATTACACAAAGCAAAATGATACGTATTTATCAATGCGTTGCGGTCGCTTACTGCGTTTGCGTCTTGTTCCCAATAATCGCCGCCCAAAAAACAAGAAACGACACTATCGCCCGGAATGTATATTTGAATTAAGGGGCGTTTGTCGAATAATACCCGGTTGATTTCCGGGGCTAACGTTATCAAATTATACTCTTTTTCCAATCCCGCCAAAACGTCGTTATAATCGTCCAACGGGTCGGGTTGTACCGTGCATTTCTTATTGTCGTCGTCAAACTCGCAATCCGTCATAAAGAATTTACCCCGGTAATATTCATCGTCCCACGTTCGCCCGCCGTCGTTGGATTTTCCCATAAGGAAATAAAATTGGCTTTCAAAGTTTTGCGACATGATATAATCGTAATCCTGTCGGATAAACGATATTTTCCCGGACAATTTAACACGGTAAAAACGTTGGTTGGTTTCCAATTCGTACTCCTTTGCCAAATCGTCCTTATACACGGGTTTTGTTTCCCGCATCTCGTAAACGGTCAACTCCGACCAATACGATACATGAACGCATACACGCAAATACGCCGCTTTTGTCGGGGCGGTTAAATACATTTGTTGGTTTTGATTTGCCTCATACGTCAACGCATTGTCGTTAGCATCAAAGAAACGGGCGGTATAAACGTTACTTACAATCAATTGTTCGCCGGGCGTAACTGAAATTTTCCCGGACGTATTGTAATTAACATTATCCACAAACCCCGCAAAACTCATAAATACGCCCAACCGATAATCCGGCAAAGATTGGTTAAATCGGTTGTAACTATCCGTATATAATATAAATCTATAAATCGGGTTCATACTCAATTGTTTTTGTATTTACGTCTTAAATTCTTGTACAACTCAACCGTCCCGTCTGATACCGAAATGAAACGGCGGCGGTTTTGTTCCTTAATTTCCCGGACGTCGTTTTGCAACTCCTTAATATCCGGGCTTTGTCCGTTTACATTCAAAACGATACCGTCGCCCCCGGCGTATGCGTTCCCGTATCGACGGGCAAACGTTCCGTTATTAAGCGACTTTATAACGTCCGGTATCAACTTGCGATAACGGCGGGAATTGCGTTTATTGATAACGGCGAAAAACTCGCCGCCCTCGGCACGCCTCCGGGTTCCGTCCGGCTTGGTTCCCAAATCAACGTCATTGCCGGATTGGTGCGAACCGCCCGCCAACAATTCAACCGTACCGTCCCCGTAACTCTCCGTACCCTCGGCGGCTTTACTCATTTGTGCGGCTTTAATTTTGGCGGCGGCAAATGAAGCCCACATAACGGCGATTGCCGGGATTGCGAACGGGAACCCCAATTGCGACCAAATCAAAGCGGACGCCGTTACAAGGTTTCCGATTTGTTGTATTGTCTGTATTGCCTGTTGTGCCTTTTGCGCTTTCTGTTGTTCTTTCAACGCCTTTTCTTGGTTCCGCTTTGCCAAATCCAACTCCTTTTGCGCCATAACCACGTTTGAGGCATAACCGTTCGCCCGTGCTTCCCTTTCGGCGTCCAACGTGCGTTGTGCGCTTTCAACCTCTTTGTCGGCGGCATTTACGGCGGCTTCGGCGGCTTGCAATTTCGCATCTAAAAATACCTGTAATTGCTCCATCGCAAAGGATACGGACGTACTTATTGCATCTTTTTGGTCGTCGTCCAAATTAAGCCCAAACAAACCGTAAATGTCGGTTCCTCGTTCCTCTCCTTTTGACTGCTCAATTTCTTGGTCAATCTTTTTTATTGTGTTTTGAATTGTTTGTACTTCAACATCTGACAATTTATTGGCTGCTTGCTCGTTCAATTGTAATACCTTTTGCAAACGTTCCTTTTCTGCCTGCAAACGGAATTGGGTTTTCCGGGCTTCTGAATTTCTTAATAAATCAAATTCAGATTGCGCCAACATTTGTTGTTGGTCGAACATCATTAATTGCGCTTGCAAATATTCGTCGGCAATTGCGTTTTCCTTAACGTCAAATCCGGCATTAATTACCCCGGCGTCCTGCTGTTGTCCGGTCGGCTTTTGCTCATTCTGCAACAATGCTGTTTGTCTTTCATTCTCTAACAACTGCATACGCAATTGTCGTTCCTGCTCGCTTCCCTGCTTAACCGCTTGCAAACGTAATTCAATGCTTTCTTTCTGCAATGCCAATTCTTGCAACTGCCGTTCTTGCTCTATTTTCAACAACGCCTCTGTCTGCTGTTGTTCTAACGCCGTAATTGTTGCGTTTATCGCCTGCCGTCCGGTTTCGTTCAAATCCTTTTCGGTCTGTAATTGGTGTTGCAAATCCTCAATCTGTCGGGAATACTGATATTGCGTTTGCTGCCGACGCTTTGCCCATTCGTCGGTTTCCAACTGCAATTGTGCATCCTGCAATTTCCGGGTTGCCTCCAAATTCTTTTTATAAGCCGCTTCAATTTGCTTTGCTTGTTGTTCTGCTGCCTTTTCCGCATCGCTTTTACCCCTTGGCGTTACGGTTGGGTTCTGTGTCGTTACGGGCTTATTGTCTGTTTGTGGCGTCGGGGTATCTCCAACAGAAACCGGGATTGTTAACGGTTTTATTTTCTTTTGCATACCCTCCAAACCCTCTTGGAAATTTTCTGTTATGTCTTTAACTTGGGCTTTAACCAAATTTCCATACGCTGCGGCATAATCTGCCAATCCTTTTTTTACGTCGTCGAAATCTAACGTAAACGCTCCCTTTAATACGGTTCCGGTTGCTTTGACAATATCAATAAAGAATCCAAACAAATTTCCCAACGTATCAAACGTTGTTTTGAATCCGGCAACAATCCCATTCCAAATTGCACGTATCAAAACACTTTCATTGTATAACTCAATAAAGTAGTTGATAATATTAATAACCCCTTTTATTATCGCCGTCAATCCTTGGTTAACAAAAACTTTTGCTTTCGTTGTCAACGTTTCAAAATTTCCTCCGGTTGCGTCAAACAACCCGGATAATGCGTTTTGCAACTCAATTTGGCTTTGCAATTGTTCCTCCTGCAATTGCGCCAAAACTCCGGCTTTCCCTTTTACTTCATCCATGTTTGTTGAAATATCTTTCAACGTGCGCAAATACTGCAATCCGGCGTCCTCTCCGGGACCCCCGAATATATCTGCAATTGCAGTCCCGACCGTTGCCGCATTATCCGGCAATTCTGCCAATTTTGCGGAAACGTCTTGTATAACATCGAACGTTGTTTTGGTTCCGGTCTGCAAATCTTTTTGAACTTGTTCCGACGAAATACCGATACCGTCCAAAGCCGCCGCCGTCGCCGTTGTCATTTCACGCAAACGCAAATTTGCCTCCTTAATTGCATCAACGCCTTTGTCCGAAAAGATACCCATTTTGTTTGTTTGGGCTACAATGGCAACAAATTGGTCAGCTGATATTCCCGCCTCCTTAAAATATGCCGGGTATTCTTTCAACGTGTCTAAAAATTCCCCGTTCGCATCGGCTCCGGACAAAAAACCATCCTTAACCAACTGCAATGCCTCATTTGCAGAAATACCAAATTGTTGTGATAATGCGTTTGTTGCAATCAATGTTTCCCGAAAATCTGCGCCGAACGAATCTGCGACGGCTTGCACCTCGTTTCTAAACGCTTTCAAATCATCGCCGCTTTTACCGGTAAATTGTTGCGTCAACCTTGTTGCCTCAACTAAGCCCGCGTTGTAATCGTACCACCATTTGAACGCCGCACCAACCGCCGCAATCCCGGCAATTGCCAAAAATACGGGATTTGAAAGTAAACCCAACAAAGTTTTCCCCAACGCCTTTGCGCCATCGCCTATTGCTGTAAATACTGCTTTGCTTTCTGAGCCTCCACGACCTAACGCCAAAAGGCTCTCCCCAAATGAATTGTTAAGCCCCAACGTTTCTTTTAATTTGTCGCCATACGAAATTATTGCGTCGGACGCCTCCGTATAATTACCAACGTTCAATTGATATTTCCCGGTTGCCTCCTGCAAACGCTTCATTTCTTCGTATATTTCCCGTGTCTGCTCAACCAACTTGCGCCCCTCCTCGGTATTTTCTCGCTCGGCTTTCGTCATGTTGTTCAGATAGATTTTATTTAACGAATATTGCGCCGACAACTTGTTATAACTGCCCTCAGCTGACTGATTGATTTTTACAATCAATTTGTTTATTTGGTTGGCTTCCTGCTGTGCCAATTTCAACTCCGCCAACTTCTTTGCGTTCTCACTTTCCGCAAACGCCAAATCACGTTGCGCACGTGCCAAACGTTCCGCATCGCCTGCGGCTTTCTTGGTTGTGTTCCTGCCGTCCTCGGTTGCCCCGGAAACTTTTTGCAGAACCGCCGCCAACTGAATTGCTTCCGCCCTAATATTTTTCAACGCATTTGTATATGCGTCTGAAAGTTCATCCAATTGCTTTATCAAATCCGTAATCGAATTATCGGGGCTTACCAAATCCGAATATTTAATTGGGTTGTTGTTATCTGCCATATATCCGACTATTTATTTTGTTATTTGCGGGCAATTTTCCCTACAATCAATTTTCTTTTCTCAAATGTATAATTTATCGTCTGAAAAACAAAACGCCTTAAATCGCCTTATTTGGGCTTTTCCTGCTTGCTTTTTTCGCTTGCTCCTTAATGTATTCAAATGCGTTGTAATATTCCAAAACGGTAAACGATTTTGGGTTTACGTGCAAATGTTGGGACAACATCAAACACATATTTTCAAATTGCTTGTCGTATTGTATTTCCACGCTATCCGAACCGCTAAACGATTTGGGTTTTGTATAAGTCAACAACAACGTCGTAATACGGTCTATTTCTTCCCGTTTGTCGCTTTCGTCCCCCTGTATTATCGCCTCCAACATTAACATCGTGCGTTGCTTCAATTGGTCGTAATACTCTTTAATCGTGGCGTCGTCGAATAGTTTAGGAAAATACAATTGTAGTTCTTCGTCTATTTTTTTTTTGACCGCTTCCAATTGGGCGGTCAACTCGGCGTTCGGCGCATCGGCGAATAAATCCAATACTTTTTGCAAACCGTCCGCCGTCATATCGTTGTATTCCGTTCCGTCCACGGACTTAACCAAACAGGCAAACGCCAAATACTTTGGCGATATGGCGGATTGGACGAAATAAACGTTTTGCCGCAAATTATCCAATTCCTTTTCCGCCAAATCCGGCTTTTCCTTTCGGATAAACCGGATTGCCTTTTCAATATGCGCATCCCAATCGTTCAAATCCGACCCAACCCCGGCGTCGATAAGCAACATTTTGTTATATGCGTGAAATCGCAAAATCGGCAATTCGTCGATACTATCGTACAACACAACCGCCCGTTCCCCTATCTTTGTTGTTTTCATAGGAGTATGCGGGTTATGACTGTTGAACAAAACGGAACCAATAACAATGCCGGGTTCCCGGTGCATATAGCAAACAGAACGGACAAAACGACCCCCGCCCACCATGATAAGCAAAAGCCGCAATTGAACATCTTAACAAAAAAGTCGTTGCCGTGAACTTGGACGTACTCAATAACGCCCCACTTTTTTAACAGGGTCAACAGGAACGCCGCCACGGTTGCCACGACCAAAACCCAAATAATGAAAGTTACCATATCGTTAAATGTTACAAGGTTGATTAACTGACAATACGCCCTCAAAGCGAAAACCGCCGAACGGGTGCATTAAAAATTGATTATCTATTTCGTCCAACGTAAACCCACGGTACACGTTTTCCGCCAATTCATAAATCCGGTTTATTACAATCGTCCCGTCTTTCAGCCAAAAACCGCCATTTAAGACGGTCAATATTTCGTTCTTCAATGCCTCGGTATTCCGGTTGTTGAGTTGACCGGGGTAAACCTTGCGCAAATCGAACCAAACAATAAGGGAAAACGGGGCTTTAATCTCGCTTTGCTCCTTGGGAATCCAACCGACCGTTTGCGGGTCGTCTATCCAAAAGAACGAAAAATTGCCAATATTGGCATCCGGGGAAACGTCGATATAATCGTTGTTGCCTCTCCATTCCGTCCCGCCCGCATATACGTTCGGGGTATAATAGCGTTTGCCCTGTATCACTTTTGCGATACGTTGCGCCCGCCCAAATGCGACGTCCAACCAATCGACGTTATCCATTAACCCGGTTTGTATGTTCCCCAAAACCCGGTCTATTAAAACCGGGTTGGGAATTATAGGGGTTGTTCTCTTATTCATTGCCATATAATACGTTTTTTACTTTCTTCATTAAGTCCGGGAATATATATTGCCAAATCAACGCCGCAATATTTTCGTCCGTCAATCCCAATATTTGCCGCCCGTACTTTTTTATTAAGTCCTCCGTTTTGAAATCCGACGCCTTTATTTCAAATTGTTTGTCGCCGACTTCCAAAAAAAACGACGCTTCAAAATCCCCGGTATCCCGTAACGTTACCCGGTTTGTCGGTTGTCCCTTTTCCTCCTTTATGGCTATCGTCAACGGCGAATACGGGGCGTAATCCATAATTTCCACGCCCAAACGGTTAATACCCTGTTCAAACAATTGTTCCTCGGCGTTCATATCAACTATATAGGCGTCATTGTCCCAAATAATTTGTTGAATGTATGCGCCGGACGATAACCCGTTGTTGAACGTGGCAACCCGGTTGCGTAAATCCTGTATTGACTTTAACCCCGCCATAATATTACGTTGTCCGGTATTTTACGCCGTGGTTATTACAAGTAAGGCAAATACGGTCGATACCCTGCGTATCCAACCGCAACGCCTCGTATGCTTTTTTAAGGTCATAACCCAAACCGCCGGGGCGACCCTCAACGTTGCCGTCCAACTCGTAAAGAATTTCCATCCGGCTTGCGTTTACTTGGTTCCGGTTTACCTTAACATCGGGGTTCATTGCCAACGTGCGCAACATGATTGCGGCGACCTGTCGTTGGATAACCGTTTGGAAAATCTGCCTTTCCTTAATGATAAAATCCGTTAGGTCGCAACCAACGGTTATTTCGCAATTCAACCCGTAATTCTGCGTATTGGTGTACATCGTCAACGCAATATCCCACAACTCCGGGTATTCGTCGAATGTTTCCGGGGCGTTCATCATAAACGGGGATACCTGTAAATACTTGGTTATTTCCCGCCAACGCTCCAAATCAACGTAACCCGTACACGTCCCGCACGGCTCCCGGCTCCAATCCTTTGTCATGTTAATTGCCTGCATCCCGGCGGGCAAATCGTTTTGGTTGTAACAAAGGAACCACGACCCCCCGGCGTTGTTTCCGGTACTGATATACGGCAAATAACAATCTTTCAACGGGAACCATTGAAAACCGCCGTTTGTCTGCGTAAAATTCAAATCAAACGTCTTTATCGGGTCAATTTGGGACGAATGGAAAAGATACATACGAACAACCCCGGTTGCGCCCGTCATTTGCAACCCGATTTGCTCGATTTTCATTGTTACACCCATAGAACGAACCGGGACAATTTCAAACCCGACTAATTTATGATTATTCGGCAACGTCGCCCGGATACGTCCCGCACCGTCAAAGAACGTGCGCCGCTCCAAAAGGTTCTTTGTTTCCTTATCCAATCCCTTTATCTGCGTGAATGTTTGTACCATTTGCGCAATACCGTTACGGGTCAACCGCTCTAAATAATCGGAAATGAAATTGTACGGTTGCCAATATGGGTTGCCGTAATCGTCGTTGTAATCGTCGTTAAAATCGCTTTCGGTCGGTTCCTCATTTTGGTTGTCCCGTGCCGCAATCCAAACTTTGTCGTTGTGGCGAACCTTTGCCCCGGCTTTGTATTCCCTTATCATATTCCAAACCGGATATTGAAAAACGAAATCATCCGGGACGATTGCCCGGACATTATCCAAAGTAACAAGGGGGTGCGCACCTTGAAACGTCAAACCGCTTTCCGTCTGCGTTAAATTGTCGTCTATCGCCTTTGCCGGGTCGTATGATTGTTCCCACCCGACGACGTGCAATAATGCGTCCTGTATTTCTTCTAATCGGTACATCTGCGTTTGAAATAAATAAGGGGGCGGGGATAACCACCCCGTCCCCTCGGTTTAACAATTCGTTATGCTCCGGCGTTATTCGCCCCCGGCACCTCCGGCGGGAAATTCCGCTGCGTTGGTTACATATACAGGCATACCCAACGGCTCGTTCGGATTGCGGGCGGCAATCTCGGCTTTGATAATCGGGTTTGCCACGGTATCCGGGTTGCTGTTGTAAGCAACCATATACGCCACGTCAACGGAAAATCCGAAATACTCCTTAACGGCGCACGTCAAATCGGCGGTTGCGTCGCCCATAATTGCGGACTGGTCGCCAACGGCGGTGTAATAGTGCGAACCAACGGGCAAATCAATGTACGGCAAACGTACAACGTCCCATTCGTGGAAATTCGCACGGGTGCGGCGCAATGCCTCACGGTCAACACGTGTAAGGATACCAACATTACCGTCAGCAACGGCAAACATGGTTCCCATTTTGCCCGCTTCGTCGGTTACGTTGTTCGTGTAATGTAAAACCTTATTGTCGTACTCCATGCGCTTGTTTACGTCGTTGTAAACGCCGTGTTGTGCAAGTTTACGTATAAGGCTATCAACCCCGGCGTTGGCGATAATGTGGATATATTCCGGGTAACAGTTAGCCCGCATAATCGGGTTAATATCGCCCAAAATCTCGGTCGCCATTTGGGTTGGAACCTGTACCACATTGCCCGACTCCGTGTAATTAAGCAACGTTTTGAACACCTGCGTTTTGTTTGCCTCCAATGCGGCAACGGCTCCGACGTCCAATTTGTTCGCCAAAGTCCGGCACGTCTTTTCCATTTTGCGCAAAAAGTCGTGTTCATAGGAAATTTCGTTGTTCATGTAGGCGGCGGGAACCATTGTAAAGCCAATGGCATAAGTCGCCCAAACAACCGTTACCAATGCGGACGTATTTTCATCGTCAGCGATAACGCACGAACGGATATTGCTAACCTGTACATCGCCGTCGTAATTGATAACGGGTACTTGTACCGTGTTACCAATAGACGCAAACGCACGGTCACGCAAATTGGGGTTAATGATTGAGGACGGGGCGTTGGTTTGCTCAATGAAAAAATCCAATGCGCCATACTCACACGGGCGGGTCATATTACGGTCTAATTCCGGGTTCTCAATCCGCCAATTCTGCAATCTTGTTGCTACTAATGACATAATGTTAAAAATTTAATTGTTATTAAATGCGGGTTTACCCTTTACCCGTGATTGTTTACTTTTCCGGCAATGCGGCAATATTGTTGTCCTGCCATGCCTGTTTCATTGCGGCGTCGAACTTTTCAGAACCCACCGTTAAGCCCTGCGCCATAAGGTTTGCGGCGATTGCTTCGTAAGCCTCGACACGGGTTTTTGCGCCCGTTACGTCAATGGTTGTTCCGCCACTACCGCCGGAACCGCCCCCCGGGGGAACCGTTCCGCCGCCTCCGGCTTGGCGTACCTTATCCAAAATACCCATTGTATCCAATTCCTTTGCCAACAGGTCGCCGGGGGTGTACGGGTTCAACTGATTGTTCGGGTTACGCATAATTGCGCCGCTTTCGTCCTTAAAAGCAATGATTTTGCCGCCTTTGCCGTCGTCGATATATTCGGGGTTCATACCCTTGATTTTGTCGATTGCTTGCGCCAACAAAACCTTTGTTGCGCTTTCGGGCAATCCCGGTTTGAATTTCAACCCGGCGGTTGCCGCCTGCAATGCGCCCTCGATACGGACGCCGAATAATTCCGTTTGGAATTTCTTTTCGGCTTCATCGTACTTGCTTTTGAGGTCGTTAAACTGCGTTGTTACCGCCGTTAAATCGGCTTTCGCCTGTTTCAAAGCCTTTGCGGTTTCCGCATCGCTCGCACCGTCGGCAATTGCCTTTTCCAAACGTGCCTTTTCTTTCGTCAGACTGTCGATTTGGGTTTGCAATGCGCTTGCGCTTTCCGCTTTGGTTTTGAACTCGGCGACCACACGTTTTGCGTAATCAAACGTCTTTTCGGTTCCGTTCTTTGCGATACCGGACGCCGCCAAAATATCGGCATCCAATCCGCCGTAAATTTCGCCCGTCTTTTTGGCAATAACGCTATTTTCGTCGTTGGCGGACAATGTTGTAATTGCCGCAATTTGTTCGTCGGTTAATCCGGCTAATGCCGCATTTGCAACTAAAATTTCTCTCGTTAACATAATTCTTTCCCTTTGAATTAATTAAGTGCGATTGCTGCTACTGCTCCGCTGTTTGCGTTAATAATATGAATTGTGTATTTTGGCGAATCCCCGGTTGTGTCAACCAACCAACTAACAACACGCGCATGGCTGATTTTCTTTGCAACCTCTGTTGTTACCAAAATTACGTCGGTAATTGTTCCGCCCTCAATACATTCAATCAACTTTTTCTTTGTTGCGCCATCCAATGCGGCGGCGGTTGTTGTTACTTCAATAACCAAATTGTCCTGCTGTGCAATCTGTGCCATAATCGTATTTTTTAATTGTTTAATACTCTGTTACTTTTTCGCTCCTGGTTTTTCCTCGGCTTTGGTTTCCTTTGGCTGGTTCCGCCGGGATAAATCCCGCCGCTTTCAATTCCTCCAAAATTTCAGCCTTTAACGCCTCTTTTTCCTCGGCTTTGGCTTTCGCCTCGGCTTCTGCCTTTGCCTGTGCATCGGCGGCGGCTTTTTCCTCGGCGGCTTTCCGCTGTGCGGCGGTTCGTGCCGCTTTTTCCTCGGCTTGCGCCTTGACGTACTCGTTGGGGTCGTTCAATACGGTAATCGTGTAACCCTGTTTTTTCAGTGCGTCCAAAATGCCGTTTTCAAAGGACTTTTTGCCGAACTTTTGTATACGGGGAACGGATAAGCGTTTGCCCGTTTCGCTGTCAAACTTGCGTACCTCAATAATGCAATGATACAAATGTTGTTCGTTGCTCGGTACAATGTAGTTTTCGGGGGTGACGTCCGTAATTGCGACGTCCTTTGTTTTACCATCGTTTACTTTTACTCTCATAACTTTAATTTATTTATTAAATTTCCAAATATAACTACTTAACATTGTGTTCATTTGCGTAATCATTAAATTTACTTGTTATTACTGAAATCTTTTGGTCGAATGGTATTTGCGTTCCAAACTCCAAAATGTTTGTATTCTCCCGTTCAAACCTGCGGACAAAGTTAGCAAAATTCAACTTTATACGCAATTCATTCTCCGGGATTAAGTTACGCCCGTACAAATCCAATACCTCGTTCCGGGTCAAATGGCGGTACGGCTCCAATTCTGCCAATATCAACATACGTTGCAATTGGGTTGGGTTGTTCCGGTACTCCGTTTCGATAATCTGATTTTGTAGGGCGTCCAATTCTGCCTCACTTGCGCCGCTTTCCTTTGCCACCTTGTAACGGTTCCGCAACTCGCTTGCGTCGTACAAATAGAACTCCGTGCCGTAATTGACTTTTGCAGATACGAACATATTGCCGTATCGCAATCGGCAAACCGTTTCATCGACGAACTGTTGGGCGGCTTCAAAGCCTTTTTTCACTCGGTTTAATACCGTGCTTTGGCTCTCAAATGCGGCTTTAACCTGTTGTTCGTTGAATGCCTCCCGTTGGGTTACTTCCTCGTTTTGTCCGACAATTGCGGTAATAATGTTTTCCCGCAATCGCTTTTCTTCCTCAACGTTGTAATCCAAACTTGAACGGTCAACGGTCAACATTTGTACCGGGTTCCGCAAATCGGGTTGTTTGTCCCCGTCCGGTATCGGTATTTCAACAAAGGAACCCGCCCCGGTAATCCGTTTGTCGCCGCACTTGGGGCAACGCATCAATAACCCGGCTTGGTCTAACCTGTAATACCCTTGTTTGTCTTTCAAAAATCCACCGTCGCAATAATCGCCGTTTTCGGCGTTTGTAAAGTCGCACGATTGTTCGTAACCGGAATATATCGGGTACGACCCGTACATATCCAAATGCCGCTTTGATATATGGAAAAACAAAAACCAATCCAACGCCTCCAATTCATTTGTTAGCGGGGATTGCTTAACGTCCGGTTCTCGCAAATTCATTGGCTCATCCCAAAAGAAACGGGCGGGGCAATAGCGCAAATCGTGTGGGTTATCAACCAATAATTCGCCTATGTTGCCGCCGTCGTCCTCTGCAAACACTCTGTATCGTTCATCGTCAATAACTGCAATACGTTTATCGGGTTGGCGGAAAATTATCCAATCCATAACCCCGGTTGTCCGGTTTGCCTCAAAGGTTATAACGCTTTCGATAGGTAGCCAATAAAAATACGGGGTCGGGTATCGGTCGGCGGGGTTTTGCTCGGCGGGCAAATCAACTATTAAAACGCTGTTTATTTCCGTCTTGAAAAACTCCCAACCTTTCGTACTCCAAATTTCCGGCTCCTTTAATACATCTTGGCGGTAATACTCCCAATCGTCCCGTTGTTCCGTGTTTTGGAATTGGTAATTGAACGCCGGGTTACGACCGTCGAAAATACGGCTTAATTTCTTAAAACAAACGTCCGTTACCTCGTTGGTGCGAACGGGGTAACGGAACAATGTTTTGAAGATTTTGAATTTATCGTGCGGGATAAGATTTTGAACCCATGCCAAAAAATCGGTCGTGGGTAAACACATTAAGGGCGTTACGTTGGTTTGGGCGTGAAATTTAATGCGGTTTTGGTGTATGACCGCTTTATTTATCGTCGCCTTTTTCCTCGGTTCCGTTATTTCCTTTCGTATGCGTTTTATATCTAATCCCATTTTCTTTGCTAAATTCAAAAGGTGTTTTTTCGGGCAACTGCCAACCGCCATTGTTAGGCATCCGCAACAGGCGTTCGGCGTGGTTAATCTCAAATTCTTCGGTCGTGTTTAGGGTCGGACACTCCAACACGACCTTTGTAACTTTCGCCGTCATTACTCTTGTGCGGGTTTCAAATCCGTAAGCGGGTTAAACGCCGGGGCAACAATCGCCAAATCGTCCGACCAATTCGGCAAAAACGACCATTGTATTGCGTTGCTGTCCGGGGCTTCCAATCCGCCCAACGTCTTATCGCCGATAAACAACGAACGTATCGGTATCGGGTAATATGTACCGTCGGTACCCCCCTTGATTGCGCCGATTGCGCCGTTTTCGTCGAAAATGAAGATACCCAAATTGTCGCCCCAACTTTCGCATTGCATTTCCTTTAATGCCTTGATAACCTCCTGCGGGGCTTTGCGGATAACTCCGGTAAACGGGGTTGGTTCACGTCCAATAATTTCTTCGACGCCTCCCAACGTTTCGTTTCCGCCTCCAAAGGTGCGGGCGGCTCCCGCCTCGGCTGTCGGGGCTTGGATATACGGCGAAATAACTACTTTCGTGCTATCCGCCGCCGATAACAGGGGCGTCCACGACGCTAACGCCGTAATCGCTTTTTCACTCGTAAAACTGTTTTTGCTTCCGTCGTCTTTCATAAGACGTTGAAAAGCCACTTTCTGAACCTGTCCGAAACTCTCCGAACACGTAATTGCGGGTACATCGGGCAACGACGCCGCCGCTGGACATTTACAAATCATACTCCTTTGTTTTTAACGTTAAAAATATTGTTACTTTCTCCGGGGCTGTCCCTTTGCCCCCTTGTTTCGGTTACAAAGTTATAAACTTTTTCCCTGATAATCTTGTATATCTCAAAAATATTGCTAATTGCGTCGTCTTACGCCTCGGTTTGCGTGTGCGTATGGCTGTATATTGCCGTCCGCAATCTCCTTTTCATATATCCCGGTCAATCCGTCCTCCGGGTCGTCGTGCGTGTTGGCTCCGAAATTACGCAAAAATCCGGTTACATGGTCGTAAACGGCTTTGTACCGGGTTTCCCAACCGAACGGCATAATTATATGTTGATTAACCATTGCGGACGCTGTTATTATCCGGCTTTCCTTGTTGCCTCCTTGATAAAATGGCTCTGTAATCGCCCGGACTTTCTTTTTTATAACTTTCTCATAACCCGCACCGCCGTTGTTGCTCTCAACCCACGCTTTTTGCGTCCCGTTACGGTTAATCATCGCCGGGACGGTTACGGTTGTAACGTCCGTGTTTTCGTCCGTCATTTCCATATCTGTAATAAGGGCAAACAATATCGGCTCCATGCGCTTTGTTTTCTCGTTGAAAAACATATTGTCGGACTTATACACGTCATACGTTGCGGCAAACAACAGGTCGTCGCCCTCGTCGGCAACGTCAATGTATGCGCCGGAACGAATGTACGTTCCGTAATCGGATTTTTCGACCCACGTTTTGAAAGGTTGGTACAAACGACCCTCGGCGGAACCGGGGTTGCCTTGATACAGGCATTGAAATTGCACCGGGTCTAATGCCTTTTGCGCCTCCAACTTTTGCTTACTGTGTCGGCTTTCCCATAATGCCGCCCCCGGTTCCCGTGGGTCTATCTCGGTCGGTTCCACGGTTTTCAGTCCCTCAAAGTTTATGCGTACCCACGCCCCCGGCGTTACGTCCTCCAAATCCGCCCAACACTTAACATCAATAATCGTTTCGCCGCTCTTTTCAATGCGCCCTATCAAATCGTCGTCGTGCCAACGGGTGAATACAATCAATTCTTGACTATCGTTGTGTAAACGGGTGCGTACAACGGTCGTGTACCATTTCCACGCCGCCGCCCGTACTATCGGGCTGTTACCCTCGGCGTAATCCTTATACACGTCGTCCAATATCGAAACGTCCACGGTTTTAGACGTCAGCGAACCGCCACGACCGACGACACGCAACGACCCCTTACGCCCGACCATTTCGATAACATCGGAATTGCGCAAATAGGTATTCGACATCGTTACGACGTTCGACCCGTTTAAGTATGTGCCGGGGAATAATTCGCGATACCGGGGCGTGTCGATTATTCGTTGAACGTCCCGGTTAAAATCCCGTGCGATTGTCGCCGCATACGAACCGATACATATTTTGCGGTCGGGGTCTAACCCCAACATAAATGCGGGTAATTT
>ERZ780139.1012-NODE-1012-length-26667-cov-7.227754_pt1 | contig 26667 bp, 20 predicted proteins | sample MGYA00511476_ERZ780139 | MGnify/ENA primary metagenome ERZ780139 (study PRJEB29588, sample SAMEA2158190) | human gut metagenome | biome: human gut; feature: human-associated habitat; material: faeces | place: Denmark | collected 2008/2010 ... | reverse complement strand
GGAGAGCGCCGTGTCGTGGATGAGCTGGTCGTACGCGCGCTGTAAAAACGTGGAATATACCGCAAAAACCGGAATCATGCCGCCGCGCGCCAGACCGGCGCAAAACGTGACGGCGTGTTCCTCCGCAATGCCGACATCCATCATGCGGCGCGGAAAACGCTCCGCAAAGTACGACAAGCCCGTACCCGACGGCATAGCGGCGGTAATCGCGACGATTTTTTCATCCGTTTTCGCCATTTCGGACAGCGTTTCCGCCATCACCTGCCCATAGGACGGCAGCGTTCCCTTCTTGCGCGCCGTACCGGTTTCCACATAGAACGGCGGCGTGCCGTGGAAGCGCTCCGGCTTGTCCTCCGCTGCGCTGTACCCATATCCTTTTTTTGTGAGCACATGCACAACAACCGGCTCATCCAACTGTTTGACGGCCTCCAATGTGTGCTCCAGTGCCTTGAGATCATGCCCGTTAATCGGGCCGAAATAATGGAAGCCAAGGCTATTGAAGAATCCCTCTTGATTTTCGCGCACGAACATGGACTTGACGCTCTTTTTTGCCCACGATAAAAAGTGCTGAAGCGGTTTTCCGACTACGGGCAGGCAGGACAAGCCTTTGCGGATGACCCTCTTCGTGCTTGTCCACCCGCTGGAGACGCGTAAATCCGTCAGGTGCTGCGAAAGCGCCCCAACGTTCGGCGCAATCGACATTTCGTTGTCATTCAGAATGACAATCATACGCGTATGACTGTCACCCGCGTCGTTGAGCGCCTCATAGCACATGCCGCCGGTCATTGCGCCATCGCCCACCAGCGCCAGCACATGGTGATGCTGCCCCTGCAAATCGCGGGCGCGCGCCAGCCCCAGCGCTGCGGACAGCGCGGTAGAGGCATGACCCGTCTCGAACACATCATATTCGCTTTCGGAGCGCTTCGGAAAACCGGACAGACCGCCAAAAGAACGCAGGGTACAGAACGTGCGGTAGCGCCCCGTCAGCAGCTTGTGGACGTAGCTCTGATGCCCCACATCGAAGACGATTTTATCCTCCGGCATGTTGAACACGCGGTGAATCGCCATCGTCAATTCCACCACGCCCAGATTGCTCGCCAAATGCCCGCCGCGCTTGGAAATGGTCGTGACCAGTTCTGTACGAATCTGCGCGGCAAGATCGTTCATCTCCGCATAGGACAAACCTTTAATGTCCTGCGGCGACTTGATATCCTCCAATCGCAAGCGTTTTCCCTCCTTCATGGATTTTGCATTTGTGTTGATTGATGCTATTTCTCAGATAAGAATGCGCAAGCAGATGGCGCAGGTGAATGCAGGAAATAGTATTAGAATTTGCTGCCCTTGCTCCCCTTTGCGCCCTTCGCGCCGCCGAGCGAAACGCCCTTCAAAATATCGGAGGAATAAGCATAATTGCGCATGTTGCGGTCTTCGTTCGCCTTGCGCGCGCAGTCCACCATGCGGTCAATCAGCTGCGAATACTTCACGCCCTTGTTCTCCCACAGGTAGAATGCCAGCGAGCCGGGAATCGTGTTGATTTCGGTGATGTACACCTGCTCGGACGCGCGGTCGAACATGTAGTCGATGCGCACAACGCCCTTGCAGTCCAGCATCCGGAAAATATCGCAGGACATGGCCTGAATCTTATCGCGCAGGCTGTCCTCAATCGGCGCGGGCAGCACACGGTGCAGGCTCGGCATGGCCTTCGAGCCGCCATTGGCAAGATACTTCTCCTTGAAATCGAGGAACTGCTGACCCGACAGCGGCATCTCAATCGGGCTGGCTTCCACGTCGCCATCGTAGCCCAGTACGGAGCAGTTCAGTTCAATCGGGTGATCCAGCCCCTTCTCAACCAGCACGCGGCGGTCATACTCAAACGCCAGTTCAAGGCTGTCCGTCAGCCCTTCGCGGTCATCCGCACGGCTGACACCGATGGACGAGCCGAGGTTCGCGGGCTTGACGAACACAGGATAGCCCAGTTCCTTCTCCACCTTGTCCAGCACGGCGTTTTTGTCCTGCTGATACATGGCGCGCGTGAACCAGCAATCCGGCAGACACGGCAGCGTCCCCGCGCCGCGGAAGAACTGCTTCATCATGATTTTATCCATGCCGATGGCGCTGCCTGCCACGCCCGTGGACGTGTACGGCAGATTTGCCAGTTCCAGCATCCCTTGCAGCGTGCCGTCCTCGCCGTTCAGCCCGTGCATAACGATGACGCAAACTTCCAGCCGCGCTACCATGACCTGCGTTGGATGAGAGAACAGCCCCTTGCCAGGACGGTTCGCCAGCAGCGCGCCCGAACCCGCCGTCACGTCCAGCGCAACGGCTTCGATGCCCGCTTTGTTCGGGTCAAAGGGCGTGTACGTCTCGATGCGGCGGAGCGCATTTCCCGTATACCAGACGCCGTTTTCGCCGATATACACCGGGATGACGTCGTACTTCTCGCTGTCCACATGGTTCATCAGCTGCACCGCGCTGATGATGGATACCTCGCGCTCACAGCTGCGGGAACCGAAAATCACACCAAGCTGAACCTTTGCCATAACAAAAATCTCCTTGCCTTTACGGAATCTCTGATTGGTTCGTCAGAACTTCCTTACGTTTCAGAATAGTGATCCGGAAGATCGTTTTCAAACATTGCAATGTCGCCGGGACGCCCAATCTGCCGCAGGAGCACCGTCGCTTCGTCGAGGCTGGCGACGACGTGCAGATTTCCCTGCGGGAAACCCGCCGCGAGCAGCCCTTCGGCAATCGGCTGTGTATGCTTTTTGCCCACGAGAATAGCGATATCCGCGTTGCCGCAGATTTTCCGCCCAAATTCGCGGTTGAACGCCGCTTCCTGTCCGCCCAATTCGACCATACCGGGGGTAATGATGATGCGCCGCGCTTGGAACGCCCCAAGTACCTTCACCGCCGCTTCCGCGCCCTTCGGGTTGGAATTGAACGCATCGTCGATGATGGTGATGCCCGGCGACGGAATCAGCTGCAAGCGGTGCTCCACCGGCTGCAGTTTGCTGATGCCGCGTGCTACTTGCCGCATGGTCAGCCCCAGATGGAGCGCAGCCGTCGCGGCAAGCAGGATGTTCTGGATGTTGTGTTCCCCCAGCAGGCGCGTTTCGCACGCAATTTCCTCCGCCGACGTATGCAGGACGAATCGGCTGCCCATCGGGGAAACCGTCACATCCGTTGCCCACACGTCCGCGTCCGGGCTGTAATGCAGGCAGCAGAGGCGCTTTTCTTTCTCCGTTCGGTCATAGAGTTCGCGGCAGATTGCACCGTCATCCGGGAAAAAGCAGCAGCCATCCGCCGGAACAGCGTCCATCAATTCATATTTCGTATTTTTGATGCGTTCCAAGGTATGGAAGGTGTCCAAATGCTGCGGGCCGACGCTCGTCAGCACGCCGTAACGCGGATGCACCAGTCGACACAGTTCCTTGATATCCCCGACGTGCCGTGCGCCCATTTCCGCCACAAACACCTGCGTCGCAGGCGTCAGGCGCTCACGGATGATTTTCGTCACGCCCATTGGCGTATTGAAGCTGCTCGGGGTAATCAGCGTCTGATACTTCTCCTGCAGAATCGTGCCGAGAATGAACTTGACGCTCGTCTTGCCGTAGCTGCCGGTAATGCCGATTTTGATGATGTCCGGGCGCGCCGCCAGTTTCTTCTGCGCGTCGCGGAAATACATTTCGCTCACGAGCTTTTCAATCGGCCACGCCAGCAATCCACCCAGCGCCACCCAGAGCGGCAGCAGCAGCGGCAGCAGCCCGCAGAAGTACACCTTCGTCAGCAGCGCAATCGGCGTGCAGAGCAGCGTATAGACAACGCCCATGACAATGTACGTCCGCTTGACGCGCATCGTGACGACAAACGGCTTTTTCGCCTTCTTCTGCTGGAAAATCGACCGGCACCACCAGCCGCCCGCGACCGCCAGTGCTGCATTCACCAGCGCCAGCAGGATTTTGCCGACGCTCATGTCCAGCATCCGGTCAATGCTCCGGTACGCCAAATACAGCAGCGTCAAATACGCCGCCAGCGTGATGCCGGGCAGCAGCGCGCGCTTCCAATTGCGCCGCAGCGTCCGGAAATAGCCGGGAAATTGGTAGCTTTCCAGCTGGAAATCATGCATCAAGCTCCGTTGTGCCAGCAGCATCGCCAAGGCAGTCGCCAGCGCCGGAAGCCATTTCAGTAAGTTAATCACCTGATTCACTCCTGCCCCATCCAAATCAGTTTAGCAGAAACTGACGCACAATCGTCTGAAAGCGCGCCGCCTGCTCCAGATATGCGAAATGCGTGCCGCCTTCCAGCACCACCAAACCGCTGTCGGCAATTTCCTTTTCCATCTGCTGCCCCATCCACAGCGGCGTTTCCGCGTCGCGGTCGCCCCAGATGAGCAGCGTCGGGTTCTTGATATGCGAAAGCAGCGCACTCTGGTCATAACCAACGACCTTGACGAACGTCTTGCGCATTTCCGGCGACAGGGCGGCATAATCCCGCGAGCCGTACTTCTGCACGAGATTCTCCTGCCACTTGTCCGGCAGGCTGCCGAAGAGGTGCGTCTTTTTCGCTACACCGACGAGCTTTTTCAGCCGCTGATACCGCTGCGACTTTTTGCTCTTTTCGCTGGATAGCTTCGGCCGTATGCCCGCCGCGCCTGTCAGAATCAGCTTCTCAAAACGCTCCGGATGGTCGGCGGCGAGCTCAATCGCCACGCGTCCGCCGAAGGAATGCGCAATCACGCTGCACGGCAGGAAGTCCAGCTTCATCAGCAGTTCCAGCAGATTCGCGGCGAAATCCGGCACACCCCACGGCTGCGGCGGAAATCCGCTTTCGCCATGCGCCGGAAAATCCACCCGAAGCACGGTCATGTCCGGCGTGAGCGCATCGCTAATCCCCGCCATCAGCTTTTCCGAGCAGCCCCAGCCATGCAGCAGCACCACTTTTCTTTCGCCGTGGCCGCTGATTTCATAATGGACGCGGACGCCCTGAAGCGTCATTTCCACAAAACGCATCTCCTTTTCAGCCGTCGATTCGCCAAATGTATCGGCACTTGACGGCGCTGATTTCCCAGCGGTCGCGGATTTCCTGCGGCACAGCCACGGTTCTTTCCAGCGTGCAGCCCAGCCCCAGGCACGTCTTGCGGCTCGCCCAGTTATCCGGGTCAGTCGTGATGACGACGCTGCTTTTGCCATGCAGGGCAATCAGCGGACGCAAGAGCGCACAGGCGCGGCGCGCGTAGTGATTGCCGCGATACGGCGGGTCAACATGATAGCCAATATGCCCGAAATAGTACACACAGGGGCTTTCCCCCATCCGCAGGGAGATGCGTCCAACTTCCCGGTGCGTCCCGTGCGGCACAATCATATAGTCATACACGCGGCCGAATCCCATTTCTTTTTCCGGCGGATAGAGCCGCAAGGGCAGCAAGTCAATCACGCCATCGGAAAACTCAGCACGCACTCTGCGAAACAGCATCCTTACACATCCTGTATCTGCACCTGCGGAAGCAGGGCAGCAAAATCATCGGGGCGAATCAGCTGCGTCCCCTCGGTCATTACCGACGCACAGCCCGCCGCCGCGCCATACGCCAGCGCGTGGCGGACGTCCCCTGTTTTCTCCAAGCCAGCCATCACACCGCCGACCATTGCGTCGCCCGCGCCAACGGTGGACTGCACCCGCACCGGAATCGCCGGGGCAAACATGGCGCCGCTTTCCGACACCCACAACGCACCCTCTCCGCCGAGGCTCACGAGCACATTCTGCGCGCCCATCTCAAGCAGCTCCAGCGCCGCCTGATGCACATACGCCATCGTCGGCAGCGGACGGTTCATGGCGGCTTGCAGTTCACTTCGGTTCGGCTTGACGAGGAACGGACGCGCTGCCAGCCCTGCCATCAGCGCCGCGCCGCTCACATCCAGCACAAACAGACGCTCCGGCAGGGAGAGCATCAGGTCGCGGTAATACTCCGGCGGACATTCCGGCGGCAGCGACCCTGTCAGGACGACATACTGCCCCGCAACTGTCTTTTCCGCCAGCAAGTCCGAAAACGCCCGCTGATTCGCCGCGTTGACCGGTGCGCCGGGTTCGTTCAGCTCCGTCACGCCCGTGCCGTCCTGCGGGACAATCTTCATGTTCGTGCGCACGTCGCCGTCCACGGGCAGGAAAACATGCGTCACCTGCTCGCCGTCCAGCTTGCGGCGAACCGCGTCGATGCCGTTTTTGCCCGCACAGCCGAGGACGCAGGACGCAATGCCCAGCCGGCGCGCAGTAATGGCGACATTGATGCCCTTGCCGCCCACATCCTGCCGTGTGGACAGGACACGGTTCACATCGCCCGCCGTGAAGGAACGGAGCGACACCGTGCGGTCAAACGAGGGATTCAGGCACACACAAGCCAGCATGGGCAAACCTCCCCATCATCAGCAGTCCATCCCATTATATCATGATTCCCCGCATGATGCAACCTGACGCGGAAAGAAAAAGGCTGCCCCGTATTCGCTCGGAGCAGCCAAATGGACTCATTCCTTAATGCAGTAGGCATTCAGCGCGTTCTGCATCGTGATCTGTGCAAACGCTTCCAGCGGAATTTCACGCAGGGCGGCAATTTTCTCCGCCACATAGCGCACGTTCGTCGGCTCATTTCGGCGGCCGCGGACGGGTTCGGGCGAAAGGTACGGGCTGTCCGTCTCAATCAGGATGCGGTCAAGCGGCACATTCACCGCGGCTTCCTGCAATTTCGGCGCTTTCTTGAAGGTCACAGGCCCCGCAAAGCTGATGAAGTACCCCAGTTTCAGGTACTCCTTCGCAATCTCCCAGCTGCCGGAAAAGCAGTGGATGATGCCGCCGGTTAAATGCTTCTTGTGGCGCTTCATAATGTCCAGCATGTCCTGATGCGCGTCCCGGATGTGATATGCCACGGGCAGCGACAATTCCCACGCCAGTTCCATCTGCGCCTCGCAGACCGTCATCTGCGTTTCGCGCGGCGACAGGTCATAGTAGTAATCCAGCCCGATTTCGCCAATGGCGACGACTTTCTCTTCCTTCGACCAGTCCGCCAAGCGCTGCAAATCATCCTCCACGAAACCTTTCGCCTCGTGCGGATGGATGCCGATGGCGGCATAGCAGCCCGGATGTACCGCTGCGAAATCCGCGCTGTGCCGGGAGGTCGCCATGTCCGAGCCAATCACGGCGTACCGGGTGACACCTGCTTCCGCCATGCGGGTCAGGACGTCCTCCCGGTCGTCGTCGAACTTTGGCTCATCGACATGGCAATGAGAGTCAAACAGCGCCATCATCCGATGATTGCACCGTCCTCCACACCCTCGCCGACGCTCATCAGGCGCAGATTATCCTCGTCATCGACGGCGGAGAGAATCATGCCCTGACTTTCGATGCCCGCAATCTTGCGCGGCGCGAGATTCACGACCGCCACGACCTGCTTGCCGACGAGTTCTTCGGGCTTGTAGTACTTCGCGATGCCGGAGAGAATCGTGCGTTCGCCGTCCTTGCCGAAGGAGAGGCGGAATTGCAGGAGCTTGTTGCTCTTCTCGACCTTCTCGCAGGACAGCACGCGCGCCACCTGCATCTTGCACTTGCAGAAATCATCGAAAGCGATTTCCGCCGGGAAATCAGGCGTTTCGTGCTTCTTTTCCGCCTTCTTTTCGGGCTTGGCGGCAGGCTTCTTTTCTTCCTTCTTCGGCTCTTCGGCGGGCGCGTCGCGTTCGATTTCCTTCTGGATGTCCAGACGCGGGAACAGCGCCGCGCCCTTATGCACCGTCAGGCCTTCCGGCAGCACGGCAAACGGCTTGCAAACGGAATCCCACGTCTTGAGCGCGTCGTCGGTCACGCCCAGCTGCTCGAAAATGCGTTCCGGCGTGCGCGGCATGACGAAGCCGATCATCACGGCGACGCGGCGGACGCACTCTGCCAGCGTGTACAGCACCGTCTTCAGCCGCGGCTGACCCTCTTCGCTGCGGCCCAGCACCCACGGCTGCGTCATGTCGATATACTTGTTGCAGTCGCTGATGAGCTTCCATGTTTCCACCAGCGCGTTGGAGAACTGGAAGGCGTTGACGTAGTTCTCCACCTTGCCAGAGAGCTGCTCCGCCTCGTCCCAGATGGGCTTGTCGACGGCTTCATCCACCGCGTCGATGGCGGGAACCGTGCCGCCAAAGTACTTCTCAATCATCGCGACCGTGCGGGAGACAAGGTTGCCAAGGTCATTCGCAAGGTCGGAATTGATGCGCGTCAGCATGGCTTTGAGCGTGAACTCGCCGTCCGAGCCGAAGGGCATTTCGCGCATGAGGAAATAGCGCACAGCATCGGAGGAATAGCGGTTGCACAGCACGACCGGGTCAACAACGTTGCCGACGCTCTTGCCCATCTTCTTGCCATTGATGACCAGCCAGCCGTGACCGAACACCTGCTTGGGCAGCGGCAGCCCCAGCGCGTGGAGCATAATCGGCCAGATAATGGTATGGAAGCGGACAATTTCCTTGCCGACCAGGTGGACATCCGCCGGCCAGTACTTCTGGAACAGCGCGTCATTGTCCGTGCCGTAGCCCAGCGCGGAAATGTAGTTGCTCAGCGCGTCAATCCAGACATACACCGTGTGCTTCTCGTCGAACGTGACCGGAATGCCCCACTTGATGGACGTGCGGCTGACGCACAGGTCTTCCAGCCCCGGACGGAGGAAGTTGTTCAGCATCTCGTTGGCGCGGCTGGCGGGCTGGATGAAGTCCGGATGCTCCTCGATGTACTGAATCAGCCATTCGGCGTACTTCTGCAGGCGGAAGAAGTAGGATTCTTCACGCGTCTTTTCCACCGGGCGACCGCAGTCCGGGCAGCAGCCGTCCTTGAGCTGCAATTCCGTCCAGAAGGATTCGCAGGGCGTGCAGTACCAGCCCTCGTATTCAGACTTGTAGATGTCGCCCTGATCGTACAGCTGCTTGAAAATCTTCTGCACGCACTTGACGTGGCGGTCATCGGTCGTGCGGATGAAATCGCTGTAATCAATGTCCATCAGCTTCCACAGATCCTTGATGCCCGCGACAATCTTGTCCACATACTCCTTCGGCGTGACGCCTTGTTCCTTTGCCTTGCGCTCAATCTTCTGGCCATGCTCGTCCGTACCGGTCAGGAAATAGACGTCATAGCCCGTCAGCTTCTTGAAGCGTGCCATCGAGTCCGCCGCCGTGGAGCAGTAGGCGTGACCGATGTGCAGGTTGCTGCTGGGGTAGTAAATGGGCGTGGTGATGTAAAACGGCTTCTTACACGATTCACACATGAGTTCATTCCTCCAATTGCTGTTTGAGAGAAACGATAAAAAACCGCCCCTCCCGCATTTTTGCCGAGGGGCGGAGAATTTTCCGCGTTGCCACCCTGATTTATCACTCATCCTGCGGATAACGGCGCGACCCGCCGCACCCTACTTCAGCCCAAAGGCGTTCAGGCGCGTGATGCTCCGGAGCCATGTTCCCGCGGATGTCCCGGCTGCTTCTCACCTGCCGCAGCTCTCTTTGCGCATCCATCCCCGGTACTCTTTCCATCATTGCAGAGGATATTATAGCGTCATTTGGGCATGGTTGTCAAGGGCAAATTTCAGCTATGCTGCTGATACCAAGTGTAGTCGTATCCGTAATCGCCCTGCTGATTTCTGGCAGACAGCGTAACGCGCACGACGGCGTTCTGCCGCAAGGTCATTTGCAGCGTGCATTCGCCGTTTTCCGCCGCAAGCACCGCCGTATCCGCCGCCGGCTGACCCGCCTGACGCAAAAGACGCAGCTGATTTGCCGTCAGCGAGCGCGGTTCGCCTAAATCGTGCCATACCTTCAGCGGATTGCACGTCACTTCATCCACCGTCTCCGTCGTCAGCGTCTGTTCGCCGCCCGCAGGCAAGGCAATCGTCACGGTCAGCTCGTCGCGGTCGGTGCGGCAGAGATTCCACAGCACGCCTTCATACGAGCCGTCGTCCTTGCGGACAATCACGCTGTGTTCGTCGCGGTGCACCGGCGTTCCGTGCAGATGGGAGAAGAACGCGAAGCTCCACAGTGTCGGCTTGGCAATCTGCCCGTTGGCAATCAAGCCGAATCCACCATGGAAGGGCATCGGCGGCACGCCCTGCTCCTCGAACACATCCCCGAACGTCCAGTAGGAATACGACGCCGCCACATCGCCCATCCGCGCCAGCACACCCGCCATGTACGCCGCATTCAGGTTCGTGTCATGAATCGGGGAGAACGGGTTGTACGACGTGTTGAACTCGGTGATGTGCATCTCCATCCCGCGGTATTCCGGGAAACTGTCGATAATGTCGCGCGTCTCCTGCATTTCAGCGAGGAGGCTGTCCACCGTGCGCATTGTGTGATAGAGATAGCGCCCGCGGTGTTCCGGCGTTTCGCCCATGTAGGCGTGGCGCGACACGAAATCCAGCGGCAGCTGATTCTCCTTGCAGAATCGCAGGAAATTGCGCACCCAGTCCTGCGACGTCGCGCCGCCGCAAATCGCCGGGCCGCCAACGCGCATGTCCGGCAGCACTTCCTTAACTGCCTTCGCCGTCACCGCATACAAGTGATGATACTTTTCTTCATCCGCATTTTCCCAGAAACCCGTCAGATTCGGCTCGTTCCACACCTCGCACGGCCAAGTGGACACTTCTTCTTTCCCGTAGCGCTCCGCCAAATGTGCAAGCGTCGCCTGAACCATCGCCGTCCACTTTGCGTCGTCCTGCGGCGGCGTAACGTTGCCCTTCCAATAGAAGATGGTCTGCGTGCCGCTCGCCATTTTTTCCGGCATGAATCCCAATTCAAGGAACGGCTTCAGGCCCTGCGCGCGGTAATCATCCATCACGCGGTCAAGGTAGGTGAAATTGTAGCCCTCGTGCCAATTTCCTTCCGCATCCTGATACGGCTGGTAAATCGCCATATCGTCGCTGAACAGCCCGTGACCGCGGATGTGCGTGAACGCGCATCCCGCCTGCGCCATTGCCAGCTGCTGCTGATACTCCTGCTGGAGCGCCAGCCCCATGCGTCCCGTGCCGATGCAGAACGCGGTGTTGTTGTTGAACTTCGCCTGACTATCCGCCGCTATGCGGATGGAATCCTGTTTCATGGTATTTTTTCTCCTTACAGTCCTGATTTTGCCCAGTCGAATACGAGCACTTGATCATGCGGCAGCGTCGCCTGACAGGTATCAATCTGCTCATACGGCGCGATATTGACCGGTTCCGCCGCGCGGAGGTTGCCATCCGTCAAGGCGTTGAAGAAGTCGTCGAACATCCAGCGGTCATAGAGCGCCTCCCGGTGCGGACAGAGGACTTTCTCGAATGGCAGCTGCTGGATGCCGCGCATGTTGCTGCGGTACTCCCGAAGCCCAAGCGCCTGCGGGAAGAAGAGCCATGTGCAGGGGTTCCAGTCGTCGCCGGATAGCAGCAGCTTCCGCTCCGGCACATACACCACCGCCGAACCGGGCGTGTGCCCCGGCGCTTCGATGATTTCCGCTGTTAATCCGCCCAAGTCAATCACACCGGGCTTCATCACCTTCGGCAGTGGAATTTCGCCCGCGAGAAACGTTTTTTCATCCACCGGCAGGTTCTTCCCGATTGCCTGCGTCAGCACCCGACGGCGCATCTCGTCGTTCGTGAACATGCGCCAGTCCGCCATATCCGCTTCCAGCATGTACGTTTCCGGGAAGCAGCGTGCCCCCATCGCGTGGTCATGGTGGTTGTGCGTCAGGAACACCGTCAGCGGTAAATCCGTCATGTGGCGCATGAAGTCCGCCACATCCTCAATGCCATAGCCCGTGTCAACCAGCATGGCGGCGTTTTCGCCCTCCAGCAGCGTCATGCAGACGCCCATGCAGTCCACAATATGCCACACTCCCGGCATCACCGCGTGAACCGTAAAGGCCATTTTCGGCTCATCCTTTCCATCTTGCCGCCTGAAAAAACGGCGTTTTTTGCACAATTCGACGCACAGTTGTGTTTTTCCTGTCACCCAGTCAACTTTTCGCCAAATTTCTTCCCCTTTTCTGGTTTTGGGTTGTGCAAGTCGGCGAAATATGCTATACTTTTTGTAAAATACGTTACAGGAGGTATCCTGTCTATGGCAAATCAATGGCTTTCGTGGCTTCCGTTTTTACCGGCTGATGTTCCCGCCGATTTTGCGTCCCCACGCGAAGTCGCCGCGTTCGAGCTTGCGCAGGCACTGCCGACGCTCTCCCCGAATCTGCACGTTTCGCTTGCCGAGGATGATTCGCTGGGCGAAGGGTTCCATGCCGTGCGCAAAGGCGACGACGTGACGATTTTCGGTGGCAAAACCGGGCTGCTGTATGGCGCTTACCGGTTGCTGATGGCGCTCGCGTCGGGTTCGGCATTGCCGGAGGATCATTCCTCTGCGCCGCAGTACGCGCTGCGCATGATTAACTGCTGGGACAACGCCGACGGCAACGTCGAGCGCGGATATTCCGGGCGCAGTCTGTTCTTCCAGGGCGGCAAGCTGACCTACGACCCCGCGCGGATGCGGCAGCTTGGGCGTATGATGGCGTCCGTCGGGCTGAACGTGCTGTGCATCAACAACGTCAACGTGCACGACCCGGCGCAGCTGCTGATTGAGGACGATCTGCCGGATCTGGCGAAGCTGGCGGCGATTTTCCGCCCGTTCGGCGTGCGGCTGATGGTTTCCATCGACTATTCGCAGCCGATGCGCCACGGCATCCCGACGGCTGATCCGCTGGATGAACGCGTGCAGGCGTGGTGGAAGCATCAGGCGGAAGTGGTGTACGCTGCGATTCCCGATTTGGCGGGCTTCCTCGTCAAAGCGGACAGCGAACATCGTCCGGGGCCGTTCACCTACGGGCGCAATCATGCGGAAGGCGCAAACATGCTGGCGCGGGCGCTCAAACCGTTCGGCGGAATGCTGGTCTGGCGCTGTTTCGTCTACAACTGTCAGCAGGACTGGCGCGATGAAAAGACCGACCGTCCGAAGGCAGCATATGAGCATTACGTTTATCTGGATGGGCAGTTCGACGACAACGTGATTCTGCAGGTCAAGAACGGGCCGTTCGACTTCCAAGTCCGCGAACCGATTTCCCCGACCCTGCTGGCAATGCCCAAAACGAAGCTGGCGCTGGAATGGCAGCTGGCGCAGGAGTACACCGGTCAGCAGATTGACATTTTCGCCATGCCGGTAATGTGGCAGGAGCTCTTTGCGGACATGCCGCGCAACAGCATCATGGCGATGGCGGCGGTGTCGAACCTCGGCAATGACGCGTGCATGACCGGGCATCCCTTCGCGGCGCTGAATTTCTTTGCATATGGCGCGCTGGCGTGGGATCCCGATGCCTGCCAGCCGGACGATATCATCCACCGCTGGATTCGCCTCACCTATCGTTTTGCGCCGGATGATGAGAACGCGCTGGCGGACGTGCTGCTCGGCAGCCGCCACGCTTATGAGCAGTACACCGCGCCGCTGGGCATCTGCTGGATGGTCACGCCGAACCAGCACTACGGGCCGAGTCCCGACGGATACGAGTATCAGGCGTGGGGCACTTACCACAAGGCCGACCGCAACGCCATCGGCATCGACCGCACGGCGGACGGCACGGGCTATGTCCTGCAATACCCGGAAGCACTGCGCCGCCGCTTTGAATCGACGCAGACCTGCCCGGATGAGCTGCTGCTCTTCTTCCACCGCTTGCCGTACACCTTCAAGATGCGCGACGGGCGGACGCTGATCCAGCGAATTTACGACGACCATTTTGAGGGCTATGAATGGGTGGAGCGCGCTGCGAGCATCCTGAAAGCGCTGCCGCTGCCCGATTTTGACCGTGCTTTAGTAGATGAGCGCATCGGGCGGCAGCTGCACAACGCCCGTGAATGGCGCGACATCATCAACACGTTCTTCCACCGTCTTTCCGGCATTGAGGACGTTCACGAGCGGAAAATCTATCGCTGAGGAGGCTTTTCATGGCGGACACAAGCCAGCCGCATTCATCCCGCTGCCCGGCGTGGCTGCGCGAGGGCGGGCTGTACCTGATTGTCTCCGGCGTCGTGACAGTGCTGAAATATGTGCTGCTGCTCTTTCTGCCGCGCGCATTCGCCTTTCTGCCAATGCGCGACTTCGGCTGGCCCGGCATCGAAATGACGCTGCTGGGCAAAACCTTCCGCTGGAACATCTTCGGCTACGACACGGCGCACGGCGGGCTTCCTTACCTATGTGCGTACATGACGGCGATGGTGCTTGGCGAATGCGTGAACTTTCCGCTTCAGCGCAAGTACGTTTTCCGCGCCAAAGGGCATCTCGCGCGGCAGGTGCTGCTGTATGCGCTTGCGTTCATCGTGATTACCTGCCTGGTAAACTCGATTAACTGCGTCTGGGTCGCGGTAGCGGCGAAGTTCGTGCCGGATTGGGTGTACACGCTCGGCACGCTCTTCTTCAACGGCACAATTTCCGCGGTGGTGTTTTTCTTCGTCAACAAACGCATTTTCCCACAGGCATAAAAATGGGGGCTGTCCATCGCGGGCAGTCCCCTTTCTTTATGGCGTTTGTTCAATGCGGATGACCTGCTGATGCCCGAAATAGTTTGCCAGCGCCTGATTCACCCAGTAACCCGACTGCCCCTCATCCGCCAGCCCCAGCGGGTTCAGGAACGCCGGGCAGACCGCAACATCCGGGATTTCGCAAATCTCGCCGGGCTGACGCAGCGTTTGGAGGATTTCGGTGTACTGCTGATGATACGTCTGCGCCTCGCCGCTGATGAGCGCTTTCGCCGCTGCAACGCTCGTCGGACTTGCACCCGCCGTCGGATGCGCGGACGGCAGCGTCAGCACCAGCGCAAGCGACAATATGGCGACGATTCCGGCGGAATGACGCGTCAGGTACGAAAGCGCCGCGTCGATTTTCGTGCCGATTCGGCTGTTCCGCAGCCAGCCGATCCAGAGGAACGTCCAGCAAAGCAGCAGCCAGCCATACGCATAGTAGTAGATGTCGATTTGCCGCCCCGGCCCGACATTCGCCATTGCAAAAAGCGACGGCGTCATTTGCGCCGAAAAGATAGCATACGCCAGCGCGCTTTTCAGCAGCGGAAAGCGGAATTTCAGCCCACACTGCCCGACGAAATCCCACATCAGCAGGGCAAAAAACGCAATAGCAATTCCCTGCGGCCAGCCAAACCAGCCCGACACGCGCACCCACGCCCGGTCGAAGGAGTAGAGAATCGCGGGAACCGCATCCATCGAGCGCGGGATGGTCGCTGCACGGACGCGGTTGCCGGGCGCGGCGGCGTTGATAGCGAACGCAGTCAGCAGCACGGTCATGACGAGCAATATCTGCCGCCAAGCGGGGTTTTTCCGCACAAGCAGCGCAAGAAGCAGGAGCATCAGCAGAATCAGCGTAACGAGGATGGTCGTGTAGTTGCCGCCGCCGATAAAGAACGCAAGCAACATGCACCATGCAGTCCGCCCGGCGCGGCACTTTCCGTCGGTGCAAATCCGCAGGGTGCCCGTCAGCAGCATCAGCGAAAGCGCGTAATAGAGTGTGTAGTAGCATCCGCCGTTGAACCAGTAGAACGTCTGGTTCAAATCCGGCACAAGCTGGATGCTCAGCGTCATGAGCGCCAAGAAAATCAGCACAACCATTGTGCGCGGCGCGTGGAGCATCTTCCCCAGCTGACGCAGGAGCATCCCAGTGCCAAGCAGCAGCGGCAGGAGCGTCAGGGCGGTCGTCAGCCAATAGGCATTGTCGGAAAACACGCCTGGCTGAAGCGTGAACAGCACCACCGCGCTGAACGACCCCTGCCAGCGCGCGTAGGTGCTCCGGACGTAGGCGGCAATAGCTGCGACAGCCTCCGGCAGCCCCTGTCCTGTGTCGATGATCTTGCGCAACACCGCGCCGTAGGTGTAGTCGTCCGCGCGCGGGTGATTGTAGAACGCGACCGCCATTACCGGCAGCAGCGACAGCACAAACAAAACCGCGAGAATGATGGCAATCCGCTGAAGTGCGCGCGCATTCCGCATGAGCATTTCTCCTTTTCCGACAAAAATCGCCGCAGTTTGTGATGCACTGCGGCGATTTTGCTGATTATTCTCCCGTCAGCGATGGGACGGGTGTCGTATTCGGTTCAGGTGTGGGCAGTTCCGGCGCGGTCGTAGCTGCCGGCGCACTGCCGCCTGCAATCAGCCGCGTCAGGTTGTCCGATGCCGTCGTCAGCAGCCGCACAGCGCGCATGGTATCCATGCGCGTCACGTCCTCCGCGCCTTGCGTCGGCAGGGTCAGGGCGTTCCAGCGGCTCGTTGTGCGCAGTGCCATCTTCACGCCGACGTCCGCTTCCGCCATGTGCAGCGCGGCAATCACGCGCAGCTGAATCGGCGCGCCTTCCCTGCTTTCGGTGCTGTACTGGAGGGAAAGTTCCGCCGTAATCGGCTCAAACGTCACCAAATCCGCTGCTTCCGCACCGTCAGTGTCCGGCTCGATGGTCAGCGTCCACGCACTGTCATCATGGCGTGTGCCGTCACTGTCCTGCGTTTCGGAATGCTGGCTGGTCAGGGCGAATTTCGCCTGCAGCGTCTTTGCGTCCGTTACGAACGCGGCGGGTACGCTGCTGATGCTGCCCGTAATTGCGTTCTGGTTGCCGTCCGCCGACGCCATGCTGAATGTCAGCGTCTGCGTCGCGCTGTTCAGCACAAGCGCAGTCGTGCTGCCCTCCTGCCGGAAGGTCAGCGTCGTGTAGCCCCACGCATTCTGCGGCAGAGGCAGCGCCACCGCCACGGACAGCGTATCGCCACGCGCGGAGAACTTGCGTGACAGGCGCAAATCGCCCGACAGCGGCAGGGCGTCAATGCAGGTATCGTAGAAGTAGCCCAGCGCGGGATTGAGATAGGCCGCCTGCTGCTCCTCCGTCATCATCGGGCGCAAAAGCGTCAGCAGCGTCTCGTCATAGAGCGCTTGCTTCCACATCAGCTTCGTTTGTTCTTTCACGTCATCCGCTGGAATCACATAACTGACGCGCATGACAAGCTCGCCGTTTTCAGTCATCGTGTCAGGTTCAGCGGCGTAATCCGCCAGCCACAGCTCCAGTTCGTTCAGATATTCCTCCAGCGCCGGCTGCCACATGCTTTCCCAGAGGATGTCAGGCTGCGCCATCATCTCCGCCAGCACAGAGTAGAACGATGGATTGCTCTTTCCCGATTCCGCCATCGGCATAGACAGTAGTACATCTGGCAGCACATCCGTGCGCAGGTAGAGCGTGTCGCCCACGCGGTACAGCTGCGTCAAGCCTTGCTGGCTGCCGCTGTCATCCTGCGAAAACACCTGATACTGGAAATCGTCGCTGTCCTCCAGATTCAGCAGGCGCACATGCAGCGTCGAAGCCGTCAACGGCAGCAGGAAATCCAGCCACGACGCCGTGCCGGACGCCGTAACCGCAACCGAGCCTCGAATGGGATAATCCTGCACAGCAAACTGCTGGTAGAGCAGTTCCGGGAGCGTATAGTCATCCTCTTTGGCAGCAAGCGCCGTGCCGCCAAGCAGCAGCGCCGCGCAGAGCAGGACAGACAGGATTCGTTTCAGCATGGGTTTACCCTCCTTATCGGGTGTCATTCGATTTCGACGGCGGATTCTGCCGCCTGCCGAATGGTCTGAACGTCCTCATCCGACATTTCGTAGAAGAAGAACGCCGCGTCCTCCGCGCTGAGAACCTGAATCAGCGGGCGGACGATGGCAGTCGCAATTGCGCCACTGAGCTGGCTGCGCAGGTTTTGCAGCGTCTCCGCGCTGAGCGTGGACAGTTCCATCGTCGCCGCGGTGTCCTTCCACAGGGATTCGCTTGCACGCGCCGCATGCAGCGTAATCACGCATTCTTCAGCCGTGCCGTAGCGTTTTTCTTCCTGATAGCCGATTGTCCCGCTGATTTCCGGCGCTTCTGCGTTCCCGGACAGGACGATGTTCGGCGTGATGGTGCGCTTCGTGGCGTAATCTTCGCCCGGCAGCTGCTGCTTGATAGCCACGCTGCCGCTCACGTTGTCGCTGTCATTCTCCAAGCGGTTCGTCAAGTCAAACGTGACCTCGGTCTGCGTCGTCTGTTTGCTCGCCGTCACCTTGTAGGAGCAAGTGCCCTGCATGGTGATTTTGCCGCTGGAAAAGGTCATAATACGCTCAAAATCCAGCGTGTTCTTGTCCGTGCCGCTCTTTGCGGGGGACGTCAGCGTGATTTCATCGCGTGTTTCGCCGCTCTCTCGCTTTGTGCGCCAGACGAGCTTGACCGTGCGCAGCTTGCCGTCCACGCCGCAGACGCCGTTGTACTCCACACGCAGCGGCACTTCGTCCTCTGTGCGGTAAACACGCAGCTTTTGCGTGCCGGAGAAGGTCAGCGACGCAATCAGGTCATGCAAATCGCCTTCCGGGCAGAGGGACAAAAGCGTCTGCTGCATTTCCTCCAGCTTCGACTTGGAGAAGGTATAATCCGTGCAGGCGCGCGCCAGCCCCATGTCCTTGATGGTCGTCTTGACGCTCTTTCGTTTGCCGTACTCCGCGAAAGGCTCCAGAATCGCGTTTGACAGCACCCAGCCGTCGTCAATCCATTTCTCGAACGTACCGTCAACAGCGCGCAGGTCGATGGAATTCGAAGACGTGCCAAGCAGCAGTTCCAGCGCATTCCCGTCCAGCGACGCATAGGAAACGTTCGGCATACAGGAGAACTGCACTGCGTCGCCCTTCTGCGCCATCGTCAGCAGCTCATTGCCATTCATCAGCACGGAAACGCCGCTTTCGCCGTCCGCCGCATACAAATTCAGCGACAGCGGCGCAAGCACACGGTCAAGCATCGCCGTGCGCGTCTCATCAAAAGGCGCATGTGCTTGAAGGCTGATGGACAGCGTAACCGACAGGGGCGTATCCGCCAAATTCCAGTCCGACGCGGCTTGCAGCAGCGGCGCATCTGCCAGTGCACAGGGTGCAAGCATCAGCAGCACCAGCAGGAGCGATATCAGCGAGTGCAGTTTCCGCATGAATCTTCACGTTCCTTTCATTAAGAGTGTGTTTCTAAAATGAGACCGTTGCAGTTTCGAGCAGATTTTCTTGCAATTCAAGGATGAAAACCGAAGGTTTACTGGATGTAAATCGAGGTTTGAAGACGCGGAAGTGCAAGAAAGGATGCTGAAAATGCTGCCGGGCGAATTTGGAAACACACGCAAGGGCATCAGCCCTTGACTGCGCCAATCGTGACGCCAGTGACGAAATAGCGCTGCAGCCACGGGTACACCAGCAGAATCGGCACGGTTGCAAACATGACGGACGCCATCTGAATCGTCTTGGAAACGCCGGCGCTGAAGAAACCTTCCTGCGTGGCGATTTCGCCGCTTTGCGTGGAGTTCTTGATGATGTTGTACAGCAGCAGCTGAATCGGCCAGTACTTTTCCGCTTTGCTGGACTTCAGGTACATCAGCGCATCGGAGAAGCCGTTCCAGCGGCCGACGGCGTAGAACAGCGCCAGCGTCGCCAGAGAGGGCAGGGACAGCGGCAGATACACCGTCACCAGCGTGCGGATCGGGCCTGCGCCGTCGATCTCCGCCGCCTCGCGAAGGCTGTCCGGCACGCTGTAGAAGAACGAACGCAGCACGATGACGTTGAACACGCTGATGCAGTTCGGCAGAATCAGCGCCCACGGGGTGTTGAGCATCTTGAGGTTGTTCAGCAGGATGTAGCCCGGAATCGTGCCGGCACTGAAGTACATCGTGAACAGGATGATGAAGTTGATGACCTTGCCGCCGCGCAGATTTTTGTAAATCAGCGGGAAGGCGGTGCAGACGGTCAGCACAAGGCTCAGCACCGTGCAGACGACGGTCAGGATGCCCGTCCACGCCAGAGACCATGTGTACTTGCTGTCGCTCAGAATGGTCTTGTACGCCTCAAAATTCCAGCCCTTGGGCCAGAGGAACACGTCGTTGCGAATCAGGTGTTCGCTGGAGGACAGGGAGCTTGCCAGCACGTTGACCATCGGCAGCAGGCAAATCATCATCGTCAGAAAGATGATGAAGGCAATGATGAAGTCGCCCACGCGGGTCTTTTGGGATTTGATCATGCCCTGATGGACTTTTTTGCCGTTGAAAGTAGTTGTCGTCGCCATATCGCAGCCTCCTTACATGATGCCCGGCTCGTCGAACTTCTTCGCCAGTGCGTTCGAGGCAAGCAGGAAGATGACGCAGACGACGGACTGGAACAGACCGACCGCTGTGGACAGGGCGAACTGGTTGCCCTTGATGCCGCGCTCGTAGACGAAGATGGAAATCGTCTTGCTTGCGCCCTCAACCAGCGGGTTGCTCAGGGTGAACGGACGGTCGAACTCGCTGCCGAGGATGCGGCCGAGGTTCATAATCAGCAGGATGATGATGGTGGAGCGGATGCCAGGCAGGGTAATGTGCCAGATTTTGCGCAGGCGGCTCGCGCCGTCCACTTCCGCCGCTTCGTACAGCTCCGGGCTGATGCCGGTCAGCGCGGCGAGGTAGATGATGGTGTTCCAGCCGCATTCCTTCCAGATGCCCAGCACGATGTAGGTTGCGCGCCAGTTGTTCTCCGTGCCTAAGAAGGCGATATTGGTGCCGAATATCTGGTTAACCAGACCGTCGTTGGTTGCCAGCAGCCGCAGCGACAGACTGGAGATGATAACCCAGCTCAGGAAGTGCGGCAGGTACAGCACGGTCTGTGCGACGCGCTTGAACTTCGGGAACGCCAGCTCGTTGAGCAGCAGCGCCATCAAGATGGGCATCGGCGTGCCGATAACGAGGTCAAGCAGGTTCAGGATGATGGTGTTCTTCAGCGCATCGATAAAGTTCTTATCGTTGAATGCCTTGATGAACCATTCCCAGCCGCCGTTTTTCGCCCAATCCAGCAGCCACGGCGCTTTCAGAATGTTGTTCTTCTTGAACGCCAGCAGAATGTAGGACATGGGAACGTAGCGGAAGATGATGAAGAACGCCAGCGGCACGAGCAGCAGCAGATATAGCGTGCCGTATCGCTTCAAGTACGTTCCCCACCGCATGGTGGAACGCCCGGTCAAATCCCGGCGGACAATCGCCTTGGTAGATTGCAAAAGGATCCCTTCCTTCCCTTTGAATTGCGCAACGACGAACATCGTTCATCTGGCTTTATTATCGCCCGATTACACATTTGACGCTAATCATTTTTAGTGAAATATCTCTCATTTTTAGCGATTTTTGTACCGATGAAACGAGTATAGATTGTGCTTTTCTATACAATTCAACCAAAGTGATGAATTCCGCATCTCAAATCGGAATTTCGCGCCTGCCGTGATTGACATTTCCGCCCGAAACGGCTATGATGAAGAAAACAGCACCTTGAAGGCGCGCCTGCGCCGAAGAAGTCAAGGGGCGAGCAAAAAGCCGGAAAGGAGGACGTAACGCCGTGAAGAGCAACATGTGGTACATGCGCCAAAAGGAAGAATTCGGCGAAGACCGCAGTCAGGGCATCCGTTTCTACGATAACACCCAAACCTGCGATTACCTCCCGCATTGGCATATGTCCTATGAGGTCATCATGGTTATCGCCGAGAACCTCACTGTTATCGTCGAAAACGAGCGCTATCTTCTTCATCCGGGCGATATCATGGTTATCCCCTCCGGCGTCGTCCACGAAATCCACACACCCCCGACCGGTCAACGCTATTACTTCCTCCTTGACCGCGAGCGCCTGTTCATTATCGACGGTCTGCTGGCGGTAGAAGAAGCCCTCCAGCCGTGCGTGGTGATTCGCAAAGGCAGCGCGCCCGAAATTGAGCAGCGCGTAAAGACCGCTGCGGCCGAGGCTGGGGTGGCGCGGGATCGCTTTGGATTAACGGTCGCGCGGCTGGAATTGAGCCGGATGCTCATTGACCTGCTCCGCCGCCACGCGCAGGAACACGGCACAGAACTGAACCGCCGTGTCCGCCACAAGGAGCAGACGCAGATGCTCTTCGTCGATATTCGCGACTATGTGATGGCGCACTGCGCGGAGGATTTGACCCCGCAGAACATGGCGGACAAGAGCGGGTACAGCCGTTACCACTTCGAGCGCCTTTTCTACGACTGCTTGGGCATATCGTTCCACGAATTCCTGACCCGCCAGCGGCTGACGCTCTGCAAGCAGCTTCTGGAACGGACGGATGATTCGATTACGTCCATTGCGGGGCAGTCGGGCTTCGGCAGCATTGCGACCTTCAACCGGGTTTTCCAGCAATATGAGGGCATGTCGCCCTCCGCATACAGAAAAAGCGGTGCTGCCCAATCGAAAGGATGATTGAACGCGCCGCGCATCATGGTGCATTTTTATCAGGAAATAGTTTAAGGTAACACCGCACAAATGAGGTGGTCGGCTGGCGAATGGATTTTTCGTCAGATGCAAATGCAAATTTCGAAGGTTTACTGGATGTAAATCGAGAAATTTGCATGCCGCAGATGGCGGAAAAGGCATCGCCAGACGCGCCGCCGAATTGTGCGGTGGTGCCTTAACACAAAGAAGGACGAAGCATTCCCGCCTCGTCCTTCTTGCTATTATCCTTTTTTCTCCGGCAGTCGCTTCGCCGCCCACGAAACCGCCGCCATCACCAGCGCGGCAAGGACAATCAGCCCTGCCAGCGCACCGTACTGCGCCAGCGTCAGGTGCTCAAAATAGAAAATCTGCTTGAAATAGCACACTGCCAGCACGAATCCGGCGGTCATGACGGTGCACACCGCCGCGCGCAGCTTCGTCAGCGGGACGGAGACGGAATAGAGCATCATCAGCCCGACCGCGCCCGCGCACAGCGCCGCCAGCGTCTTGCAGTCCGCCATATCCCAGCCGAAATTCACGCCTGCCATTGCCGCCATTGAGCAGATGCACACTGCCGCCGCGCCGGGAATCGCCCGCGTCAGCACCGTGCGCAGGAAACTGCCCTGTATGCGGTCCTGATTCGGTTCGAGCGTCAGCAGGAACGCCGGAAGACCAATTGTCAGCGAGGAAATGAGCGTCAGCTGAATCGGCTGGAAGGGGTATTCGACTGGGAACAGCAGCGTCAGCAGCGCCAAGGCGAAGGAATACAGCGTTTTGACGAGGAAGAGCGACGCCGCGCGCGTGATGTTGCCAACGACACGCCGCCCCTCCGCGACAATCAGCGGCATGTTCGCGAAATTCGCGTCCAGGAGTGTCAGCTGCGCCGCCTGTTTTGTGGCATCCGCGCCGCCCGCCATGGCAATGGAGCAGTCCGCCGCCTTGAGTGCGGGAATGTCGTTCACGCCGTCGCCGGTCATGGCAACGTGATGCCCTTTCGCCTTGAGCGCCTCGACCAGCGCCTTTTTCCGCGTCGGGGTCACGCGCCCGAATACGGCGTAGCGCTCGCAAGCATCGGGGAGTTCGTCGTCCGATAAGGTGGAGGCATCCACCGCGCCGCCCGACAAGCCCACCTTGCGGGCAATCGCCGCGACCGTCTTTTCGTCGTCGCCGCTGATAATTTTCAGCGCAACACCCTGCGTATGGAAGTAATGCAGCGTCTCCTGCGCCGCGGGGCGAATCTCGTCGGTCAGCAGGCAAAGGCCAATCACGCGGGCGATAGCGGGCGCGTCAGTTTCGGTGACGCAGCCGTCCGCTTCTGCCAAAACCAGCACGCGCAAGCCGCGCCCGGCGCAATCCGAAAGCGTTTTGCGAATCGGCGCAAGATGCGCATCATCCAGCACAAACGTCGGCGCGCCTAAAATCAGCGTTGTACCATCCGCAAAAGATACGGCGGACTTTTTCCGTTCGGAGGAAAATGGCAGGACAGCCACGGGCTTTTCGCCCTGCACATCGGGGATTTCTGCACGGAGGGCATCCAGCGTGCCGGAACGCTCGTCCATGCTGGACAGGAAGCGCCCCAATTGTGTCCGCATGGCGCCCTCGTCACCAGAAAGGGGCAGCAGCGAATCCAATATCATCTTGCCCGTTGTAATCGTACCGGTTTTGTCCAGACACAGCACATCCGCGCGGGAGAGCGTCTCAATGCCGTACAGCTCCTGCACAAGGGTGTTTCGCTTGCCAAGCTTGATTACGCCAACCGCCAAGGCGACCGAAATCAGCAGAATTAGCCCTTCAGGAATCATGCCGATCATGGCGGCGACGGACGTAGGGACAGCCGTTGTCAGCGGAAGATGCTGGAGGAAGAACTGCTTGCAGAACAGCAGCAGCCCAATCGGAATCAGCGCCGCGCTGACGATGCGAATCAGGCGGTTGACCTCCGTCATCAGCACCGATTTCGGGCGGCGAATCTCCTTCGCGGAACGCGTCAGGCGGGCGGCATAGCTTTCGTCGCCCACATAAACCAGCTGCGCGGTGAAGGTTCCTTCTAAAATATAGCTGCCGGACAGAAGAAAATCGCCCGGCTGCTTGCGCATGGGCGTGCTTTCCCCCGTCAGCAGGGATTCGTTCGCCGCACCCTGCCCGCTGGTGACGACGGCATCCGCCATCACTTGGTCGCCCGCGCGGAGAATCACCAGATCGCCTTTGACGAGCGCATCCGGCGCGCAGGTCTTTTCCTGTCCATTGCGCAGGGCGTGCGCGGTCGGGGCGTTCAGCAGGGACAACTTGCGGATGGTCTTGCGCGCGCGAAGCTCCTGCACCGTGCCAATCAGCGTGTTCGACACCACGACACCCAGAAACAGCATGTTCCGCCAGCTGCCCACCAGCGCCAGACAAACCGCCAGCGCCACATTCAGCCCGTTGAAGGGCGTGAAGAGATTTTCCGCCAGAATCTGCGCGGTGGATTTGTCGGGGCGGTGGTGGGAGATGTTCGGCTTGCGGGAAGCCGCCTCCTCGTCCGTCAAGCCGCTTGGCGCGGTCGGGGTGAAATCCGCCGGAAGCTCCGTGTTGACCTGCAAGATATCCGCCATAATTTGTTATGCTCCTAATACATCCGCCGCCGCGCGCAGGGACGGCAGCACTTCAACGCCCGGCACCTGACGCAGCACCGCGTCGCACTGGTGCCCGCCGGAAATCAGCAGGCAGCGGCAGCCGATGGCGCGGGCAACCTCGGCGTCGTGGCTCGTGTCGCCCAGAAACACCGTGTCCGCTGGGTCGTAGCCCTTGCGCGAAAGGTAATCCTTCGCCAGCTGCACCTTCGACACGGCGTAGACGTCGCCCAGCCCCAGAATATCATCGAACATGCCATCCAACTCCGGAAACTTGACGACCTGCGCACGCAGCTGATCCACCTGACTGGCGGAGATAATCGCCTGATGGAAGCCTGCGTCGTGGAAGCGATGAACCGCCTCCGCCGCCGTCTGGTGCAGCTGCGCCAGATGGAAGTTCGCGACGTAGCCTTCGTTCCATTCTTTCGCCACAAGCGGGAAATCCTCGTCCGTCACGCCGATGTCGGTATAGTAATCCTTGACCGGAAAGCGGAAAATCCGCCGATATTCCTCCTCGCTTGTCAGGCGATAGCCGTGGCGCGCGAAAACTTCATTGTTGATTTTGACCACCAACGGTACGTCGCTGAGCAGCGTGCCGTTCCAGTCCCACAGAATCGTCATTGCTTCTTAACCTCCGAAAATTTAGGGTAACGCTGATTATACCACACTTTCAGAGGAAGGACAAGCGCTTTTTTGCAAATTACTTGCTGTAATAGCTCTTGAAGGTTTCGCCGTTGTCCATGTGGATGACGCGCGGTTCATCCGACTTTGCCTGCTTGTAGTTGCGGCGGCGCGTAATCACCAGCGCGACCAGCCCGACAACCAGCAGCAGCATCCCCAGATTCACCACCAGCCCCAAGAGACCGCCTAAGACACTAAACCCAAGCTGCACAGCAGCGACAATCGCCTCAAACACCATGCTGATGAAAGAACCAATCACATGGAAAACCGAATCGATGAAAGCCATCATAGTGCTTATCCTCCTGCGCCCAAGTAGGCGCGTCCTGTCGTTCTGACAAGAATAAGGATAGCACAAGCGGAATGGAAAATCCATCGAAGGATGATTAGAAATTCATGAGGAAATTCTCATTTTTGCGGAAATCCCCCGATTGCGTTTCCGTGTTCATTCTGCTATACTCGATAGAAGAAATACGCAAAGGGGGATTCTTTCGCATGAATATTACGGTTTATCTGGGGGCAAACGAGGGCAGCGACACGTCTTTTCGGCAAGCGGTGGAGGAACTCGGACGCTGGATTGGCGAAAGCGGCAACGCGCTGGTGTATGGCGGGTCGAAATCCGGCTTGATGGGCGCGCTGGCGGCCAGTGCCCTGGCGGCTGGCGCGGAGGTGACGGGCGTTGAGCCGGAGTTTTTCATCAGCGAGAGCTTTCAGATGGAGGGGCTGACGGAGCTGATTGTGACGAAGGACATTCCGGAGCGCCGGACGAAGATGATAGAACTGGGGGATGCGTTCATTGCGTTTCCGGGCGGCACGGGGACGCTGGAAGAGGTGTCGGAAGTGATGTCGAAGCTGGCGCTGAAGCAGATAGACGCCCCGTGTGTGCTGTATAATTTGAATGGGTATTATGACGGACTGAAGGCGCTGCTGAGACATATGGTGGAAATGGGGCTTTCGACGGAAGAAAAACAGGAAAAGGTGTATTTTGCGGAGAATTTGGGGGATATTAAGGCGATTTTAGGGGCGGAAAAATAATATAATACTATTTCCAAATGAGAATGCGCCAAGATGCGCCGCGAATTTTTCGCTCT
>ERZ780139.1005-NODE-1005-length-26752-cov-5.352736_pt1 | contig 26752 bp, 23 predicted proteins | sample MGYA00511476_ERZ780139 | MGnify/ENA primary metagenome ERZ780139 (study PRJEB29588, sample SAMEA2158190) | human gut metagenome | biome: human gut; feature: human-associated habitat; material: faeces | place: Denmark | collected 2008/2010 ... | reverse complement strand
TCTATCCCATAGCACAACGTAAAATCCGCAAAGAGCGTAGCGATTTTGCGGCACAACAAACTTTCCCTAACAATCTGTATGGGCTGGCAATGCCGTGATTGTAATAACTTTGATGCCAATTTATATTAGGCGTACATTGCTGCGATATGTCCCAATAATTCAATGGGTGAAAAAAATATCGGGGCATCGAGAACACCGTCCCCTATACCACCCGATTTGTGCTGATTTAACAAATAATTCATACACCTTTCGTATAAAAATGTTATAATAAAAAGGTTAAAGTATATATTCTAAGAAAAAGTAACTCTAAGGTGGGAATCGTAAAATGGAAGAAGTAAGAGAAAATAAAATGGGAACGCAGCCCATAGGCGATCTGCTGTTCAAAATGTCCCTGCCGATCATGATATCCATGCTCGTGCAGGCTCTCTATAATATCGTCGACAGCATATTCGTTGCCAAAATAAGCGAGGACGCACTCACTGCCGTGTCACTGGCTTTCCCTGTGCAAAATCTTATGATAGCCCTCGGCGCAGGCACTGGTGTCGGTATCAACGCACTGCTGTCAAAATCACTTGGTGAAAAGAATTTCAAGCAGGCTAACAGCGCCGCCAATAACGGCATTTTCCTCTGCCTTGTGAACTTCGTTATCTTCGTGGTTTTCGGTGCATTTTTCACCGGGATCTTCTATCGCTCACAAACCTCAAGCAAAATAATCATCGAATATGGCGACCAGTACCTAACCGTTATCAGCCTGCTAAGTATCGGTCTTTTCTGTCAGATGACCATGGAAAAACTCTTGCAGGCAACAGGTAAAACTATCTATTCAATGTATACTCAGGGAATAGGCGCAGTGATAAATATTATCCTCGACCCTTGCTTTATCTTTGGCGTGGGCTTCTTCCCTAAGTGGGGCGTAACAGGTGCGGCTGTGGCTACCTGTATCGGTCAGTTCACCGCTGCAGCCTTCGGACTTTTCTTCAATATGAAGTTCAACAAAGAGATAACCATAAACCTTGTGAAGTATAGACCGCAGGCAAAAATAATCAAGAAGATCTACGCTGTCGGCCTGCCGTCCATCATAATGCAGTCTATCTCTTCTATCATGACATACGGCATGAATAAAATACTTATCGGCTTCTCAAACACCGCCGCCGCAGTTTTCGGTGTGTATTTCAAGCTTCAGAGCTTCGTTTTCATGCCTGTTTTCGGACTTAATAACGGTCTTATCCCTATCGTTGCCTATAACTATGGTGCAAGAAAGAAAAAGCGTATCACAGGTGCAATAAAATACGCCATGATATATTCTGTGTCTATCATGATAGTCGGCACTATCATAATGCAGATTTTCCCTGCACAGCTTCTGAAACTCTTTGACGCAAGCGATAATATGCTAAGCATAGGCGTAACAGCCCTGCGTATAATCAGCACACACTTCTTCTTCGCAGGCTTTGATATAATCATAATTTCATCATTGCAGGCTCTTGGCAGGGGACTTTCCTCTATGCTCGTTTCATTTACAAGACAGCTTGTTGTGCTTCTTCCTGTGGCGTATCTTCTTTCCCTTACAGGCAAGCTTGATGCTATTTGGTGGGCGTTCCCGATAGCCGAAATATTCTCGATCATGGCGTCATTGTTCTTCCTTAGAAGAGCCTACAACGCTGAAATAAAACCAATGGCAGACTAACTAGGAGGTATTTTTATGCGTCTTATTTTTATCAGACATGGCGACCCCGATTACGTTCATGATACCCTTACAGAAAAGGGCAAGCGTGAAGCAGAGCTTCTTGCACAGCGTGTAAAGAATTGGGACGTTTCAAAGTTCTACGTTTCTCCCCTTGGCAGAGCACAGCTCACAGCGGAATATTCCCTGAAGCTTCGTGGCGATACCGCCGAAACTCTCCCATGGCTGAGAGAATTTAACGGCATAATACCCACCTCTGACGGAGGACATCGTATCCCATGGGATATGTACCCCACCGAGTGGGCGGATAAAGAGATATACTATGACCGCAATAACTGGTTCAAATCCGATTATATGCAAACAGGCAATGTTGAAGAACAGCTTAAATGGGTGCATGAGGGTATTGATAAGCTTCTTGCCGACCATGGTTATATCCACGAGAACGGTATGTTCCGCATTGAAAAGCACAGCGATGAAACCCTTGTGTTCTTCTGTCACTTCGGCGTATCAATGGTGATGATAGGACATATCCTTGGTATTTCCACCATGAATATGTGGCATGGCTTCAATATGCAGCCTACATCTGTGACAGTCCTCGGCTGTGAGGAGCGTGAGGGCGACTATGGCTTTTTCAGATGCCACGTCATGGGCTGTACAAAGCACCTTGCAGGCGGCAATGAACCTATCTCCAACGCAGGCTACTTCACCGACGTTTTTCAGGATTAAATAAACCCGTAAGGGTGACTTTTTCGCTCGCATATTATTGCATACAAAAATATCCTCTATCCGCTCTGTTATTTCAGGGCGGTTATTTTATTGTGCGAAACCTTAGTTTAAGATAATATAACAGTTAAAGAAAACGTTTTCTTCTAAATATGACTATCATTAGATAACAACATATTCATAATTTGTGAAAAAGCACAACAAAAGCTTCGTGTTTTCGTTGATTTTTTAGCTTGCTTTATGTAAACTAAATGCTTTTACCCCCTTGACTTTATTTTGAAAAGGGCTTATAATATCCCATAGCTTAAAAGAGTATGGGTTTCATATTTTTATATGTGCCTAAGAGAGCATGAAGATTAGAAGAATAAAAGGAGAGTGAAAGAATATGTTCCAGCTTCAATGGATATGGCACAATCTGAAAGGCTACCGAAAATTCTATGTAACAGCCCTTGTGCTGTCTATCGTATGCAACGCCTTGTATCTTACCACACCTTATTTCAGCAAAGAGCTTGTGGATAAGTTTCTTTCAAGCAAGGACGCACTTTTTAATCTTGAGCATGAAAGAAAGCTGTTCTGGCTGCTGCTTGCAGGCATGGTGGGCTTTACCCTGCTTAGAACTATCTGTCAGTACACCTGCAACATGACCTATGAATTATCATCTCAGGGCATGATATACAGAATAAGGACACACCTTTTCAGACGTATCGAAAATCAGGATATGGAGTTTTATGACCGCAACCGAACAGGCGACCTTATGACAAGGCTCACAGGCGACCTTGATATGGTGCGTCATGCAGTGGCATTCGTTTTTAAAGGTATGCTTGAATCATGTTCGCTGTTTATAGCCTCATCAGTTTATTTCTTTATGGTAAGCTGGAAAATGGCACTTCTTCTGCTGGCTGTTACACCGTTCATATTCGGCGTGGTGGTGCTTCTTGATAAAAAGGCAAAGCCGGTCTACGTTGACCTCCGTGAGAAGCTGTCCCAAATGAATACCGACGCTCAGGAGAACATCTCAGGCAACAGAGTTGTAAAAGCCTTCGCCCGTGAGGACTATGAGATGGAAAAGTTCCAAAAAGCCAATAAAGAGTATTCTGATGCCAACAAAAAAGCGTCACTGCTGTGGCTTAAATTCTTCCCTTATATGGAAGCTTTCGCAAACGCCTTGTCAGTTGTAATGCTCCTTGGCGGTGGATTTTTCCTTATAAAAGGGGAAATAACAATGGGCGAGTATGTTGCTATCTCAGGACTTATCTGGGGCATCGCAAACCCTGTCAGAAACCTTGGTATCTATGTGAACGATATGCAAAGGTTCATGGCTTCCGCAATGAAGGTCATCGAGATATACTATGCAAGACCTATCATCACCGACCGTGAAGATGCAGTTGACCAGACAGAAAGGCTTCACGGAGATGTCGAGTTCAAGGACGTTACCTTTAAGTTTGGCAAGCATATAGTCCTTGACAACGTGAACTTTAAGATAAAAGCAGGTCAGACAGTTGCCATAATGGGCGAAACAGGCTCAGGCAAGACCTCGCTTATAAACCTCATACCAAGATTTTACGATACCAACTCAGGAGAAGTCCTCGTTGACGGTGTGAATGTAAGAAAGCGTAAGCTCTCACAGCTCCGCTCACAAATAGGTATGGCAACGCAGGACGTCCTGCTTTTCTCTGATACAATAGACGGCAATATCGCATACGGCGACTCTGATATGTCCGAAGAGGACGTTAAGCACTATGCAAAGCTTGCGGCGGCAAACGAGTTCGTTGAGAAAATGCCTGACGGCTATGAAACTATCGTTGGCGAGCGTGGCGTAGGTCTTTCAGGCGGACAAAAGCAAAGACTTTCCCTTGCAAGAGCCTTAGCCATAAAGCCTGCCATTCTTATCCTTGACGATACCACCTCCGCCGTGGATATGGAAACAGAAAAGTATATTCAGGACAGCCTTAGAAACCTCGACTTCCCATGCACAAAGATAATAATAGCCCAGCGTATCTCCTCCACCAAAGACGCTGATATGATAATAATCCTCGATGACGGCAAGATAACCGAAATGGGTACTCATGATGAGCTTATCGCCAAAAAGGGATACTATTACGAGGTGTTCAAGCTGCAGAACGATGGCTTCGGAAAGGAGGCGGTCTAAATGGCAAGAAACCGTTATGACGTTGACGAAGTCCTTGAAACCCCATTTGACTTCGCCCACCTGAAACGCTCCTTTGTGTATATCAAAAAATATAAGGGCAAAATGATAACCGCCCTTGTGCTCAGCGTGTTCGCAGCAATATCAGGACTTCTCGGACCGCTCATCACACAGTACGCTCTTGATAATACCATACCTCAGAAAAATATGGGACAGCTCGTCCTGCTCACCCTCGCATTTGTCGGCACTATAGCCGTGTCCATAACATTCTCCACTATCCGTTCAAGGATAATGACAGTTGTTGGTCAGGATATAATCTTCGATATCCGTACCGACCTTTTCAAGCATTTGCAGGAACTTCCGTTTGAGTATTACGATAACCGCCCACACGGCAAGATCCTCATCAGAGTTGTAAACTATGTAAACTCCGTGTCGGATATGCTCTCAAACGGTATCATCAATGTTATACTCGAGTGCCTTAATATGCTTTTCATCATGATTTTCATGTTCTTTGTGAATGTGAAGCTGTCATTGGTGGTGCTTTCGGGTCTGCCGATATTTGCAGTCATAATGATGATGATAAAGAAAAGACAGCGTAAAGCATGGCAGGACGTTTCAAATAAATCCTCAAACCTTAACGCCTATTTGCAGGAAAACATCACAGGCGCAAGAGTGACCCAGATATTCACCCGTGAGGAAGAAAACGCCCAGATATTCGACAGACTTTCCGAGAAATATCGTAAAAGCTGGATAAACGCCGTGAAATATTCTAACCTTGTTTGGCCTGCTACCGACAACGTTTCTACCCTTGTGAGAGCCGCAATATTCGTGGTGGGTCTGCTGGTTCTGACCCCTGCGGCAGTGAGCCTTGGAACTATCGTTGCCATGACAAGCTATGCTTCAAGCTTCTGGCAGCCTATCATGAACCTGTCAAACATCTTCAATAACTTCATCAACAATATCGCCTACCTTGAGCGTATCTTTGAAACCCTTGACGAGCCTGCCACTATCGCAGACAAGCCGAATGCTCAGGATATCGGTGATATCACAGGTGAGGTAAAATTTGATGACGTTACATTCAGCTATGAGCAAGGCAAAACAGTTTTGGAGCATATCTCCTTTGACGTTAAGCCGGGCGAAAGCGTTGCCCTCGTTGGACCAACAGGCGCAGGAAAATCTACAGTAGTTTCTCTCCTGTCAAGATTTTATGACCTGGACAGCGGTAAAATAACCATAGACGGCAAGGATATAAGTCAGGCGACCTTGCATTCACTCCGCTCACAAATGGGCATAATGCTTCAGGACAGCTTTATTTTCAGCGGCACTATTTACGATAATATCCGTTACGGCAGACTTGACGCAACGGAAGAAGAAATAAGAGAAGCCGCAAAGATAGTCTGCGCAGACGAGTTCATCAGCGAAATGAAAGACGGCTATATGACCGAAGTCAACGAGCGTGGCTCAAAGCTTTCAGGCGGACAGAAACAGCTTATCTCCTTTGCAAGAACGCTCCTCTCCGACCCGAAAATACTTGTCCTTGACGAAGCAACTTCATCAATAGACGCACGAACAGAAAAGCTCCTTCAGCAGGGACTTCAAAGACTTCTTGTTGGCAGAACTTCATTTATTATCGCACATAGACTTTCCACTATCAAAAACTGCGATAAGATAATGTATATCGACAACAAAGGCATTGCCGAGTGCGGCACTCATGACCAGCTTATCGCAAAGAAAGGCGAATATTACAAGCTTTATACCGCACAGCATATGGACTAATAAAATAGCATAAAAACACGGGCGACCGCATATCACCCCCACCAATGGTAGGGGCGACCTTGGGTCGCCCGTTGTCTGTTGCAAAATTTCCAAACAAATGGGACGTCGAGGGCGCCGTCCCCTACAATTTGCGTTTGTTGTCCTTATTTTATCACTATCTTATCCAACGTTTCCCCCACCTTGTCATGGATAACAAGGTCGCAGGAGCCGTCCATGGAAGTCTTGTCCCGATTTATCAGCACAAGATCATCCCCCTGAAAATATCTCACCATTCCTGCCGCAGGATAAACTGTCAGAGAAGTGCCTGCAATAATAAGCGTGTCGCACTGAGATATCTCTCTCACCGCCTCCGTCACAGTTTTATCATCAAGCCCCTCCTCATAAAGCACAACATCAGGCTTGATTATTCCGCCGCAGGTGCATTTCGGAATGCCTGTGCTGTTTAAAATATCCTCCGCAGTGTAGAATTTTCCGCAGTCCATACAGTAGTTGCGGTGTACGCTTCCGTGAAGCTCCAGCACCTTTTTGCTTCCTGCCGCCGTGTGAAGTCCGTCAATATTCTGCGTGATAACTGAAGAAAGTATGCCTGCCCTCTCCATTTCCGCCAGCTTGTAATGCGCCTTGTTAGGCTTTGCCGTCAGACAAAGCATTTTGTCACGGTAAAAATCATAAAATGCCTTTGTGTGCCGCATAAAAAACGTGTGGCTGAGTATCTGCTCAGGGGGATAATCATATTTCTGATTGTAAAGTCCGTCCACCGACCGAAAATCAGGTATGCCGCTCTCTGTTGATACCCCTGCTCCCCCGAAAAATACTATCCTGTGTGACTTGTCTATTATCTGCTGCAGCTCCATTTTTATCACTCCTATGAAAAATGCGGTCTATACCGAAGCACAGACCGCATTGATTATTCACGATATTAGTCGATCTTAACGATCCAGCCAAACTCGTCTGGTATCTTGCCCCACTGAATGCCTGTCATTGTATCATAAAGCATCTGTGAAACAGGGCCGATCTTGTTGTTGTTTATCTCCATTACCTTGTCGCCCCACTTAAGATGACCAACAGGTGAGATAACAGCAGCAGTACCGGTGCCGAATACCTCGTCAAGCTTGCCGTTGTCGTAAGCCTCAGCGATCTCCTCGATAGAGATCTTTCTCTCGCTTACCTTGTAGCCCTTCTTCTTGCATATCTCGATAGCAGACTTTCTTGTGATACCAGGGAGAACAGAACCAAGCAGCTGTGGTGTAACAACTTCGCCGTCAATAACGAAGAAGATGTTCATTGAGCCAACTTCCTCAACATACTTTCTCTCAACACCATCAAGCCAAAGTACCTGCTCGTAATCCTGCTCGTGAGCTTCTTCCTGACCCGCAAGTGAGATAGCGTAGTTAGCGGCTGTCTTAGCAAAGCCTGTACCGCCTCTTACGGCTCTTACATACTTGTTCTCAACATAGATCTTAACAGGGTTAAGACCGGTTGAATAGTAAGCGCCTGAAGGTGAAAGAATAATGATGAACAGATAGTGGTCAGCAGGCTTAACACCTACATATGGGTCAACTGCGATGATAAATGGTCTGATGTAAAGGGAAGCGCCCTCTGTGTGAGGTACCCAGTCCTGCTCCATTTTAACAAGAGTTTTCAGAGCGTAGAGCATATCCTCTTCGTTTATCTTAGGAATTACCATTCTCTCAGCAGAGTTGTTCATTCTCTTGAAGTTCTCCTGAGGTCTGAAAAGCTGAACAGAGCCGTCAGCAGTACGATAAGCCTTAAGGCCTTCAAATATCTCCTGACCGTAGTGCAGGCACATAGCAGCAGGGGAGAGTGAAAGGTCGCCGTAAGGCACGATCCTAGCGTCATGCCAGCCCTGACCTGCGTCATAATTCATAACAAACATATGGTCAGTAAAAATGTGACCGAAACCAAGCTTTGTTTCGTCAGCCGGTTTTTCCTTTGGAGTAGTGGTACGTTCGATCTTGATATCTAACATACAGATCCTTCTTTCTTAAATTAATGATCGGCTCGGCAAGCGAACCTTTACCACATATATTATAATACTTATTGTGATCTTTTTCAAGAGGTTTTGCAAAAAAAATTCCTTGACACAGGAAAAATATGCAGGATAACATTTTGAAAACTGCATTTTTATACAACTGTATGAAAACTGTTGAGAAATCGTCATAAAATTGTCTTTATATTGTAGGAAATACTCCTTGAAAAAAAGGTGATAGTGTTGTATAATAGGGTAAAATAAATGTGAAACAAGTATATTATAATAAGGTTATATAAGGAAAGGTAATATTATGAACGATAGAGAAAGAAAGGATAATGAGCTTGGTATAGATCTTGATATGAAAGGTCTTACCCTCGACAGCGATGAAGCCGCAAAGCCGCAGGCGCAGAACCGCCCTATGAGTCATGAGGATATGGCAAGAATGATCGCTAAAAATATGGCAATGCAGGACGGCGGCTTTGACGAGCCTATCACTCCCGTAAGAGGAGTTTCAGACTTTGGCGAGGAAACTATCAAGCCTAAAAAGCCCAAAACAACTGAAACAAGCAGTAAAAAAGCAAAGCCTGCATCAAAGCAGACTTCAAAGAGCGGCTCAAAGAAGGGAAAAAAGAAGAAAAAGAAGTCCTCGTCAGGAAAGACTGTCGCAATAGCAATATGCTCAGTTGTTGGTGTTATGATAGTCGCCGCAGGTGGCTTCTATCTGTGGGGCATGAATTCGTATAAGGATAGATTTCTTGGAAATACATATATAAACGGCATCGAGGTCAGCGGAAAGACCAAGGCGGAAGCCTATAAGCTCGTAAGCGAGCAGGCTGTTATCCCAAAAGCCATCACCGTTACAAAGAAAGACGGCACAACATTTTCCATAAAGCTGTCTGAAATAGGCTATAACGATAATACTCAAAACCTTATCACACAGTATTATACTCAGCAAAACCACTATTCATGGTTTTCTTCTGCCATGAAACGTACGGATTTCACTTTTGAATCTAAGTTCAAGTACGATAAGGCTAAGCTTGAAAAGGTGCTGAAAAGAAAGGTACTTGACTCCCAAAGCACAAAAGATCCTGAGGACGCCTATATCAAAAAAGGCGACGATAACAGCTATGTTGTGGTAAAAGAAACCACGGGCGACGCTGTGGAGGAGAATAAGATAGACGAGCTTTATTCCTATGTGGAAAATCAGATTGACGACGGTAGCTTTGACGTTGATATCTCAAAGGCAGATTGCTATAAAAAGCCTGCCATAACAGCGGATATGCTTGAAGAGACCTGCAAGAAGCTCAATAACCTTAACGATATCGAAATAACATTCGATTTTATCTACACCACCGAAACTCTCACGGGTGATACTATCATGGATTGGATAACCTTTGACGAGGATAACGCCGAAGCTGGCTATACAGTTGATGAAGATAAGGCAATGGCATATGTTGAAGACCTTGCAGATAAGTATGATACCTATGGCAAGGACAGAGAGTTCAAGACCACAAAGCGTGGAACTATCACTATTCCCGAGGGCCAGGGCTGTTACGGCTGGTGGATAGACCAGCAAAAGACCTGCGACCTTATCGTGGACCTTGTTGAAAAGGGCGAGTCTGCCGAAACTGAGCCTGTCTACTATGTAAACCCTGACTCAGCCTATGAGTATACCTGCAATAAGGATTGGCGTACAGCCGATAAGGATTACGGCAACACTTATATCGAGGTAGACCTTACTGCACAGCATTTGTGGTATTATAAAGACGGCAAGCTCACAATGGAGTCTGATATAGTTTCAGGCTATCCAAGCAAGTCAAGAAATACCCCTGGCGGTGTTTATAAGCTTTGGTATAAGGAAAAAGGCAAGACTCTGAGAGGATCAGCAGACGGACAGTCTTACGCTTCCTATGTTGACTATTGGAATAACGTTTCCACTATCGGCATAGGACTTCACGACGCATCATGGCAGAACGGCAACTTTGGCGGTGAGCGTTATAAGTCAAGCACATGGGGCTCACACGGCTGTATAAATATGCCTTTAGATAAAGCAAAATACGTTTATGAAAAAATAGATATAGGTACTCCTGTATTTATGTATTGGTAAGAGATAATAGCAAGGCAATACGGACAACTCGTATTGCCTTTGCTTTTAGTTTCAGTTAGGAGAATTTATGTACATTACAGATGAAGACAACCCACGCCTGCCATTTCTGCGTGATAAAACTTCAAAGCTCACTACCTCACCGGGCTGTTATATAATGAAAGACAAAATGAAAAAGATAATATATATCGGCAAGGCGAAAAATCTCCGCAACCGTGTGACATCTTATTTCAGAAAGTGTCAGGATCACCTGCCAAAGGTGTGGAAAATGGTTTCTCACGTCTATGACTATGACTTTATCGTCACCGACTCTGAGTTTGAAGCCCTGGTGCTGGAGTGTTCTCTTATAAAGCAGTATACCCCGAAGTATAATATCCTGCTGAAAGACGATAAGGGCTATAGCTATATCAGGGTCACAAATGAGGACTATCCACGCCTGCAAGCCGTATTGCAAAAATACGATGACGGTGCAGAGTATATAGGACCCTATACAAGCTCGTTCGCAGTAAAACAAGCCGTTATCGAAGCCAATAAAGTCTTTATGCTCCCTACCTGCTCACGAAAATTTCCGCAGGATTTCAGAAAACAGCGTCCCTGCCTTAATATGCACATAAAGCAGTGCATGGGCGTCTGCACAGGAAAATTCTCCAAAGAGGAGTATAATTCTATAGTCCGTCAGGCGGTGGACTATATCCGAAACGGCTCGTCAGATTCAGTTGAAAGACTCACCGAGGAGATGAACAAAGCCGCTGAGGAGCTTGACTTTGAGCTTGCCGCAAAGCTTCGTGACCGTATCCAAGCCATACAAAAAGCCGCTGAAAGTCAGAAGATAATTAATGACGATATTCGTGACACTGATATAATCGCCATTGCTCAAAATGGCGAAATGGCTTGTGCAAGCGTTATAATGTATCGTGGGGGCAGACTTTTTGATAAGGCTTCCTATTTTCTGGGAGAAAAAGACGACAGCGTAAAAATGCGTGAAGATTTTCTCATGCAGTATTATTCCTCCAAAGACAGTATACCGAAAGATATCCTCCTTGACGAGGATATCACAAACGGCGAGATAATAGAGAAATTTCTCCGCCAGAAGTATGACCATGCCGTGAATATCTCTACTCCGAAAAGAGGACAGTTTCTCCGCCTTACCACCCTTGCCAAAAGCAACGCCACCGAGTATCTCTCCATAAAAGTCGGCAGAACGAGTCGTGAGATAACCGCCCTTGAGGAGCTTGCCAAAGCATTGGGACTTCCCAAGACCCCGAAATATATCGAGTGCTACGATATATCAAACCTCGCCTCTACAAATATGGTAGCAGGCATGGTGGTCTTTGAAAACGGCAGACCATGCAAGAAGTATTATAAAAAGTTTTCTATCAAAACAGTTGCAGAGCAAAATGACTATGCCTGTATGCAGGAGGTCATAGAACGTCGCTTTAGAAACTACTTTGAGAAAACAGACGAGGGCTTTTCCATTATGCCCGACCTTATCTTGCTCGACGGTGGAAACGGCCACGTCAATGCCGTTGAGCCTGTCTTAGAGCGAATGGGTGTGACCTGCCCATTGTTCGGACTTGTGAAAGACTCCAAGCACCGCACACGAGCCGTTGCCACAGGGGGCGGAGAAATAAGCCTTGCAAAGTGCAGAGCGGCGTTCAATCTTGTTACCGCCATTCAGGACGAAGTCCATAGAGTAGCCATAACCTATCAGGCACAGAAGCATAAAAAGAATGCCCACCGACTTGAGATAACCAAAGTCAAAGGCATAGGCGATAAAAAAGCCGCAAAACTCATCACCGAGTATAAAACCAAAGAGGCTCTCAAAAAAGCAACAGTCGAGGAGCTTGCAAAGACCGCAGGTGTAAATATAGACACCGCAAGAGAGCTTAAAGAAATAATAGACGAAATGTAGGGATAGAATTGATAGAAAATACCAAAGACATAGACGAACTTGAATTTATAAACAGCTTTTCCCATTCAGGCAAGCCCGTGAAAGACCTGTCCAGAATAAAAGCCTTGCTCTCCGATCTTGGCGACCCTCAGGACAGCCTTAAATTCGTCCATATCGCAGGCACCAATGGCAAAGGTTCAATGGCGCAGATGTTCAGCGAAGTGTTCCGGTGTGCAGGACTAAAAACAGGTCTTTTCACCTCGCCTTATATAATAAGCTATACCGACAGGATAAAAATAAACGGCATTGATATACCAAAGCCTGCCCTTGCGAAAATGGCAAAGTGTGTTAAAGCCGTCACCGATATGCACTGCGACCGTGAGAATTTCTCTCAGTTTGAAATAACCACCGCCATAGCTTTTCTCTATTTTGCCGAGGAAAACTGCGATATAGTCGTCCTTGAAACAGGTCTTGGGGGACTTTTAGACAGCACCAACGTTATAAAAACCCCTGTCCTCACAGTTATAGGCTCAGTTGATTTCGACCATACCGCCATTCTGGGCGACACCTTGGAGAAGATAGCCTATCAGAAAGCAGGCATTATAAAACCCCACTGCCCATGTGTGCTAAGTGCAGGCAATGACATGAAAGTTATCCGCACCGTCAGAGAGCAGGCGGTGAAAAATCTTTCTCAGCTCGTTATCCCCGACATCAACCAGCTCAAACTTATAAGCTGTGACGTTTTCGGCTCAAAGTTTGAGTTCAAAGGACAGCCTTATGAAGTCACAATGGGCGGCGCACATCAGGTACTAAATGCCATGAGCGTCATAAGTGGCATACGCCTTATCAACGATACCCTGAAAATTCCCCAGGATAAAATTTTTGAGGGCATCAAAAAAGCCCAGCTCCAAGGCAGAGTGCAGATACTCAGCCGTGAGCCACTTTTGATACTTGACGGCGCACACAATCCCGACGGTCTGTCAGCCTTGGCAGGTGTATTGGAGCATTGTGAAAAACACCCATGCTACGCTGTTATGGGAATGTGCAGGGATAAAAACATCACCGAGGCGGTAAAGAAACTCATACCGTATGTAGACAAATTCTACACAGTTGACGGTTTCAGCGACAGAGCCGAAACTGCCTCTGACCTTGCCGACATCATAACCAACGCAGGCGGCAGGGCAGAGCAAAGTCCAAAGTCTGCCCTTGAAATGGCACGTCAGCTAATAAACGAGAATCCTCACGGAGTAAATCTTATATGTGGTTCGCTTTTCCTATGTGCCCAGGTGCTTAATGAAATGAAAGATATATAACAGAAAGGGCGACCCACCCAAGGTCGCCCGATTTTTTTTATCTTTATTCCCTAATAGCCGCTTGAACCGCTTTCTTCCAACCACTTATCAGATCACTGCGTTTACTCTCGCTCATAGACGGAATAAACTCCCTGAACTTATCAGAAACGCCAACAAGCTCTTCCATACTGCCCCAAAGCCCACAGCCAAGCCCTGCAAGATATGCCGCACCTGTTGCGGTGGATTCCACATTATAAGGCCTTATGACCGAATGACCCAATATATCAGCCTGAAATTCCATTAGAAAATCGTTGCTCGCCGCACCACCGTCAGCCTTTATGCTTCCGATAGCCCCAGCGTCCTCCTCCATCGCCCTGAGAACGTCATAGGTCTGATAGCACATAGCTTCCAATGTTGCCCTGACTATGTGGCATCTGTTTGTTCCTCTTGTAAGCCCTGTTATCATGCCCCTGGCTTCGGGCTTCCAGTATGGTGCGCCAAGTCCCACGAATGCAGGCACAAAGTATACACCGCCCGTGTCCTCAACGCTTCTTGCAAGCTCCTCGGTTTCTGCCGCTGTGCGTATTATGCAAAGCTCGTCACGAAGCCATTTTACCGCCGCACCCGATACGAATACCGACCCCTCCAGAGCATAATTCACCTTTCCTCCTATGCCCCAGGCAATAGTCGTGAGCAATCCATGACGGCTTTCCACAGGCTTTTCACCCGTGTTCATAAGCAGAAAACCGCCCGTGCCATAGGTGTTTTTCACATCTCCCTCACGGAAACAGCATTGCCCAAAAAGTGCCGCCTGCTGATCTCCTGCACAGCCTGCGATCTTTATCCTGCTTCCGAAAATGTTCTCCTCAGTTTCGCCCAAGTCACCCGAACATTCTTTGACCTCAGGGAGCATACAGCTGGGTATGCCCAAAAGCCCCAGTATCTCCCTGTCCCATTCAAGGGTGTGAATGTTGAAAAGCATAGTCCTGGAAGCATTGGAGTAGTCCGTAACGTGTACCCTTCCCCCTGTCAGATTCCATATGAGCCAGCAATCCACAGTGCCGAAAAGTATCTCCCCATTTTCCGCACGCTCCCTTACGCCTTCAACATTTTCAAGTATCCACTTTATCTTTGTGGCAGAGAAATAAGGGTCGATAAGAAGTCCTGTCTTGTCCTTGAAAAACTTTTGCAAGCCCTGACTTTCCATTCGTGCGCAGTCCTCAGAAGTCCTTCTGCATTGCCAAACGATAGCGTTATAAACAGGCTTGCCGGTGTTCTTGTCCCAAAGTATCGTCGTTTCACGCTGGTTGGCGATGCCGATAGCCGCCACGTCCTCCGCTGTTATCCCAGCCTTTGCAATGACCTCACGAGCAGAACTGAGCTGACTTTCCAGTATGTCCATAGGGTCATGCTCCACCCAGCCGTTGCCGGGGAATATCTGCGGATATTCTTTCTGTACGCTCGCAACCTTTTCACCCTTTGCGTTAAAAAGCACCGCTCTGGAGGAAGTCGTTCCCTGATCTAAAGAGAGTATGTATTCTTTCATAAAATTTCTCCTTATTGCAAAAAAGGGGCGGAATTCCCACCCCTTATAAATCTGTTATCTAAATTTCTAACACTGTTTATTTTCCTACAAAATTTCGCATCACATTATAATGTAGGGGACGGCGCCCTCGACGTCCCGCTTCCTCGCCCGATTAATTGCCGAATAAACTTGTGTTACTCGCAAAATGCTGACGTTTTCATAAACCATGTAGGGAAACGGTGCAATTTCTGCTTTGCAGAAATGTGACGTCCCGCTTGCCCGACGTTTTGTTTACTTATTCTTTTTCGTTACACCACGTTGCGGATAGTCTGCCATACTTTATATCGTCATCAAATAAGCCCCGTGTAAAGCAGTATAAGATAAATGATCAACAAAAGCGACAGAACGCCAAGAAGCTTCCAAATACCCTTTATGGCGGACTTTTCCTGCTTTTTAGCTTTAACAAATTCCTCTATAGCGTCCGGAGTGTATTCTTTGTGCATCTGGCTTCCTACTGTTGGATTGAGCATATCATTGATGTTGATGTTGCGGTATTTTTCCTCACGAAGCTTCTTAGGATCGGTCTCCTTGGTGCTGATGTTATCATATGAAGAATTGAGCAGGCTCTTGTCCATTTTCTTCATGTTGATAGCGTCCATAGAAAGCTCTGCTTCCTCAGGTCTGCCAAGGCTGTCACCATTGTCGTAAATATGCTTTGTGTCAACGCTCTTCATAAGCTGATTGTTTGAGCGGTTCGCCCTCAGCATCTTGATAAGAGTGTCAGTGTAGAGGTTTTCCTCTTCCTCAGCCTCGTCAGTAAGGATTATGTCCGAGGTGTCGTTTATCGCCTCGTCAACTGTATCAATAAGGGAAGTAAGTCCCTTGTTCGCCTTCTTGTATGGCTTTTTAGCCGCAGGCTTCGGAGCTTCCGCCGCAGGCTGTGGAGCAGGCTGGCTGTACACAGGTGCTGAAACTGTCTGCTGAGCAGGCTGTGCTGTCTGAACAGGCGTTGGCGCAGGCGCAGGCTGTGAAACTGGCGGAACATGAGCAGAAACAGGCTGGCTTGCAGGTGCAGAGCCTGAAATGCCCTCGTGTCCCGGAATAAAGATCTTTCTCTTTCTTATAGGTGCGTTTATCTCGCCGGGAATACCTCTCTGAGCCATCGGCTTTGTGTTGAATACAGGAGCAGACTGGATGTCCTCTGCAGGCGTCGGTGCAGGTGCAGGAGCTGGCTGTGGCTCTGGTATAGGCTGTGGCTCTGGTGCAGGCTGTACTGCTACAGGCTCAGGCTGAACGGGAGCTGGAGGCGGAACTACCTTAAGCTCAGGATTTTCCTCAGGCTCGTCAGGTATAGGCTCGCTGTCAGGACCGTCCTCGCCAACGATAGCGTCAGCAGAAATGGAGCTTGCAGCCGCAGAGAAATCGTTGCTTTCGATAGCAGAGTCCTCGTCGCCCTCAAAGCTTACCATTTTGCCTGTTGTAACATCATAGTATTCCTCGCCGTCCTTGACAGCGATCTTGAGCTTCGGCGCAGGCTCGCCCCTCTTAGGCAGGTTAGCCTGTGGAATGTCAATGTCAGGGAATACTTCGTCAACGTCCACCTTTGCGATCTTAAGTATCTCCATTGCGGATCTGCACTTCATAGAGCCTCTTACCATTTCCTTGATAGGAAGCAGAATTATATCGCAGAATGTGGCATAGAAAGACCTCAGCGCAGACATTGAGCCGTCAAGCATATCCTGCGGAAAACGATGGTCAAAATACTTATCCCATTGCTCAGGGCTTGACATTATCATCTTGTCTATGTACTGACAAAGTGGTATCCAAAGCTCAGGCTCTTCAAAATCTCTGTCATTGGTGATGAGCCACATATAACATCTGAGGAAACAGTCATAGCATGAGATATCTCTGAGGTTGAGCATAACGTCATCAATGTTCAGGGAAGCCGAAAATATAGGATCAGAGAATGCGAAGCATCTGTATCCGTTGCTGGCGATCTTTGCATAAGCCGTTTTCAGATCCTTTTCAGAACGGGAGAAAGGCGGCAGAAAATCAAAATCATAAGGCGTTTCATAATCAGCCGTGTCACCTTTAGCCGCCATATCAAGCAACTTTTTGTATGTGAGCGTGACATCAGCAGTAGGAGTGTCAACGGCTATGCCGAGCACCCTGAAAGGATTGCAGGCGAAAAGTTCCATTGCCGTTATCCCAAGTGACGGTCTTGTCATAAATAGATCCTCCTCCATGAATTTACTTCATATATACTTAAGCTTTTACCCTTCTTATTCGTGTTATCTTCTTCACGATCGGGTATTTTTGTGTATTTTTATGCCAAAAATAGTTTTCTCAAACTAATTTGTTTTTTGTTTTTAATTAACAAAATAAATAACTTAACAAATATAGTATAGCAAATATTAGTATAGATTACATTAACTAAGCGTGAATTTTATATTTATATTATATTAATACGAAACAAAATGCACAAAAAGAGTTTAAAAAATCGTACAAAAAGTAACTGCCAAAAGGTTTGCAATTTTGGTGAAAATATTGTATAATAAATAAGTATAAGATGTCAGGCATAAAAAGCCGATATCAGATCATCATGCCAATAAAAAGGGGGAGATCTTATGGGTCTGTTCAGCAGAAAAAGCTCCGAGCCCAAAACATCGACACAGCCTAAAAAGCAGCAGATAAATGCTGATGATATATGGAACACGCCTGTGAAGAGAGCAGGCGGAGATACGGCTTTTGTGAAGGAGTCCAGCAGCGATAAGGTACACGCCGAGAAGATAACCGATACCATAGAGCCGGAAACTATCCGCAGCAAGATGGAGCAGCTTGAAAAAGAGCTGGCTGAAAAGAAAAACGATCCCGTAAAGACCTATGCCGACTACGACGTGAACCCGGTAGGACAGGCTGAGATAACCGATGCCCAGAGCGAGTATGAAAAGCTTTATGAGGAGGAACACGCAAGATTTGTAGCTTCTCATAAGGAGGATATAAGCGTGGCGTCCGTTGAGGGTATCGACTCAAAGCTTGAGGAGATATATAGGATACATGACGAGAAAGTGGCTCAGGAGAAGCGTGATACAGGCAATATCGAAGCCATAAGTGCAGAGACCACAGCCGCAAAGGTGGCTGAGCTTCCTTATGCAAAAAAGCCTGAGGACTACGCAGAGTATAAGGATATAAAGGGAATATCCGTCGATGAGGCTCTTGTGGAGGGTCTTGGCTCTGTTGACCACAGCGAGGACGACGACGCTATCGGCTCAGTATCGGAAGAGTTTTTGGCGCAGAAGGTGAAAGAATTTAACGAAAAATATGGCAGATGATCGGGGTAAAGGCAGTCATTAGGGGTATTGCCAGAATAAATTGAATTGGAGAGATAAAATTGAAGATCAATACCGATAACCCTATCATAAAGTTTTCAGGCAAAGGCAAGCCGTTTCAGTATGATAAGTTGCTTTATGCTACATTAAATGAGTATATACTTGATTATAAGAATGCAAGACTTGATAAGCTTACCGATCAGGACGCTTCTATATGCCTTGCGAGAATAATAAGAAAAATGGAAGTCAATGACGTTCCTGTCCAGCAGTTTTTCCATGAAGAGCTTGAAAAGTGGAGCGAGCATACCAACTATGAGAAGATACTCAGACTTTGCGAGCTTATGGCAAAGGATATCTTCGGCTGTTTTGATAAGAACAGAGATGACGGCAACGGCGGCTTCTATAAAACAGACAGGCTCTATTGCGTAAATAATGACGGTGAAAGAGATTATATCGTTTGTGACGAGGTTGAGAAAAAGGGACTTTTCAAGAAAGTTCCAACTCCTATCACATTGTATTTCAATGATCTTATGGAGAAAAATAAACGTGGCGAGCTGCCAAAATCCAAGTAAATTTTGTATTAACAGATAATAAGGAGAGTATTAACATGGTAAATATAGAAATGGCAAACGGAAAGAATATCAAGATCGAGCTTTATCCTGACGTTGCGCCTATCACAGTTGCAAATTTTGAGAAGCTTGTTAAAGAGGGCTTTTATGACGGACTGATATTCCATAGAGTTATCTCAGGCTTTATGATACAGGGCGGCGACCCAATGGGAACAGGCATGGGCGGTGCAAAAGAGAAGATAAAGGGCGAGTTCCTTGCCAATGGTGTTCGTAACGACCTCAAGCATACAAGAGGCGTTATCTCAATGGCACGTTCAGCAATGCCAAATTCAGCAAGCTCACAGTTCTTTATCATGCATCAGGACGCTCCTCATCTTAACGGTCAGTATGCAGCATTCGGCAAGGTAGTCGAGGGCATGGACGTTGTTGACGAGATCGCAGCAGTTGACGTAAATTTCAACGAAAAGCCGCTTGTAGATCAGGTCATGAAGAAAGTAACTCTTATTGAGGACTAATAAAAAGGAAAATCATGGGCTGCGGTCTTTATGGCGGCAGCCCTTGTTTACGGCAAAAACAATATCAGGAGAGTAAATAATGGATTTCAAGAAAGTAACAGTGGGATTTTTTGCAGCGGTCATGGCAATGACCTCAGTGTGTTTCGCTGATCCCGAAACGCCTGTGACAACCGATGTGCCAGCCACAGATCCTGTACCGGAAACAACCACTACCACTCAGCCTCAGTGGGAGGACACTGAAACGACTACAACTACCACAGCTCAGACATGGGAAACCACCACATGGGGAACTACCACATCTTATTCCTATGTTCCGGACACTCCGACTTCTACGCCGACAGTTGTAAAGCTTGTGGTCAGCGAGGTAAAGGATAAAAAGTTCACAGCGAAAATAAATATCCAGTGCGACCACCTTATCTCAAACGCCTCTATCTCCGTGGGCTATGACGATAGCCTTGTAGAGTTTGAAAAGTGCGAAACCAATGATAAAGCAGGTGGCATGGCAGTAGACAACGCCTTTGCAGGTAAGTTTGTATATAACTATGTGAACGCAGACGGCACAGACTTTGACGGTGATTATGCGACCCTCCATTTCAAAGTCGCAGACGAAAAGCTCACCTCAACAGTGCTTTATCTCACAGTAAATTCCCTTGATGACGAAAACCTCAATGCCATATCAAATCAGGTAGAGAATGGTATCGTCAAGTATCAGGACGCTGCAGACGTTCAGCAGGACGACAGCGATTATATCGAAATAGACGTTGACTATTCCAAGTACCCTATCGCTCCCGAGGATATAGGGCTTACAGATGTTGACAGCGTAACAGTAGCCAACGGCGAAGTGCTTATATTCGAGGACGGCAAGTTCCAGACCCTCAGCACAGGCGAAACAAAGATAGATATTGTTTATAGGGACGGCTCAGTAGGGCATTTTAAAATAGTGATAAAAGAACCTGAAGCCGTGAAGCTTGAAAGCTCAGAAGCAGAAGCGACCTCAAAAGCCGCAAGTCCGGTGTCGGAAGAAAAGAGCGGTTCATCAATGGGCGTTATTATTGGCGTGGTCTGCGTTTTGTGCGTAGCTCTTATTGCCGCTGAGTATCTTATGATAGTGAAAAACAAAACAGTAGGCGACAATAAGTCAGCCAACAAGGATAATGATAAAGATATCCACGATACAGATGAAAGCGACGATACCAATTTGTCCGAGCCTGACGAACCTGACGAAAATGAAGAGCAGGAAGAAACTGATAATACAGACGACGATACAGACACAGATAAAGAAACAGAAGAATAAACAAAAAGCGGTGCAGAGAATTCAAACTCTGACACCGCTTTGTTTTCTTATTTAGCTATTATTAGACAATTCCTTAAGCTCTCGACCCTCTTTAAGCAGGTCATGCAACCTTTGAGCGTCATTATTTGCAATAGCATCACGATACTCCGTTAATCTTGCGATTATATGCTCTATCTCGTCCACCAGTGGACCACGGTTCATAAGGAAAAGCTCCGTCCACATATCTTCGTTGAGTTTGGCCACTCTCGTAAGGTCTTTGAAAGAACCTGCCGAAAAGCCTGCCTGCTTCAAAAGACTAGGGCTTTTTACATAGGAGCTTGATACAACGTGAGCAAGCTGAGAAGTGAACGCAATAACGCTGTCATGCTCCTCAATGTTTGATACAACGACCTTTGCAAAACCTATGTTGTATGCAAGCCTTGATATCTCCTGCACCACCCTCATAGGCGTTCTGTCTGTAGGCGTCATTATAAAGCTTGCTTTCTCAAAAAGATTGTCCACCGAGTATGCAAAACCCGAAAATTCACGTCCAGCCATAGGGTGACAGCCGAGGAAGTTTACGCCGTTCTCAATGCAAACGCCCTCTACAGCTCTGACTATCTCGCCCTTTACTCCACAAGTGTCAAGAACGATACCGCCCTTTTTGAACTTGCCTGCATTCTCCGTGATGAATTTTATGGTAGCCTCAGGGTGAAGTCCCACGATAACAACGTCACAGCCTGCAAGGTCGTCAATTGCCATTTCACCGTCGATAGCCTCCTGAGCCAGCGCCCCTGCTATCGTTCCCCTGTCAATATCTATACCGAAACAGCTCTCATGAGTGTTCTTTTTTATTGCCTTGGCAAGCGAACCGCCTATAAGTCCAAGTCCAACTATACAAATCTTCATTGTCCGTCATGCTCCTTATGCTTTTACGCTTTTAAGCTTTTATGTAATAAAGTATACCACTAAAATCACACTTTGTCAAGAGCCATGCACACCCAATTATTCACCGCAAAGCTCTGCAATAGCATTAGCGTACATATTCAGATTTATTTTGAAAGTTTCCATGGAAATATGCTCGTCAGCTCCGTGCATATTGTTGTTTTCCTCAGGAAATTCCGCACCGAACGCAACACCGCCCTTTGTGTTGTGAACGTAGGTTATTCCGCCCTCTGCGATACATTTTCCCTTTTCGCCCTTGACCTTTTCGTATACCCTTAATAAGGTCTGAACGAACTCACTGTTTTCGTCCACATAATGCGGCTCCATGCCGTCAAGCTCGTCCACCTTGAAGCCCTTGCTTTCAAGTGCCGAAGTTATGATACCGCTTATCTCAGCAAGCGTCTTGTCAATAGGGAAGCGTATGTCGATACCGCCATGAAGCCTGCTACCCTCAGTTTTAAGGATAGTCAGCGCACAGGTCATCTCGCCTGATACATCGTCTGAAAAACCAAGACCGCAGGACTTTCCGTTGCATTCTCCGTGTGGGAAAAGCTCAGCCAACCCACCAAGGAGAGCATTTTCATTTTTGTATTCTGCCACAAATTTTGTCACCGCATTGTCGCCGTTTTCAGGTCTTGACCCGTGTGACGATTTTCCTCTGATGACCTTCTCACTGTCGTCAGCAAACTTCACAATGCACTTGTCCGGGATAGCATTTATAACGCTTCCGCCCTTTATCTCAGCTATCTTATCATCTGAAAATTCAGCAGAGAATGTAAGATGCACCATGCCCTTTTCACAGTTGAGCACAGGAAAAGAGCCGTCGGGGGTGAACACCATTTCAGGGAAAGGCTGTTTGCTTTCATAATATTCCATGTCCTCACAGCCGCCCTCTTCATTGCCACCGAAAATAACACGGAAGTTCTTTTTTATAGGAATGTTAAGCTCTTTGATAGCCTTAACAGCCCACAGCACCGCAACGCTCGGACCTTTGTCGTCAATTGTTCCTCTGCCGAAAAGTTTTCCGTCAGCTTTAGTCAGCTTGAAAGGCGGATAGCTCCAGCCCTCGCCTGCAGGAACAGTGTCAAGATGTGAAAGCACAGAAAGCTTACATTCACCCTCTGGGTAAAAATCACCGTGAACAGCATAGCCGTCAAAGTCCTTTGTTGTCATGCCGAGCTTTTCAAGATAAGCCTTTCCCCAGTCAAGAGCCTTGCGAGAACCTTCGCCAAATGGCTTAACAGGGGCGTTTATGTCGCCAACGCTCTCAATAGAAATAATCTCGTCTAGGTCACGTAGAATCTCGTCCATGTGCTTGTCAAAATATTCTGCAAATTGTTTCTGATACATATTTATTCCTGCCTTTCAAGTGTGCAAATCATTATTTCCGAGGGATTATTCAGCCTGAATTTACCAAGTCCTGCCGTAACAGCAAGCTTTGCCAATCCCTGTTCAGCGTTAAGTTCGTAAATGCCCTTTGTGTATCGTGGAAAGAATTTCCGCTCGGGAGAAAGTATTCCGCCAATAAAAGGCAATCTTATAACTCCCCCATGACAGTGACCCGAAAACGTCACATCTGCTCCCCAGTCCGCATAAGCACGGAACGCCAGCGGCGTGTGCGAAAGCAAAAAGTTACACTCGCTCCTGTCAGGCTCGCCTAAAAGCTTTGTAAGCTCGTCCTTTGTGATCTGCGGCAGGTCGTGATGTGAAAAATCTTCGTTGCGGTAAAATCTTTGGGGAAGCTGAGTGCCGTATATATTGATGTGATCCTCGCCTATTTTTATTTGCTCCATGTTGTTTCTCAGAATGTGTACTCCACATTCGGTGAGTTTCAAAGCAAGGGCTTCGGCATTATCCATGTTGTCAGTTTCATGGTTACCGAAAATATAATAGGTCGGTGCGATATGCTTTAGCCTTTTCATAAGGGCAAGCTTCGGTATCATGTCCGTTTCATCACGGCTGTAAAGATCACCTGCAAAGAAAATAAAGTCAGGCTCAGCGGCAATACAGGAATTTACAAGATTGTTGAAATTATCCCCGTAACGTTTTTTGTGCAGGTCTGCAAGAAGAAGTATCTTTTTACCAACAAAATTCTCAGGGAGCTTTGATACTTTCAGTTCGTATTTGTTCACCCTTAGCTGTCTGTTTGAAATAAGCATATAACCGCCCAGAAATGCGGCGGCAGCAAAAAGCGGCAGCTTGTATGACATTTTATTACCTCATTCCTACTTGCAAAGATATTTTTTCAGATCGTCCATTGCCCATTTTGCGTGGTTGTAGCCGTAATCGTAGAGCCTTCTCAGCTTTACAGGGTCGCCCTCAGTCCTGCCTACTCCGAAGGTGGTCTTTGGTGTGAAAACAAAGACTTTCCCCTCCGCTTTAAGCTCCATAAGCTCTGCGATACATTTGTTGTATCTCTCGGCTCTTGTGGCAAGGGCTTCGGCAAACTCAGGGTGCTTGTGATAATATTTCATGGCAAGCTTTGTGGCAGGCTCTTGGGTCTTAACATAGCCCTTTGGTCGGGTCAGCACAACGATATTTTTGTCACAGCCTGCTTTTATTGCCTGCATATATGGTATTGAATCTGATATACCGCCGTCCATATATTTTTCTCCGTTTATCTCTATCTCAGGGAAAAGCAGAGGAAGCGCACAGGTTGCTCTAAGCAAATTCCAGTGGGTGTCATCTTTTGGCACGTCCATGTACTCAGCCTTGCCGTTTTTTACGTTTGTAACAACTGCACAAAATCTGCCCTTGAAGTTTCTGTAGGCTTCATAATCAAAGGGAAGCTCAACATTAGGCACAACATTGTAGGCATAATCAAGGTTATAGTAGCACCGGTTTTTAGGGTCGATAAGATGTCTTGCGCCCATGTATTTCTTTGTTCCCATAAACTCAGTTGCAAGACGGAGATTTCTGCCTATCTGACCTGAGCAGTAAGAAACGCCGAAAGCTGCTCCTGCCGAAACGCCTATAACATAATCGGCTATTATTTTATCCTCAAGCAGAGCGTCCATTATTCCGCAGGAATAGACCGTTCTGCTGGCTCCGCCCTCTAAAGTAAGTCCAAGCATGATATTACCTCTGTTTCTGAAAAGAGGACGGCTTGACCGTCCCCAATTTTATTTTATATCTGTATCCTTTAAAATTATGCAGAAAACGGGCGAAGGATGTTCGCCCCTACAGTTTTTATCTTACGGCTTCAGATGTTGTATCTGCCATGCTGTTATCCAAAGCTGAATTGTCAAGAACTGTTTCTGTGAACTCTCTGCCGTCGTCGGTAAGAGCCTTTTTAAGCTCGTCCATGGCGTTCTTTGTTGCGTTGTCGTCTGTTATCCTTACGATAACATTGTCGCTCATAAGCTTCACTGTGGAAACAAGACTTTTAAGATCTACCACACGCTCATCGATTATATAAGTGCTTCCTGAAACCTTGATGTCATAAAATTCCTTTGGCACTGCTGTTGTTGTGGTAGTAACGGAAGATTCATTGGAGGAAGCACTTACGTCCTTGCCGTCCCCTGAGCCTTCGCCTTTTCCACCGCCTAGTCCAAGTCCAAGATACTGCATTATAAGAATAAGCGCCGCAATGATAATGACGATCAGCATGATACCAAGAAGCTTTTTCTTCTTTTTCTTTTTCTGCTTTTGTCTTTGTTTTTCAAGGTCACTGCGGTAGAGCTTTTCAACATCGTTCTGAATACTCATTTTTATTGTCCTTTCTATTTGGAAGTGTTTATGTATGTAAAGTAAACATTTTCGTATTTGTCTGACACAGCCTGCACAGCGTTTTCCACTATCCTCATGTTACGATAAAGCACAGCGTCACCGTCATAGACCACTGCCGCAAGCATTACTTCACCGTCTGCTGCACCAAGTCCTTCAAAAAGTGATATGAGCCTGCCTGAGATATCTTCATCAGGGGTCACGGTCATAATATCCTCATCATTTCGGGAAATATACAGCTTGTCAGAGCCGTTTTCATTTCGCATATCAAGTGAGATAAGCATACCCTGAGTGTAGCCGTCAAGCGCCTGCTGATTTTTTGCGGCATTGCTGTTAATGTTCTCAGCCTTTTTATAGGCTTCATCTATCTGCTTTTGCATATCCTCACGGAGATTTTCTAACTCGTCAGCGGACTTTTGCTCCTGCTCCTCAAGCTGTTGAGTGACAGCCTGCACCTGAGCTTTTGCGTCCTCTTTCTGACTGTCGGCAGATGCGGAAACATCGGTCATGACCCAGAAAAGCATTATCATGATAACATCGAGCAGGGAAGTCAGCTCAAGGACTATGCCCTTATTTTTCCTGAAACCATTCATGGCTGTTCACCGCTTTGGGAATGTTCAGCGTTGTTTCTTTCAAGATAGAGCTGAACATTTTTCTCGTTATCCTCTATTTTTGCAGAGATTATGCCGTCAAGAAATTTGAAGATTATAGCAAAAACAAGTCCCCAAAAAGTGGAGGTCAAAGCGCCATAGAAATTATCCTGAACGTTTGTCATATCGCCCACCATACCGAGGAGGGAGATAACAGTGCCGAGGATACCCAAGAGAGGGAAGATCCCTGTGAGATTTACGAACAGAGAATAAAGGCTTCCTGTGCGGTTGCGCATAGAAACGATATCTGTTTCACGAATGCCCGAAATATCGCTGTCAGCCTGACGGCGGGAAGCACCTGAGTCGGGAACGAAGATGTTAAGATGAAGCTTGTTGTAGAGAACATCAGCCGATTTTTTAGTGAAATAAAAGACGAGGGCGGTCGCGACTGCAACCAAGAAAATTATCATGTCGAAGCCGAAAAAGTTCATAAAAATTACGGAAAAGAGTTTTTTCATGGATAAGACCCCCTATAGAGATAATGATAGCACATTTTGAGGGAAAATGCAAGATGTGGGGAGAGATTTTAGTGAGGAGGGGAGGAATGAGAAATGAGGAATGAGGAATGAGCATAGCAGACCAAAGTAAATTGCAAGCATAAAGTAAAATAAAGC
>ERZ780139.992-NODE-992-length-26928-cov-10.216463_pt1 | contig 26928 bp, 16 predicted proteins | sample MGYA00511476_ERZ780139 | MGnify/ENA primary metagenome ERZ780139 (study PRJEB29588, sample SAMEA2158190) | human gut metagenome | biome: human gut; feature: human-associated habitat; material: faeces | place: Denmark | collected 2008/2010 ... | reverse complement strand
AATATATATTCTCCGAAGGAGATTCCCCTGAAGGGGAAGTTCTTCCGAAGGAACCTCCCCCTTCAAGGGGGATAACCATCCGGATGGGTATACATTCGGAGCTGCAAATTTTGCAGCTCCGTTTTTTTTATTATTTTATTATTCTTCGTTCGCAAACATCGGGTCCCATGCCGGCAGGCGAATCGGTTTTTGCTTGAGGATATCCAGCACCTTGGCAGGGACATATTTCTTTTCCGCCACCACGCGGAACATATACTCATCAAACCATTTGTCCGTCATAATGAGATGGCCTTTGTATCCGTTGGTGCTTCCCCAACTGTTTTCCACCATCCATTTTTTCGGTTTCCCGGCCTTATCCAAATCCACAGCCATCAGCGTCATGGCATGGCTGCTGCCACTGGCAAATGTCTGGATACGCTGTTTCTTGTCCATACCGAAAGTTGTCCCCATCAGTGACTCATAATCGTAATTATCAGGGTCCAGCAGTCCTCTCTTGCTATCAAGGAACTTACCCACATCGCAAGAAAAATACATCATTGTGCTGTCTTTGATGGAAGCAATGGCTATTTCCTTGATATCTTCTATAGGCAGATTGACATACGTCCAGTTCTTACCGTCATAGCTATGGCGGTCATAGTCTATCTCGTAGCATTTATAAAACTCACGGCTGGGGTCGTTCATCAGCATCACGTAATTATTGGTCAGGTCATTGCCCAGAAATTCCTTGTAGAAAGACAAGGGAGTGTACTCTTTCGCTTCGCCTCCCTTCATGCTCCAAGTGAACGTAGACACCGGCTCACCGAGTGTCAGCACCAGCATGCGATAGACCGTAGCCAGCATTTCCGTTTTCTTTTTTTCCAGTTCGGCGGGCTTGGCTCCGGCAGCAGCAGCCTCACGGAGTTGTAAGCCGAATTCTTTCAGTTTCAGTCCCATCAGATTATTCATTTTTCCTGTGTTATCACTGCTGAAAGTCTCCACCATCGCGCTCTTCGGTACAAGTCCGTATTTACCTATAATATCCGACACACCAGTAAATTGCCCTCCATCGCTCAAGGGATGCTTAAAGAGCCACTCCACCATCTTGTCGTCCATCGGCTTTTCACGCGTATCAATGATTCCCTGTAAGAAAAGATTCGATTTTTCCAGCTGGTCATAAAAGAAGCAGTAGTTCTGCGAAAACTCCATTTCATCCAGGCCGTACTTGGCTATCATCTGGCTGCGAAGCACATTCAGTCCCGTAAACAACCAGCAGCGTCCTGACGAGCGTTGATTGGTAATGCCTTTCGATAAGACTTTATTAGAGAAATGAGTGTCAAAGTCTGCCTGATTTTCCTGATTAAGTGCCAAGGTATTGATACTTGTTCCGCCTAAAGCATTGCGGATTGCCTTGTCGGTAGGAGTTGCCTGATAACTTTGTTTGATTTGATTCAGCATCTCGCTCGAAATGCCTCCCTGTTGTGCCTGCGCGGTCAATGCTGCCGCAAAAAGCAAGGCAAAAGTGATGTGTCTCTTCATAATATGAAAATATAAATTGATTATTTTTAGGTCTGTAAAAATACAAGTTATTTTTGAAATCCCCACTCTTCGGGAGATTTTTTTCCCGGTGTACCCATTCCTGTCTGCACACCGGGAAAAAAATTATTCGGTTATTTTCTTCTTTATCTTATAACCGATAACCGCCACCGTGATACTCATCAGCGGACTAATCAGATTAAAGAAAGAATATGGAAGATAAGTGAGTGTAGGCACACTCAGAATAGTTGCCTGAGTCATACCGCAGGTATTCCAGGGGATAAGCGGTGAGGTGACTGTTACAGCATCTTCGGTGGTACGGCTCAGTAATCGGCTTTCATATCCGTTTGCCTCATAAATATCCTTAAACATATTGCCGGTCAGAATAATGGAGATATATTGGTCGGCAGTGGCCAGGTTGAGGAACAATCCCGATGCAACGGTAGAAGACACCATCCCTATACGTCTCTTGGTGAAACGGATAAACACAGAGGTGATACTGCCCAGCATGCCTCCTGCCGTCATAGCCCCTCCAAAGCACATGGCACAGACAATCAGCCAAATGGTATTCATCATTCCCGACATACCGCGTGTGGCAACCAACTCATTTATCTCTGCACTGCCTGTCTCCAGTTGGGTGCCACCGAAGAGCATGCCCATGCCTCCTTTGAAAAGTGCAGTAAGACCTGCTACCCCCTGCCCTGCTATCTCGCGCAACAAATCCGGCTGGAATATAAGTGCAAAGACAGTGGCCAGTGTGGTGGAGATAAACAAAGTAATGACCGAAGGAACCTTGCGGGCAATCAAAACTCCCGTCACGACGGGAACAATCATCAGCCACCAGGAAATATTGAATTTGGAGTCGAGTGCCTGCATGTATTCGGTAATATGACCTGTGTCCGTTGCCTCGTGAGACAGTCCGGCAACAGTGAAAATAATCAATGTGATGACCAATGAGGGGATGGTGGTTATCATCAAATAGCGTATGTGTGTAAACAGCGGAGTGTCCGTCACGGAAGACGCCAAAATAGTGGTATCGGACAGCGGGGATACCTTATCGCCGAAATAAGCACCCGAAATAATCGCTCCCGCTATCCAGCCTTCGCTGAAACCTTGTGCCTTGCCGATTCCCATCAATGCGATGCCGATAGTGGCTATGGTTGTCCACGAACTGCCTGTCATGACTGAAACAATGGCACAAATCACACAGGTAGACACCAGAAAAAAGTGAGGATGTATCACCTGAATGCCATAATAAATCAATGTGGGAACCACGCCGCTAATCATCCATGCCCCCGACAAAGCACCGATAATCAGCAGAATAATCAATGCCGTACTTACTCCGGCTATATTATTCGTAATAGCCAGTTCAAAATCTTTCCAAGCTCTTCGGTACCCTGCCATCCCTATCAATACACAAACAGCCGTAGCCGTAAGCAAACAAACCTGACTTCCGCCCGACAACGCATCGCTGCCAAAGACACGGATGGTGACAAACAATAATAAAATAAGTACAAATACGGGTAACAAAGAAATAAACGGAGAAGGAATTCTGTTATCTTTCATTCTTTTTTTATTCAGTTTTTATTCAAAAATGCTAATAAAGTGAATCTTTTTGCTTTCACCGTGCAAAGTTCGGAATATTTTTTGAGTTCTAAAAGTCAAGTGCAGGTATTTAAATACTTTTTTTGTATTTATGGGCAAACATTTTTGTATAGAGGACGTTATTAGTTGAAATTATAACCTAAAACTTAACAAACATGAATGAATTAGTTGGTGGCTTGGGCTACGCGGTAAAGAACTGGTGGATGTCCCTATTATTGGGATTGCTTTACATCGCAGTAGCATTATGCCTTTTGTTTGCTCCCGTGAGCAGTTATGTGGCACTGAGTGTCATTTTCAGTATTTCAATTCTGGTCAGCGGTATCCTCGAAATCTTTTTTGCCGTCGGCAACAAAAAGATTATCAACAGTTGGGGGTGGTATCTGGCAGGCGGTATCATTGATTTGCTGATAGGTATTTATTTGGTATTCTATCCGCTGGTAAGCATGGAACTGATTCCGTTTATCGTCGCATTCTGGCTTATGTTCAGAGGATTCACCCTTTGCGGTTATTCCACCGACCTGAAACGCTACGGCACCAAAGACTGGGGATGGTATCTGGTATTCGGCATTCTGGCCATTTTATGTTCCATGGCTATCATCTGGCAACCGGGACTCGGAGCAGTCACTGTGCTTTATATGTTGTCCGTTACTTTCCTCATTATCGGTTGTTTCCGTATCATTTTCTCGTTTGAGTTGAAAAGATTGCATAAAAACAAGTAAAAATCCAAGTTTATTTTGGGCTACTTCGGACGTATTTCGTACCTTTGTTAGCCCAAAATAAGCAATGATATCAAGCAAAAGTCTTAAATATACAGTTCGCATACTGCTAGGTATTCTCTTGGGAGTTTATCTGGGGATAATTGTGCTTCTGAACATTCCATACGTTCAGGACAAATTGTCTTATATAGTGACCAAAGAGCTCCGCAAAGTGCTCAACACGGAAGTTTCTGTAGGAAAAATCGACATGGGCCTGTTGAACCGCATTATTGTGGAAGATGTGTTGCTGGAAGACCGCCGGGGCAGGGAAATGCTGAAAGTGGCGCGTCTGTCTGCCAAATTTGAAATACTCCCCCTGCTGAAAGGGAAAATCACTATTACCAGTGTTCAGCTTTTCGGCTTTTCGGCCAATATGGAGCGGGAAACGCCTCAGTCTCCTCCCAATTATCAATTTGTTCTGGATGCTTTTGCTTCCAAAGACACGGTGAAGACTCAGACAAATCTGGATTTACGCATCAACTCTTTATTGATAAGACGCGGACGTATCACATACGATGTCTTGTCGGAGCCCGAAACCCCCGGACGGTTCAATACCGGCCATCTTGCCGTAAAGAACTTCGCAGCCACCGTTTCGCTGAAGGCGCTCCGCAACGACTCGCTGAACGCCTCCATCCGTCGTCTGAGCTTTGAAGAGCAGTGTGGATTTGCTTTACAAAAGTTCTCAATGAAAGTCACTGCCAACAATAAGCGACTGAATATAAAGGATTTTTCCCTCGAGCTTTCCAATTCTGCTTTAAGCATTGACAGCCTTTCCATGCGTTACGACAGTTTGCCGGATCTTCCTAAACTGACAGACAATGTGCAATATCAAGGAAGCGTCAATGCCTCTGTCGTACTCAAAGACATAGCCCCTTTTGTCCCGGCTTTGGCCAAGTTCGATACTCCGTTACATTTCAACATGGATTTCTCCGGTAAAGGAAAGAATATAGACTGCCCTACCCTGCGACTGACCGACAACCACAGTCTGATGATCAACGGAGAAGCATCCGTTGCCGACTGGAACGCAGGAAGAAATATGTATATCATGGGAAAGCTGACCGACGTAAACCTGAATAAAGAAGGCATCAGCACCGTTATGAGTAATGTGGCCGGGAAAGTTCCTCCTATTTTTCAGCAGTTGGAATATGTACGTTTTAGCGGTGATGCCACCGGATATCTTCACGATTTGATTATCACAGGACTCTTGCGCACCGGCGTAGGTACAATCAAAGCCGATGTTATGATGAGCATTGACAAACAACAGAACCGTACCTATTCGGGAAATATCGCCAGTGCCGACCTGAATGTGGGCAAACTGCTTGATAACGAAAAGAAATTCGGTACGGCAGACTTCAATCTGGAATTGAAAGGGTTCAACTATAAAAATCACTATCCCGAATCTTATATCAAAGGGAATATTGCCTCTTTCGAATACAGCCAATATAAATATGAGAATATAGCACTGGACGGCGTGTATAAAGACGGAGGCTTCAACGGCAAGCTGGCAATGGATGATGACAACGGCTCTGTTCAGATAAACGGCAATTTCAACGTGGCGTGCGCCATACCCGAATTCAACTTGAAGGCCGTCTTAAAGAATCTCCGACCGGATAACCTGCATTTGTCCGACAAATACAAAGATACGGACATTTCCCTGAACGTGACAGCAGACTTTACCGGGAAGTCTATCGACGACATGAACGGAAAAATCCGTTTGGACAGCTTGCAAATGAATACCCCCGAAGGGAACAACTATTTCCTTGACAACCTTACCATTACGGCAGGACAGGTAGAAGGACAAAAAGAAATACAAGTGCTTTCCTCGTTCATGACGGCTGTCATACGTGGAGACTATTCTTATAACACAATTCCGGCCAGCATATTGCAGACTGTTCAACGCTATATCCCTTCCCTGCTGACGCTGAACGAAAACATGCCGGTTCCTCACAACAACTTCAAATTCGACATCAGAGTAAATAATACGGAGTTCTTTCAAAAACTCTTTCAAATACCGCTGGAATTAAAGTTCCCTGCCTCCATCAAAGGGTATTTCAACGACCGCGAAGAGAAATTGCGCGTTGAAGGACATTTTCCGGCTTTCAAATACAATGGAACCCATTATGATTCGGGGGTACTCATCTGCGAAAATCCGTCAGACTGGTTCAAATGTTCCCTCAGAACCGGTATGTTGATGAACAGTGGTGCAATGGTGAATCTTACTGTCGATACCCAAGCCAAAAACGACCGGCTGGAAACAACTGTCAATTGGGGGAATAACACAAATGTCACTTACGGAGGTAAGTTTGCTGCCGTGACCCAATTCTATAAAACGGAGGGGAAACACCCCATCTTACAGGCCGACATTAACATCAAACCCACGAAAGTGGTATTGAACGATACGATTTGGAATATACATCCTTCGCATATTGCCGTAGACTCCGGACGTGTCTATATCGACAATTTTCTGTTTGAACATGAAAACCAGCATTTACGCATCAACGGAAAGTTGACAAAAAGCAAGGAAGACTCCTGCCATATCGATTTAAAGAATATCAATTTGGAATATGTACTGGATATAGTGCATTTTGATGATGTGGCATTCAACGGCTTGGTTACCGGGACTGTCAATATGAAGGGAGTAATGAAAGAGCCTGCCATGCACACCAAACTCAATGTGCATAATTTCTGCCTGAATAAAGCATTGTTGGGTGAAGCCGATATTACAGGCGTATGGGATTCGGAACTGGGCGGAGTACGCCTTGATGCAAAAATTGCGGAAGAAGGTATTTCGGCCACTCATGTCACCGGATACGTATCTCCGAAAATGAAAGGACTGGACCTGATGATTGAAGCAGACAGTACCAATATCGGACTCATCCAGCCCTTTGTGGAAGGCATATTCAGCGATTTAACCGGACGTGTCAACGGTCATATCAGACTCTATGGAGATTTCAAGCACCTGGATTTGGAAGGAGAGGCACGTGCCAATATAGATACCAAGATTGATGTACTGAACACCTATTTCCAAATACGCGATGATTCGGTACATATTTCCTCCGGACAATTACTGTTTACCGATGTACACGTGTACGACCGCGAAGGAAACAGTGGAGTAGTCAATGGCTATCTGCATCATACCAAACTAAAAAATCTGATGTATCATTTTAATATCAGTGGCGACAATCTGCTGATGTATGATACCCACGAAGGCGGCGATATGCCTTTCTACGGCAAGGTGTACGGTTCGGGAAGCGTCATATTGGACGGAGGAAACAATGCCATGACCGTAGATGCCTCACTGACAACAGGACACAACACCTCTTTTACTTATATCACAGGCATCACGACAGAGGCTACCAATACCCAGTTCATTACCTTTGTCGACAAGACCCCCAAACGTATCCATGATAATGTGGAAACCAATCTGTACCATCACTCGAATGTGCAGAAAGAAAAAGAAGAAGAGGGTCCTCCCATGGACCTGCGCATCAATATGCTGATTAACGCCACCCCCAATGCCACCATGAAAATCGTGATGGACCCGGTGGCAGGCGACAATATTACAGCAACAGGCAACGGCAATCTGCAAGTGAACTACTTTAATAAAGGAGACTTTAAGATGTTCGGTAACTACATTATCGACCAGGGAATGTATAAGCTCAGCATGCAGGAAGTGATTCGCAAAGATTTTACATTGAAGTCCGGCGGTACAGTCACCTTCACAGGTGACCCATATCAGGCCAATCTGGATCTTCAGGCGATTTATACGGTAAACTCTGCCTCATTGAGTGATTTAGGTATCGACACTTCACTTTCGCAGGGACAAAGCACCGTTAAAGTAAACTGCCTGATGAACCTGACCGGCAACCTGTCCAGCCCCGATATTAAATTTGACTTGGATTTACCGACAGTCAGGGAAGAAGACCGTGATGTGGTGCGCAGCATCACCAGTACAGAAGAACAAATGAACACACAAATCATCTATCTGCTGGGTATCGGTAAGTTCTACACCTACGATTACGCCAACAACGACCAATCTTCAAACGCTACCAGTTCATTAGCCTTCAGCACTTTATCCGGTCAGCTCAATAATATGCTCTCCCAATGGATGGACAATAAGAACTGGAACATCGGTGCCAACCTGAGTACAGGAGACAAAGGATGGACAGATGTAGAAGCCGAAGCTGTCCTTTCCGGCAGGTTATTGAATAATCGACTGATAATCAATGGTAACTTTGGTTATAAAGATAATGCAATGGCAAACACCAACTTTGTAGGTGACTTTGAAGCCATTTGGCTGTTGACTAAAAACGGAGACTTCCGTCTACGAGGATACAATCAGACCAACGACCGTTATTTCACAAAATCAACCCTGACCACACAAGGTATCGGCATCATGTATAAAAAAGATTTCGATAAATGGAATGATTTGTTCCGTTGGTTCTTATGGAAAAGAGCCCATAAAAAAAAGGAAAAGGAAGACACCACCTCTTCCTCCCCTGCTTCGCAAACAAAGCGAAACGACAACTAATTACATGCTTTCATATTGATATATGTACATGAAATTCTGTTTTTGTCTTAGATAATATACTTTTGCGTATTTATCTGACATTAATTAATAATAAGTTCTTGATAACGATTTGAAAACATTACAGCCGCATTAATCTGCTACATTTTACTAATAACAAACAATTCTGAAACAGAAGTAGCCAAATTCCTTATTAGGAGCAAACAATTGATCACTTTTTCTTACTGTTTATTCTTATTCGTTTCATAGTGGAAAGAATTACACTATTTCAACTTTAATCTTTATATTAAACATATTGGCTATACGTTCTATATCCCGTTTCTTGGTAAGCGTATTGCTACATGTCATCAGATACCAACCATTACCGACAGGCTTTTGTGAACTTTTATATTTCTTATCAAGCGTATTGGAAATCAAAGGCACTTTATTTTGTTTCATTCCTAAAGTACGAATGCGTTCGGCACCTACTTCCATCACAAACTTACGAAAAGTCTCAGCTGCTTGTGGCTCTTGAATCACGTGACCATCAGCAAATGTAATCTTTAATCGAGTAGCCGGTGCAATTTCGCCTTTCGGCCCGGTCTTACCTATTTCCTTATGTTCCACCTGTGGATCAGGAAGAATCTCTTTGGCATCCGCTATATCTGCTGTGAAATTTCGTTTGCGAGACAAATGTACGCTAATAGGCGAGCCGGGTACATAATCCACAACAAGCACTAATTCACGCTGCACTTGCTTTAAAGCCGGTGCAATCGTCTCGGTTACAATCGGAAGGATTTCTTTTTTGATGATGTTCTCTTCCAAATCACTTACTTGTTTTTCGAGGTCTTCATTTAACGAAAGACCTTCTTTGCGCAATGTTTCCATTGCTTTATATAGGTCACTTAGTCGGGACATAGATTATTTTAGATTTTTTTGGTTTGACTTAACCGATTGAAGAATAAACTCTTAGCGAATTATTTGAGAAGTAGCGGTAACGAGTCAGTAACCGTGCGAATTTCAGCGCTTTACATTGCTATGCTGTCAAATAACTCTTTCATTTGCAAATGTAACATCTTTTTCTGAAAGTACGAACTATCGGCGGCAATTTTATAAAATCGGTTGGCAAAAAAAATCATTCAGCCCATTCACGGGCTGTAATGTGTTAGGGGAATCTGCTTTGTCATTTTGTTACCGGAATTTATCCGCATGGAGGGAGAACCACACCGATCAGCCAAGTATGTCGTTTCATTATGCAACAGCCGGCAGAGCGTTTTTGGGGTGTAATACTCCGATATTACTTTCTTTTTGTTTTCTGATATGTGCAAATGCAAAAAGCCTCCGGAGAGCTACCTTGCCGGAGGCTTTGTTTATCTCTGTTTTTCCTTACTTTTCCCGAAGTAGAACTTTGGAAAAACCGGATATTTATTGATATCTGTTGCTGTTGGTTGATGACAGTTCTTGACCGTTGAAATAGAGTCATTCCCAACTCTGAAGTTACAGTGAAACGGTCAAACTATCCGGTACGGCCCAAAAACGTGATTCATCCGTAGTTAGTACTGATTTGTCGCTTAAGTCAAAGCCACTGAACCCTTTAGGAACAAGTATTATCTCGCGGTCATGGTTGCTGAATGCAGGATTATTATCTTCACGGCTATAACCAGTTACCTCCCAAGATATAAACCAATAGAGGTTTTTGGCCCAATACATCTTGTAATAATTGAAATTATTTTCTGAATCTAATAAGGGGCGGTATATAATTTCTTGTCCGTTTATGTAACGTTCGCGCATTTCAGCGAGAGAAAGAGGTGTTCCGTTTTCATCTTCTGCCCAAGCTCTCATATCGGAATCAAGCATAGCCCATTTTTGTATTTCGGGTAGCCATACTTGATTTACCACATGACAGTCAGAATCTAACGAATCAGCGGGAAGGCAAGTGACAAAACGATTCACTATTCCTTCCGACAGCAATAACTCATGCAAAAGGATTGAATGGAGGCGGCAGTTAAAAGCTGGCTCTATCGTGCGGGTATATTCCCAAAGTCCTATTGCGTTACATTTCTTTGGATAGTTATTTTGATTGGCATGAGGAATATTCTTGGCTACGAAACGTGCCAATGCAATAGCTCTATTCCATGTGACTTCTGTAGGTTTCACAATGGTATCTAATCTGAAGTATTCACGGATTTGCTGTGCTTTGGCAGTATCTTGCTGATAAACAAAATTATATGACACACTATCTGGTGCATACTCACCAGCGTTCTTTAATAGTTCTATCTTATCCTTTCCTAAGGGTTCATTTAATTGTCTGTTGAATACATAACGTACTAACAATAGGGCTAATACAGTTAAGAGCAATAAGCCTAATATGCTCAAACTAAAAACTTTAAATATCTTCTTCATGATGTCAATAATAGGAATTAAAACTTCTGTTTATTTAACTGCAAATATAGTGAAAAAGCAATTCGTAAGTATTATGAACGGCTCTTTTTTCCAACAAGATAAAACGGTTATATCTTCATTCCCCTACCTTTCCTTTGCGACTGTATAGATCGGTGTATGCTCTGCCATAGCTTGTCGAATTACTCTTTGAACCACTCGGCAATGGGCTTTCTAGCAATAGCAAGAACCAGTTTGCCCCATCCGTCAGGGCTTTCAACACTTGAAAGCCTGACTTTTTCGGTCGTAAATCTCCGTCCGTGTTCCTCCGAGTAGAGTTTCCCTGCATACTCCAAAGGCTTTCCCTTGACGAGTGTTTCGGTCTGCCTTTCATCGAATCCCACGAGTCGGCACAGTTTTTCAATGTGCAACATTTCACGCAGGTAGGGAAACCATGCCGCCTTTGCGATTACCGTTTTCAGAAACGATATTTCCTGCTTGTGCCTTGTGTCCTTGTCCGCTATCTCCCTGCCGTGCTTCTGTTGCATTTCCCGTATCTCCCGGCTGTGGTCTGCCTGCATGGTCTGTATTCTGTCTTGCAGGGCTTCAATGGTTTCCTCGTGGTCGGCTACTTCCCTATGCAGGGCGGTGTTCTCCCCTTTCAGCGTCTTTACCTTGTTGTTACCGAAAAGAGAACCGAGGCTCTCGGCGATGTTGGCAGCTGCGGTGGTTGCCGTCCCTTTCAGCTTCTCTGTCTGTATTTCTTTTTTCGCCCGTCTTAGTTCCTCCTGCGCCGTTTCTTTCTGCTGTTGCAAATCCACCACTTCCGCTTTGAGGTCGTCGGAGAGTTTCTGTATATCCCGATAATACTGCTGCGTGGACTTGTGGCGAGCTTTCGAGCCGTCTATGCCTCTTTGCAGCCCGTATTTCGCCATCGCTTCGGCATAGGTATCTTGGTAGGACTTCAATTTCAGCCGTGTCATAATATCGTCTGCGCACAGCCTCACGGTGTCGGTCGGCTTCTTGCGGTATCGCTTCTTCGTCTGTTCCTCCCTTTTCCTGCGCTTTCGCTCTCCTTTGACGATGGGGACGAGCGTAACGTGTATGTGCGGCGTTTCCTCGTCCCTGTGCAGGTGAGCCGCCACGATGTTCTCCTTTCCGAACGTGTCGGCGAAGTATTTCAGATTGTCGGCGCACCACTCGTCCAAACGCCCCTCTTCCTCTATCCGCTTCATGTCCTCGTGCGTTCCCGACACGTTGATGCGGATTGCCCGTACTTGGTTGCTTCCGATTTTGCGTGTCAGCCCCGCTTCTTCCAGTCTTCTCTGAACAGCCACCGAACGGTCTTTCACCCCGTCGGGATATTCGATGAGCCTGCGGTTTAGGTGTGTGCGTGTGGGGTCGGCGTTCTTCGGTATGATGAAACGCTCGATATGTGCGGTCGTTCCGCTGTCGCTGCCGTGCGCCTTTTCCATGTGTAAAACTACGAAACCCATATATTCTTCCTTTCTTTTTTGGCTTGTGAAACAATGATTTTTTGTATCTTCGGGGGCGGCAAATGCCGTCCCCGATGGGGTGTGCAGAGGGGCTTGCCCCTTGCCTTATTGGGGAATTTTCAGCGATACGTAGTATTGCGGCTCGGAAAATTCCCTAATAAGCTACGGTATTTTCTTCGTAAATACCCTGCGGCGTGCCGTCCGTCTGCCTTTCGGCGGTGGCTGTCCCTGCCGCCTGCTTACCCGTATAACCCCACCTTATTTTTCCCTTCCGGTCGGTGGCGGGGCGGTCGTTTCCGTTTTCAAAGGCTCTTTTGCAGGGGGTGGTCGGGTACAAGGTTTTCCCGATAAATACGCTCGCAGCGAAGCGAGAGGAAGATTTATCGGGAAACGGCGCAGCCGCCTGATCTTTTAGCCGACATAAAGCCCCGTGCTTGCTTTGCCTTTGTAAACGGGAATGATTGCTCCGCTTTCTTCTGAAAAGAGAAATAGACCCTGCAATATATATCACCATAGTGATAGGTTTGCATGTTGGCATGTTGGCATGCTGGTACGTTTGCATGTTGCTATGTTGGTATATCATCACGCTTTCCAACGGCTGTTGGGCTTGCCGTCCGAAACAACCGACACGAACACCGTCGTTTTTTCTTTTCGCACGTGCATAATCCTTTCCAGCAATGCCTTGCGGACTTTCGCCGCCCCGAACGATTCGACACGGAAAGCGAGGGCGGCTATCGTTTCGAGGTTGTAAACCTCCGCGCTGTATCTGTCCGATATGCGGATAATGCGCTTTATGTCATATATACTCAAAACTCCGCTTTTGCAGAGTGCCTTTATCCCTGCCCGAACCGTCGGGGCGATAACCCCGAACAGTTCGCAGATTTCCCGCTCGGTCATGGCGGTTGCACCTATATCGCTCGGCAGAAAGATATTGCCCTGCCCGTCCATCGTGATAATGTTCCTTTCTTCTTTCATCGGTATTCCGTTTTTAATTAGATGGCTCGGCAGATATTCTTCTCCATATCCTCCAACTTGTGCGACAAGGTTTCCATGTCCTGGCTTATCTTCTGGGCGGTGATTTTGGCGTATATCTGCGTGGTTTTGATGTTAGTGTGACCGAGAAGCCTGCTGACGGTTTCAATGGGTACACCGTTGGATAAAAGCACGGTCGTGGCGTTCGTGTGTCTTGCAACATGGTAGGTCAAGCGCACCTTGAAGCCGCATTGTCTGCCTATATCTTTGAGTATCTTGTTGCAACTGCCGTTACTCGGAACGGGGAAAACATGACCGTCCCGAGCCAGTCCCTTGTACTTTTCGATGATACGCTTGGGAACGTCCAAAAGGCGGATGTTCGATTCGGTGTTGGTCTTCTTTCTTCGGGTGATTATCCAAAGATTGCCGTCGAAGAATGTTTGCAGGCGGTCGGTGGTGAGGTTCTTCACGTCCGAATACGCCAAACCCGTGAATACCGAAAAGACGAACAAGTCCCGTACAAGCTCGTGGGTGGCGTTCTTCATGGGTGCGTTCATGAGCGTCTGTATCTCCGTTTGGGTGAGGTAGCCCCTATCCACGCTTTCGGGAGAGTTGATATATCCGGCAAAGGGATTGAACGGCAAACGCCCGTCGTTCCTCGCAATGGAAATGATGTGCTTCAACACAATCATGTAGCCCCACACGGTATTGGTGCGGCATTTCTTCTCCGTGCGCAGAAAATACTCGAAGTCGTTGATGAACGTGAGGTTGAGTTCCTTTAACGGAATATCCTCACGCTTGTAGGTATGGGGCAAAAACTCCCGAATATGGTTGCAGACCGTCCGATAACGGGTAAATGTCCCTTGTGCCCTGCTGTGCCCGACTTTTTTGGCAAACTCGGCGTTGTGCTGCTCGAACAACTTCAGCAAGGTTTCCTGCTTGACACCGATACCGAGATAGGCATCTTTCAACTTGGCGGCGGTGACATAACCGTCCGTCTGCATCAGCTCTTGATAGCGACGGTTTACCTCCACCCGAATTTTATCTACCGCAAGGTTGATTCTCTGTGCTTCGACGCTCTTGCCCGAGGCACGGCTGTTCTTCACGTCCCACAGTCGTGGGGGAACGTCCATCTTGCAACTGAACTGTTTAATCTCGCCGTCCACCGTGATACGGCACATCAAAGGCAGGTTGCCGTTGGGCTTCTCGCTGCCTTTTTTCACGTAAAATAAGACCTTGAATGTACTACGCATAACTCACTCCTTTTTTGGGTGACAAAATTAGTTATTAGTGAGTTACCGACAGCTATGTAAATCAACGCAAAACGCAGAAACAGAACATTTTAGCAAGAAATCCGCACCCATTACGGGAGTAACGAGGTGGTAACTGAACTTCTGCACCGTTTGGCTTCGAGGTGGTATTTCATTGGCTCTGTCCCATAGAAAAACAAAGCGTAACGAACGATCTATCAGCCAATTCGCTACGCTTCGCTCAAATTTACTTTTTCGCTATGTGTTTATTTTAAAATGTAATCGGTTACAAAGGTAGTAAAATCTTTAGATTTGGTAGGGATCTCTGCCTAATAATAGTAAATAAGATATACTTTTATTCATAATTCATTTGTTTTGAAATTACTGCTTAAAAGAGAGGTTGGTTATTGTAGATTGGACAAATAAACTTTTTTGCCACTTAAAAAACAAAGTGTTGTGATTATTTAAGAAATAAATTAAGCAAAAAAAGTTGCATATGAAAAAAACTTTTCCCACATTTGTCCAAAATTAGATATTTGCATTTATATAACTAACCAAACAACGAAAAATTAAAAGAAAAATTAACTGATGAGCGACGTGGAAAAAAAATCAGAAACCCAGGAAGCGGCTCCTAAGAAAAAACCGTATAACCTGAGAGAAAAGAAAGAGAAAAAGGCTGCTTACAGATCTCTGATTAGAGCAGAACTTGCCGATGAATTGTATGATAAGATTTTGAACATTGTAGTTGTTCAGAAAAAGTACAAAGACCCTAATTATTCAGCAAAAGATTTGGCGAAAGAATTAAAGACAAATACTCGTTATTTGTCAGCTGTAGTGAATTCCCGCTTCGGAATGAATTATTCTTGTTTGTTGAATGAATATCGTATTAAAGATGCTTTGCATCTTTTAGTTGATAAACGCTATATGGATAAGAATGTGGAAGAGATCAGTGCAATGGTAGGTTTTGCTAATCGCCAATCTTTTTATGCTGCGTTTTATAAGAATGTGGGTGAGACTCCTAATGGCTATCGTAAGAGAAATCAAGAAAAGAAATAAGAGCATAATTTGCTACATTATAATTAAGAAAAAGGAAAACAATTGTTTTCCTTTTTTTGTTTCGGCTCACGAATTATGAAAACGTTAATTGTAGAAATGAAACAGGTTGGTTGCAATGAAGTAGATAAAAGCATGAATGAAATGGAGGAATTTGATTATACGGTTGAACAATTTGCCGACTTACAGTTACTTCGATATAAAGTGTATGGATTTGAAGAACTGAGTTTGAAACAAAAAAAGTTGATTTACTATTTGTCACAAGCTGCTTTGCAAGGCCGTGATATTTTGTTTGATCAGAATGGCAAATACAATTTGCTTATTCGTAAAATGTTGGAAACCGTATATACAGAGTATCAGGGAGATCGTACAGATGTGAATTTCGTCAATTTGGAAACTTATCTGAAACGCATATGGTTTTCTAACGGAATTCATCATCATTATGCTTCAGATAAGTTCGTACCAGGTTTCACTCCGGAATTTTTTAGGGATGCATTGAATAGTGTGGATGCATTGAAGTTACCTTTGGGTAAAGGGGAAACAGTGGAAGAACTTTGTGAAGAAGTCTTTCCGGTGATTTTTGATTCTGAAATGATGCCTAAACGTGTGAATCAGGCAGACGGGGAGGATTTGGTCCTGACTTCGGCTGCAAATTATTACGAAGGGGTAACCCAGAAAGAAGCGGAAGATTTTTATCATAATTTGAAGAATCCGGATGATATGATGCCGGTAATGTTTGGTATGAACAGCCGTTTAGTGAAGGAGGACGGAAAAGTACAAGAAAAGGTCTGGAGATCTGGAGGATTGTATGGGCAAGCCATTGATAAGATCATTTATTGGTTGGATAAGGCTCTTGGTGTGGCAGAAGATGCACAACAAAAAATAGTTATCGAAAAATTAATTCGATTTTATAAGAATGGGGACTTGAAAGATTTTGATGAATATTCTATTGCGTGGGTGAAGGATTTGGATTCACGCGTGGATTTTGTTAACGGCTTTATTGAAAGTTATGGAGATCCGTTAGGACTGAAAGCTAGTTGGGAGTCCATTGTGAATTTTAAAGATCTGGAAGCAACCAAGCGCACGGAAATTATCAGCGCTAATGCCCAATGGTTTGAAGATCACTCACCTGTAGATCATCGGTTTAAAAAAAAGGAAGTGAAAGGTGTGTCGGCCAAGGTGATTACAGCCGCTATGCTGGGGGGGGATTTGTATCCTGCTACAGCGATTGGGATTAATCTCCCTAATTCCAACTGGATTCGTAGTGTGCATGGTTCTAAGTCTGTAACCATCGGAAATCTGACTGATGCCTATAATAAAGCGGCTCATGGTAATGGATTTACAGATGAATTTGTTTGCGGTGCCGAAGAGAAAGAATGGATAAAGAAATATGCAGATCTTACAGGGGATTTACATACTGATTTGCATGAATGTTTGGGGCACGGTTCTGGCCAGTTGTTACCGGGAGTAGATCAGGATGCTTTGAAAGCGTATGGATCTACGATAGAAGAGGCACGTGCCGATTTATTCGGTTTGTACTATCTGCCGGATGACAAAATGGTAGAGTTGGGGCTTACACCGGATGGAGATGCCTTTAAAGCAGAATATTATACTTATATGATGAATGGTCTGATGACCCAGTTAGTCCGCATCGAGTTAGGTAATATGGTAGAGGAAGCACACATGCGTAACCGCCAGCTCATTGCGCGGTGGACATTTGAGAAAGGTGCTGCAGATAAGGTGGTTGAACTGGTTAAGAAGGATGGGAAAACGTATGTGAAGATAAACGATTATCAAAAATTGCGCACTCTGTTCGGACAGTTGCTGGCTGAGATACAACGCATTAAAAGTGAAGGAGATTTTGAGGCTGCCCGTAAATTGGTCGAAAAGTATGCGGTGAAAATAGATCCGGTTTTGCACGCCGAGATATTGGCACGTTATGAAAAACTTCATCTGGCTCCTTACAAAGGTTTTGTAAATCCTGTATATGAGGCCGTGACAGATAAGGATGGAAATATTATAGATGTAAAAGTATCTTATAATGAAGGTTACGCGGAGCAAATGTTACGTTATAGCAAAGAATTTGCGAATCTTCCTTATAGAAATGAATAAGAATAAATATGGATGTACGCGAAACAATAAAAGACATAAAGGGGCAATTCCGTTTGTTTATGAATGGGGTGGTTTCCCAAAGTATGCGTGAGAAGGGATTAGACTATAAACTGAATTTTGGCATCGAACTTCCGCGTTTGAAAGAAATAGCTGCTCGTTATGAAAAAAATCATGAAGTGGCGCAAGCTTTATGGAAAGAAAATATCCGTGAATGTAAAATTCTAGCGGGAATGTTACAGCCGGTAGAAACATTTTATCCGGAAATAGCTGATATATGGGTAGAAGATATGCGCTATCCTGAAATAGCGGAACTGACTTGCATGAGTTTGTTCCAATATTTACCTTATGCTTCGGAGAAGGCTTTTGAATGGATGGCCGATGAGCGTGAATATTTTCAGTTATGTGGCTTTATGCTGATGGCAAGGCTGTTGATGAAGGGAAATCAGCTGACTGAGCGTTCGGAAGCTGAATTTTTGGATCAGGCAATGGCCACTTTACAAAGCGAGGGAGTGCTGCCCCGCAAAGCAGCTGCTACTGCTTTGAAGAAGTTTGCCGTTCAAAGCAAGGAAAATGGCAAAAAGGTGAATCGGTTGTTGGCTCCATTAACCAAATCAGATAAGGTAGAAATAGCTTCTTTGGCTGGAGAAATAAAATTAGAAACAGAATATTGGCATTAAACTTTCATGTTATCATAAAAAGGCTTAACTTTGACGGCGGAACTGAAATCTGTGATGGAAGAGAATGTGAAAGATAAGGTAAAGCAGATCTTGACAGAATATCTGCAGGTTAACGGGCATCGGAAGACACCTGAACGATATGCTATACTCGATACTATCTATTCCATTAAAGGTCATTTTGACATTGATACGCTTTATAATTATATGGCAAATGAAGGGAAATTCCGGGTAAGCCGGGCTACTCTTTATAATACCATCATTCTTTTTATCGATGCAAAATTGGTTATTAAACATCAGTTCGGCAATTCTTCCCAGTACGAGCGTGCGTACAACAATGAAACCCATCATCACATGATATGTACGGAATGTGGCAAAGTGACCGAATTTCAGGATGAGAATCTGAAACAAGCCATTGCCAATACGAAACTGAAGAAATTTCATGCCTCGCACTATTCCTTATATATCTATGGTGTATGCAGCAAGTGTACTTGGGCCAAGCGTAGGAAGAAAAAAGATAAGTAACATAAAACGAAGAAACATGAAAGTAGATGTCTTGTTAGGTTTGCAATGGGGTGATGAAGGCAAAGGAAAGGTTGTCGATGTTCTGACTCCCCGTTATGATGTGGTAGCTCGTTTCCAGGGAGGTCCGAATGCAGGTCATACACTGGAATTCGAAGGCCAGAAATATGTGCTCCGTTCCATTCCTTCCGGAATATTTCAAGGAAATAAAGTAAACATTATTGGTAATGGTGTGGTACTGGATCCGGCTTTGTTCAAGGCTGAGGCTGAAGCTTTGGAGGCTAGCGGACACCCCCTGAAAGAACGTTTGCACATTTCAAAGAAAGCTCATTTGATTTTGCCTACTCACCGCATTCTGGATGCTGCTTATGAAGCTGCTAAAGGAGATGCCAAAGTGGGAACTACCGGAAAAGGTATAGGTCCTACTTATACTGATAAAGTGAGTCGTAACGGTGTACGTGTAGGTGATATCCTTCATAATTTTGAAGAAGTGTATGGAAAGGCAAAGGCACGCCACGAACAGATCTTGAAAAGTTTGAATTATGAATATGATATAACCGAACTGGAAAAACAATGGTTGGAGGGTATCGAATACCTGAAACAGTTCCATTTGGTGGACAGTGAACACGAAATCAATAATCTTCTGAAGTCGGGTAAGAGTGTGCTTTGTGAAGGTGCGCAGGGAACGATGCTTGATGTTGATTTCGGTTCTTATCCTTTTGTCACTTCTTCAAATACTATTTGTGCCGGTGCTTGTACCGGTTTAGGTATCGGTCCTAATAAAATTGGTAATGTATACGGTATCATGAAAGCGTATTGTACCCGTGTGGGGGCAGGTCCTTTCCCTACCGAACTGTTTGATGAAACTGGTAAGAAAATCCGCGATTTAGGTCATGAATATGGTGCGGTGACAGGTCGTGAACGTCGTTGTGGCTGGATTGATCTTGTAGCTTTGAAGTATTCTATCATGGTAAACGGGGTGACTCAGTTAATTATGATGAAGAGCGATGTGTTGGATGATTTCGAAACCATCAAAGCATGTGTGGCTTATAAAGTAAATGGTGAGGAAATTGATTACTTCCCTTATGATATTAGTGAGGGGCTGGAACCTGTATATGCGGAGCTGCCCGGATGGAAGACTGATATGACCAAGATGACCAGTGAGGATGAATTCCCGGAAGAATTCAATGCGTATGTCACTTTCTTGGAAGAACAGCTGGAAACCCCGATCAAGATTGTTTCGGTAGGTCCTGATCGTGGTCAGACTATTGAACGCTATACGGAAGAATAATAGAGAAGAATCTTATAAGATAAAAAAGAGATACTGTTTTCCTTTGGAGTCAGTTTCTCTTTTTTTTTGTATACATCTATCTGTTTCTATGTATATTTGATAAAATTGTAACATCTATAATGATACCCATGTAAGATAATATATCTTTCGTCTTTATCGTATATCTTTCCGGTTACTATTTTAAGATGTGTGTGGAGCATCAATTGTGCATTATTGCGTATTATTGTGCCAAATCGCGTCATTCCGTCTGGGTTTCTTTCTATATTTGTCATCAATAAAAATATCGATATGGCATTACAAACAACCGGATTGGAATTTTTCTACTTGAGTGTGGATTTCTCCGAGAATGATAAAATATTGTTGGTGGAACAAGAGTTGGGCTACATTGCTTGTATTGCATTTATTGGCACGTATTTACCACAAAGGATGTCTTTGCTGTTGGAGAGAGGATAGGTGTCTGCTTTTTACTCGCAGATTGTCCGAAGGATGTACGGCCGATTATGTACAGCAAGTAGTGGATGCACTGTTGGAACGTGGATTTTTTAGTAAAGCCCAATACGAAAAAAATGGAATTCTTACTTCGGAAAGTATACAGGACCATTACTTTGAGGCGGTACAACAACGGAAGTGTGTAGAGGTGAGTACTGATTACTTGTTGATAGAGATTTCAAAATACAAGAATTTGTATGTGGATGGTAGTAACGTAGGCATTTCAACGGAAAATGTGGACATGAAAACATGAAGTTACAAAGTAAAGCAGAGCAAAAAAAGAAAAAGGACTCCTCTTCATTTTGTTCTCCAGAAAAGAAGAGGATTTTTGCGGAGAAAGAGACTTTTTCTTCTATTCCTGTAGATGGAAAATGCAGAAATGCTTCCGGACCAGTTGAAGCTTTGCAGCAGTGAGGGATAGGAGATAAGATAGTAGGGTACTGTGATTATGGTGTGATAGGGCATCCGATATGGCAAATATTAGCTGATATGCGTATGTCAGGTGGAAGGTTATATCAATTGTTAGCCTTTATTGGGGCGCGCCTGCGAGTTTGACCGATTAGAATTTAGTAGATTGATAAATACTGTAATTGTGTAATAAAGAAAACGATTGATCGTTTTATGGTTCATATAAGTAGAAAATAAATAGAATATTAAATAGATAATAGCCTGATTTTTAAAGTGCTGATTATGCTAATGGTAGAGTATAAGTAGAAAGTGACTAAAAAAATATTCATAATATATTGTGTATCAAGTAAAAGGGGGAAATAATATAAGTATGGTGGACTTAATGAATAGAGGAGAACGGTAAGCATAAGTTCTTTTGGAACTTAGTTCTATAAAAGAAGAAAGTACAAGAATTCATTTCTTATAAAAAACGCCTAAATATTAGTCGTTCCAAACGATATTCAACTGTTAAAAGAGTAATTTCACACAAAGGATAAATAGTTAAAGAAATAAAAAAAACAAGATACTTTATTTGGAACAAGATATCTGAAGAAGAAAATGATTATCTTGACAATTTTCATGTATTTCACATCATTTTATACTAAAAATAAAATAATTACCTTGCATCTAACAAATATCACAACTAAACAATACTTATGAATAAAAAAATATCATAGACAAAAAATAATAGACTTATTCTTTTATTTTTGATAAAATTTTATATCTTTGCAATATTATTAATAAAATGAGTTCCAAAAGAACTTGGATAATGTTTAATTAAAAGAGAGTGAGTATGAAAGAAAAAGTGTTAATGTTACTAGCTTGTCTGTGGTTGGGTATCGGCTTCTCTATGGCTCAAGCGCCTAAAACAGTTGCAGGAGTTGTAACTTCTGCGGATGATGGTGAGCCGATAATAGGTGCGTCTGTTTTAGTGGAAGGGACTACTATAGGAGCAATTACGGATGTGGATGGCAAGTTTGCTATCAATAATGTTCCTACAGATGCCAAAGCGCTGATTGTTTCTTATCTGGGTATGATTACTCAGCGAGTTGGAATTCAGCGTGGTACTATTACTGTAACAATGAAGTCGGACACAAAAGTGTTGGATGAAGTGGTTGTAACTGCTCAAGGATTGAACCGTAAACAAAAAGCGTTGGGTTATTCTACACAAAAGGTGGCAGGTGAGGATCTAACTATTTCACGACAGACTGATTTGGGTAATGCTATGGCCGGTAAAGTGTCGGGAGCACGTTTTATAGGTGGTGCCAGTTCTGGTTTTGATGCAGGTACTATTATTTTGCGTGGTGCAGGTTCCATTCCTTCTTCGTCCCAGTCAGATAATCCAGCCAATGAACCTATTTATGTGGTAGATGGTGCTATCACTAACAAAAACTCTATCAATATGGATGATGTGGAAAGCATAAACGTATTGAAAGGTCCCGCGGCTACTGCCCTTTATGGTTCGCGTGGTGGTGCAGGTGCTATCATCATAACTACTAAGGCGGGACAAAGTGAGAAAGGGTTGCTTGAAGTAAGTCATACATTGCAGGCCGAAACTTACTATAATCATTTCAATATGCAGAAGCTGTATGGTGGTGGAGGATATGGAGGTACGGAAAAAGGTAACAGGGCTCAGGATATTTATGATTTGTATAGTGGTGATATTCCCGGTTTGCAAGGTGCTTATGTGTACGATTATAATGAGGACACTTCTTGGGGAGCTGCATACGATCCGGCTGTGAAATATGTCACTCCGTTGTCATTAGACGAAACCAGTGGTCATTATGGAAAACCAGCCACTTGGCAACATGGATTGGATTTGAGAGATCTTTATCGGACTGGTGTAACCAATACAACCAACGTTTCGTTTTCAAAGAGTGTGAAAGATTTTAATACCCGTGTTTCTTTCACCAATAGCTATCGTACTGGTGTGCAGCCCAATTCGGATGCTATTCGCCGTTTCTTAGGGTTCAAGACAAATTTCAAACCCACACCGTGGATGAATGTGTCATTGGATTATAAATATACTTATCGTCAGGATCATAATGCTGCCGAAAGTGGATATAACAGTTCACGTACCGTTTTGCAGGAATATACCCAATGGGGACAGACCAATGTCAATTTAAAAGATTATAAGGACTATAAACGTCCGGACGGATCATGGAGGACGTGGAATATCAACAGTGTGAATAATCAAAGTGCTGCATTCCATGATAATCCGTATGCTTTATTTCATGAATATAATCATCGCACCATTTATCAATGGAATGTATTCAGTGGTGATGTGTCTGTGGACCTTCCTTATAACTTGAAGGCAGGGGTACGCGTAAATGGTAACATACGTGGTTACAAATTGGAACGAGAACGCCCTTCAGGATCTATTAATTTCCGGTCAAATTATCGTCAGGATCAAAGCTGTTTGATTGATTTGACTGTACAAGGACGTTTAACTTGGGGACAATCATTTTTTAAAGATAAACTAACGGTAGACGCAGCTCTTTTTGCAGAAGCACGTGACTATACGTACGATAATTTATATGCATACACCAATACGAATTATGATTTGTCTTTGGACGATTACTATAATTTGGCTGCTTCATCGGGTACTATTGCTTTAGCCTATAATGAGAAAACACATTACAAAGAACGTAGTGTTTATGCCACAGCTACCATGGGCTGGGATGATACTTATTTTCTTGACGCTTCTGTTCGTAACGATATGTCTTCCACATTGAGTCCTAATCATAACAGCTATTGGTATGGTGGCCTTTCCGCTTCTGTCCTTGCTCACAAATGGGTGAATGCAGAATGGCTGAACTTTTGGAAACTGCGTGCTAGTGCGGCTCAAGTAGGTACTACGCTCAATGCTTACAATATTTATCCTACTTATTCGCTGGATACCAGTTATGGTTCACATGTTACAATGTATGAACCTTCTTCTCAGAAAAATTATAATATCGAGCCGTCTATTTCCACTTCGTATGAAATAGGTACGGAATTCCGTTTGTTCAATAATCGTTTATGGGGTGATTTCAACTATTATACCCGGGATGACAAAGATCAGATAATCTCCGTAACCTCTGCTCCGCAATCGGGGTATTCCACTCGTAAGATGAATGCTGGTTTAATTCGTAATCGGGGTGTTGAATTGAGTTTGGGCGGGATGCCTGTTTCCACTAAGAACTGGAAATGGGAAATGAATTTCAATATAGCGAAGAATAGTAATAAACTGGTGGAACTAGCTGATGGAGTGGATTCTTATTCTATTTATTGGACTTCATTCACAACTCGTTTGTATAATTATGCTATGGTTGGTAAATCACTTGGTGTGATAACCGGTAATACATGGGAACGTGATGACAATGGCAATATAATCTTCCATGAATTGAGTGCTTCGCAGAAGGCGTTGTATGGTGGTGAATATGTACCTACTTACAATCAGAATACACTAGATGAACTGGGTAACTTCCATCCGGATTTCACTGGTGGTTTTAATACTAGTATCAGTTTTAAGAATTTCCGTCTGTCGGCTAATATTGATTTCTCTGTAGGCGGACAGATTGTATCCTATACTAATATGTGGGGTAGCAGTAGCGGTATTCTTGATAAAACAGCTGAACTTAATGACCGTGGCGTCAATGTTCGTGAACCGGTAAGCAAAGGTGGTGGTATCCACATGACTGGTGTGGATCAGAATGGCAATAAGGTAGATACCTATGTCAATGCTAAACTATATTATACCACAGCTTCCCGTGTATGGGAAGAATGGGTGTATGACCGTACTTACGTGAAACTTCGTGAAGTGTCATTGTCGTATGTTTTCCCGTCACAAACTTTGAAGAAACTAAATATCGGTCTGAGTCGTGCCAGTGTGGCAATTAATGCTTCCAATCCATGGTTGATCTACTCAGCTTGTCCTAATGTGGATGTGTCTGAAATTGGTATGGGATATTTTGAAGGTGGTAATGCCGCTGCAACCCGTTCGATAGGTTTTACCGTTAATCTTGCTTTTTAAACCATAAAACGAAGAATCATTATGAAATATATTAAATTATTACTTTTATCTCTGAGTTTTGCAGCAACATTCACAGCGTGTGATATGACTGACTTTGGCGATATTAACAAAGATCCCAATGAACCGTCGGAGGCTAATACTGGTATGTTGTTTACATACGCTTGTACTTATGTGAAATACTTCTCTATGAACTCAAATTATTATTACCCGTGGACGCAAATGTATCCGGGGTATATGTCCGAGAAAAATAATAATCAGTATGGTGCGTTTGGCGGACCTACTATGAGTACAAGTTCTTATTATCTTTATCCGTTGAAGAACTGCCAGAAGATTATTGACTTTAATAGTGATGAGGCTGAAAAAGGTAAACCTGCCATTGTACAGTTTGGTGATAATGCTAATCAGATTGCGGTTGCACGTACATTGATGGGATTCATCTATATGCACCTTACAGATGCTCTAGGGCCACTTCCTTACACAGAAGCATTTCAGGCAGGTGAGGAAAATTTTACTCCGGTATTTGATTCACAGGAAACGATTTATGCTAAGTTAGATGCCGATTTGAGGGAAGCGTATAATCAGTTTAATGAAAGTGGCTCGTTGAGCACAGCCGACATCCTGTTCGATGGTGACATTCGTGCATGGAAGAAACTGAATGCTTCTACCCGTATGATGCTTGCTATAAAACTGGCAGATGTGGATCCTGCCGAAGGACGCTCGCGTTTTGCTCAAGCTTACGCTGATGGCGGTATTGAAGAAAATGCCTATAATTTGAATTATACTTTTGAGGCCAATACTGTGGGATATTTATATTATAATGGCGTAAACTATAATTATAATTTTGTTCCTAATAAGTATTATGTAGATCAGTTGAAGGAATTGAAGGACAACCGTCTGTTCTCTACTTGTTCGCTGATTCCTTTTGGCAAGACACAGGCAGAGACAGGCGTGACAGATGAAGACCTGAAGAATTTTGATAAATACCAAGGTATGCCTTTGGGTATTGAGTCTGCAGATGTGAACACGTGGAATAAAGTCTGCTGTTTTTATAATCCTTCGCTTACACAGGTAACCTCTACTTTCCCTATTATTACTGCTTCTCGTATGCTACTTATCGAGGCTGAAGCTGCTCAACGTGGCTGGATTCAGGCTGATCCTGCCCAACTTTATGCAGCCGGTGTGAAGGCATCATTTGAACAATGGGGAGCCGAAGGTGTTGATGAATATTTGGTACAGGAAGCAGTTGCTTATACGGGTACTGATGCTGATAAAATTAATAAAATTGCTCTTCAGCGCTGGATCAGTGGCTTCATGGCTGATGGTTTTGAGGCATGGTCTGACTGGCGTCGTTTTGATATTCCGAAACTAGAAGTCGGTCCGGTTTGTACAACGATTGATCACATCCCTTATCGCCATCAATTTGATAGCGAAATTTATCAAGGTAATCTTGAAAATTATGAAGCTGCCGTGAAAGCAGATTTGAATGGTGATGATAGCCGTGAGCAACGAGTATGGTGGAATAGAAGATAAGATTTGAAGTATATAATTCTCTTTAAAGTTTCGTTTAAATATAGGGGACATTCTCAGTGATGAGAGTGTCTTCTTTTATTGAAATAAATCAAAAAATATATAGGATAAACGTTAGTTAAGACTAGGTAATTCATAAATTGCCTCGATGGATAGATATACGTATTGCTTTTTCTTATTCACTTTTGTTGTGTTTGGTTGGGTGGCATTTGAAGAATGTTATTGTTGGGATATTGAATTTTTATGAAGAAATTCTCCTGTTTTAAAGCATAAAAAAAGGCTATCTATCCCAGACAGCCAATCTTTTGTTAACCTTAAATCT
>ERZ780139.987-NODE-987-length-26980-cov-3.677846_pt1 | contig 26980 bp, 24 predicted proteins | sample MGYA00511476_ERZ780139 | MGnify/ENA primary metagenome ERZ780139 (study PRJEB29588, sample SAMEA2158190) | human gut metagenome | biome: human gut; feature: human-associated habitat; material: faeces | place: Denmark | collected 2008/2010 ... | reverse complement strand
AGCAAAACTTTCAATGAGGGCTGCGAATGTTACAGTTCACAGGTACCTGGGAACTGTAACACGTCTCCACTGCCGATATGCCAGCGGAAGAATCCTGTGCGCGCAAATTCAATTCTGCCGCGGCATCCGCCGATGCACCGCAACGGAACGGGAGCACCGGCATATGATCATGACAGGCAAATTCAAAAATCGTCAGGGGGAATAAGAATGCTGGAGTTTTGTGTGAAACAAAATGTGTTCTTATACGCAATGATAGCAGCAGGAATCGCCGGTGTGTGGTGCCTGTTCTGGAATAATCGTTTCTACACCCGGGCCATCCGCGATCTCGGAAGGCTGAAGGAACCAAAATCGAAATGGACCAGGTCGGTGCTGGAAACGTGTCAGAGAAAAGCGCATCCCTTTTCGAATGCCGGGGCGTTTATGCGCAGCCAGATTGCACAGGGCAGGTCAGCGGGAATGGCAGTCCCGACGCTTCTGCGCGGAAGCCAGAATATGATCCTCACGGTTCTGGCGCTGTCGATTCTTTCGCTGTGGGCGATCTACCGATACCGTTATGGAGAGGCGGAGCTGATGCGCTACCTCGGAACGGGCATCGCGCTCGCCGGAGGCCTTGTCTTTTTACGGCTCTGTCTGGATTTCGGCGGAAAAGAGGAAATTCTGCTGAACGGCTGGACAGACTATCTGGAAAATGAGTTTGCAGCGACGAAACAGAGTGCGGTGCTGGAAACCGTACAGCAGACCGAATGGCAGCCGGTGCAGGCGGAAACCATGGCACAGGCAGGAACCGGAGCGGCGAAAGCAAAACCGCAGACTGCGGGAAGCGAGTCCGCCAAAGAGCGGAATGAACTGTTCGCAGATCCGGAAAAAGAAGCGAGGATTTCGAAAGTCAGGGAGGGCATCCGCCAGACCGCCGCGGCCGAGAGCAGGTTTGCCGGAATGCTGACGCCCGAGGAAGAGAAGCTGATGAGGGAGATTATCAGCGAATACGTGTAAATACCAGGGGATCAGGCCGGGGAGCATGGCATATCGACATGACCATATTTCCGAATCGGCAGTCCGCAGGTATCTAAGATAAAAATATTTCAGGCAGTGCCGTCTTTCAAAACAGACAGGCGGCACTGCTTTCCCGGATAAAGCAGAATCATCATCTGCAAAAGGAGGAACCAACATGAGACTTGTAATTCTTGAGGCAGAGTCACTGGGAAAGGACATGGATCTGTCCGGCTTTTCCCGTTTTGGAGAAGTGACAGTATATGAAAAAACAACGGAGGAGGAATGCCCGGAGCGTGTGCGGGAGGCGGATATCGTCATCTGCAACAAGGTGCGCATGTGCAGCCGCACCCTGTCCGGCGCGGAGAACCTGAAACTGATCTGCGTTACCGCAACCGGTATCAACAACATCGATCTCGATTATGTGAAGCGCCACAACATCGCCGTGACGAACGTCGCCGGCTATTCCACCGTCAGCGTGGCCCAGCACACCTTTGCGATGTACTTCTATCTGGCAGAAAAACTCCGTTATTACGATGATTACGTAAAAAACGGCAGCTACGCCGCCAGCAGTCTTTTCACCTGCATGGACAGACCGTTCACCGAGCTGGAGGGCAAGACGTGGGGCATCATCGGCCTTGGTGCGATCGGCAGAAAAGTGGCTTCGATTGCACAGGCATTCGGCTGCCGTGTGATCTATTACTCCACCTCCGGTGCACACGACGATCCGGACTACGAGCGGGTCGATCTCTATCGTCTGCTGAAGGATTCTGATGTGGTTTCCATCCACGCCCCGTTAAATGAGGCGACCGAGAACCTGATGAATATCGAAACGTTTGCCAACATGAAGCGGAACGCAATTTTGATCAACGTCGGCCGCGGCTCGATCGTGAATGAGCGTGACCTCTGCTGTGCCCTGCGCGAGGGCCTGATCGCCGGAGCAGCGCTCGATGTACTTTCCAGCGAGCCGATCCGCAGTGACAGTCCGTTGCTGAAAATGGCGGACGACGACCGCCTGTACATCACGCCACACATCGCCTGGGCATCGAAGGAAGCCCGCACGCGCCTGATCGGACTGGTGCAGAAAAATATTGCTTCGTACCTGGAAGGCGGCATGGAAAACCGCGTGGTATAAAAGGGATACAAAGCCAGGGACAAAATACATAAAAAGAGCCGGACATCCGACGGAACCGCAGAGGGGACTGTAAGAACAGCCGCTCCCAAGTTCCGCCGGATGCCCGGCTTTTGCATTTGCTTTATTCGCTGCAAAAACGAGAGAACATTATTCCTCTGTAATCTGAATTTCCAGATAATCAAACTCCAGCGATTCAATAAAATTATCTTGTGTGAACCGCGTTTTCGATCTCCGTTTAAACTCCGAAATATTCGTATCGAGCCAGATCGGCTTCGCCAGATTCCAGGCATCGCAGATTTCATCGAGCGCACGGAAGACCTTGTGCGTTCTGGTATCTTCATCGTCGATGCAGACGGTAAGATCCTGAAGAATATGATTGTTTTCCACTAATTTTCCCCACATCTGAAACATATTAAAAATCCTCCTGAAAAGTACAAAGTGAACAGTGCATTTGGAACGACCGTGTTAATCGCTGGTAACGGTATGCAGTTCTTTAAAATCCTTCGGCGAGATCCCGTACTCTTTTTTAAAGGCGCGGTAAAAACTCGAATAGTCGTGAAATCCGAACAGCAGATACACCTTCGTGACCGGTACATCGCCGAGCAGCGCTTCACGGCACCTTGCCAGCCGCTTTTTGGAAATGTACTGGTGGATCGATATGCCGATTTCATCCTTGAAAACGTGTGCAATGTGATATTTGCTCACAAAAAGTTCCGCCGCCAGCCGTTCGAGCGACAGATCCTCGGACAGGTGCTCATCAATATAGAAACAGAGCTGTTCATACAGCGAGAGCTGTGCTTTCCGGGTGAGCGGGTGATGCTGCTCATACACTGTTCGGTTGATCTGCATCAGCAGGTCGCTGACGTAGAGAAAAATCTGCGTCTCTTTTCCAAAATGATCGGACCGCATTTCCTCAATCAGTCGGATGGTGCGGTACTGAATCGTGTTGAACTCGACGGAATCGAGCGGGAACAGATATTTCTGATTTTCGGCAGCGTATTCCATCAGGTAAACGTAGTCGGCGGAACGGGCGCGGAGCTGCTCTGCAAAAGCGGCGCTGACCCAGAAAACAAAGCGGCGGTACGGCACAGACAGGTCGTGCATCACCAGATGATGCGGCACGCCGGGCGGAATCAGAAGAAGATCGCCGGGCGTCGGTGTGTAGAGCACCCCGTCGATTTCCAGTGAGATCGCCCCTTCGAGAAAGAGATAGAACTCATAATGGGTATGCGTATGTTCTTTTACGCCGGGCACATCGATGGTGCTGTAATAGTATAACTCAAACGTATCCGAAATCATGTACTGCCGGGTGGCAAATTTCGTCTGCAGTTTTTCTTTCATAATAAAAGCATCCTTGCAAAAAAATGATATTTTTGAACCATAACAACAATTCCCAGCATATCACAAAACAGCAAGTTTTACAATGTATTCGACAATCCGCACAATAGAAAAAAACAACTTGTCCGGTTATGATACAAGGGAATAAAATAAAAACAGAATGCAGAACAAATTTCAGATAAAGATCAAAACGGAGGAACAGCTATCATGAATCAGATTCTCGAACAGCTTGGAACATATGGCATTGTGCCGGTTGTCGTTTTACAGGATGCAGCAAAAGCAGAGCCGCTTGCCGAAGCTCTCTGCAAGGGCGGACTTGCCTGCGCCGAAGTGACCTTCCGCACCGATGCGGCAGAAGAATCCATCCGCATTATGAGTGAAAAATTCCCGGAGATGCTGGTGGGAGCCGGAACTGTGCTCACAACCGAGCAGGCGGACCGCGCCGTGAAAGCCGGAGCAAAATTTATCGTCAGCCCGGGCCTCAACCCAGAGGTAGTAAAATGGTGCCAGGCACACGAAGTACCAGTGATCCCGGGCATCGTGACCCCGACTGAGATGGAGCAGGCGATCGGTCTTGGGCTCACCATGGTGAAATTCTTCCCGGCAGAACCGGCAGGCGGACTGAAATACATCCGTGCCATCGCAGCACCGTACACCATGATGAAATTCATGCCGACCGGCGGCATCAACCCGCAGAATGTAAGAGAATACCTGGCATACGACCGCATCGCAGCATGCGGCGGAAGCTGGATGGTAAAAAATACGATGATTGAAAACAACGAATTCGACCGCATTGAAGAGCTGGTGAAAGAGGCGGTTGAGATCGTAAAGGAAAGCCGGACGTGACGACATCCTTCCCGCAGCCGATCGGCACCGACCGTTGACCTCGAGCGTGATCCGAGATGGGGAAGAAACGAGGAGGGCTACGGCGAGGACCCTGTGCTGACCGGAAAAATGGCGGCGCTTACATCGAGGGAATGCAGGGCGACGATCCAAAATATCTGCGCTGTGCATCAACCCTGAAACACTTCTATGGAAACAACACCGAGGTCGGCCGCGGCTGGAAGAACTCTTCGATTGACCCGCGGAATAAATATGAGCTGTATCTCGAGCCGTTCCGCAGATGTATTGAGGAGAGCGGCGCAGAGGGCATCATGACGGCGTACAACAGAATCAACGGCACCGTCGGGCCGCCTGAACATGGTCATGAAAGGAACCACCACCGCCGGCGTCGGTGAGCTGGCAAACTTCCTGATCGGCTGCGCTTTCGTGATGCCGGCCGCATGGATCTACAAAGCACAGAAAACAGAGAAAAACGCCGTGATCGGTATGGCGGTCGGAACTGTATTCATGGCAGCCGTCGGCGGAATGGTCCGGGAAAACATGGAAATCTCGGAATCCGTCATCATGAAACAGGCGGACCAGAAGATGTATGAAAATAAAAAAAGTTCACGGTGAATCGCCGCAATGGATTGTCCCCGCGGGTCTTTTCGTGGTACAATGAAACATAACCGATAAAAAGAAAAACGAGGGCAGAACATGAACGAATTATATGAAATGATTGAAAAGAAAATCAAAGAATCCGGCTATCCGCGGCCGATTTCGGGAAGCGATGTTTACGATGACATCTGCGACCAGATCGAGGGAAAAGAAAACGGTTCCTATGTGGTATTATCGAAATTTGATGATGATGTGATTTTCGAGTACCACATCACGGTGATGGATGATGAATTCAACCTCGGCGTGCTGACGATGCGCACCCCGGAGGGCGTGTTTGAGGCTGATTTTGATGCGTAAAGAAGGGGGAGCGATACCATGCCGAAGATTGAAAAAATTACGAAACAGACGGAGAATCCATATGTAAATCTTTATCTGGTGGAAGGGAAGAACAAGATGGATCACCCGTTCCGTTACTATGTTGCTTCGCGCGCGAAAACGATGGAAGCGCTGAAGATCAAGACGAAGAAGAATACGCCGGACGGCGTGCTGATGTACAGTCTGTACGGGGAGAAGCGCGATAAAATCGTTCTGGTTCGCCAGTACCGTGTTTCCATTGACGACTACATCTACGAATTTCCGGCAGGCCTCGTAGAATCAGGTGAGGAGTTCCACGAAGCGGCAGTGCGTGAGATGCACGAGGAGACGGGGCTTACGTTCCACCCGTTAAAAGTAGATCCGTGTTATGAAAAACCGTTCTTCACAACCATTGGAATGACGGACGAGGCATGCTCCGCAGTTTACGGCTGGTGTGAGGGTGAGATCAGCCGGAAATACTTGGAGGAGAGCGAAGTTATTGAGGTTGTCTTGGCGGACCGTGAGGAGGCAAAGAGAATCCTCAGAGAAGAGAATGTGGCGATTATGTGCTCGTATCATTTGATGCATTTTATTTATGATGAGGAGCCGTTTGCATTCCTGAAATAAGTGGAGGGGAGCAGAATCCCGAAAAAGCCGGTCAGCACCTGCGACACAATTTCGAGAGCCTGAAACAGAACCGGCTTTCTGCTGTAGTGCCACAACTCCCGGTGAATATAAACGTAGTTAGACCATAAAGAATACATACGAACCTCCTTTGTTCCTGTGAACTGTAGTTATCCTACCATATCCGGGCAAAATGCGGGGCAAAAGTACGTAAATGAAACAAAAAAGAACGTGAACAGCAAAAAGTGTTCACGTTCTGTAAAGAGTTTCGTCTGGAAAATACAGAGAGCAGCATCACAGCGGCAGCATAATTTCTGTCACAAAAACCCCGGGCTCATTCTGCCGGTTGATATACTCTTCGTATTTTTCCACCACAAGGTTGATCCGCTTCAGCCCATGCCCGTGATTTCCGCGCTTCGTGGTGATGTACTCGCTGTCCAGCTTCCGCACCGCATCCTTCGTCGCATTTGTCACCGAAATATAGAGCTGGTTTTTCAGAACCCCGATATAAAGCCGGATATAGGGATCCGCAATCCCCTCACACGCCTCCACCGCATTGTCGATCAGATTTCCAATCAGCGCGCAGAGATCGATATCACTTACGGTCAGCTCCGCCGGGCAGGTTGCCTTGTAATCCACGTGGATACCGTTTTTCTCCGCAAGCGAAATCTTGGAATTTAAAATCGCATCAAGATTGACATTCCCCGAATCGCAGAGCTGGTTGACTTGATCGAGATCGTTTTCCAGCAGTCCCAGATACTCCTGCAGTTTATCATACTGCCCCATCTCGACATACGCCTTCATCGACTGCAGATGATTGTGATAATCATGGCGCCAGCCGCGCATCGTCAGATAGATGTTCTGCACATCCTCGACCTGGCGGGCGAGAAGCTGGTTCTGGTATTCAATATTTTTTCGCTCCGCAAAGGTGCGGAGCAGCATTTCCATCCGGGAACGCTGCGCCGGTTCATCTTCGCAGTAAGCAATTCTCGTGTTATTCACCCAAACATTTTTTGAAGAAGTTATCGTAAACGGTAATCATTTCCTCGGTCCAGAATGCTGCACCGCCGTGGTCTGCGCCGCGAAGAAGATACAGCTGTACATCTTTTCCGGCATCCTTTAATGCGTGGTAGAGATCGACACTCTGCTGGCAGAACACCATCGTGTCCTTGGTGCCGTGTGCGATCAGCATCGGCGGGAAATCCTCGTTCACGTATGTTTTGGAGCAGGCTGCCTTAGCCTCCTCAAGATGCTCGGTAATGTCATAGCCCATCAGCATGCCCTCCGGGCTGTCTGGTTTCTGATGGTTCAGCGTTATCGGATAGCCGTACGGCAGTGTCACATCAACAGCTCCGTACAGATCGATAATACCGCATACCTCGCAGCTTTCCTCATTGATCGGCTCGTCAAGTTTTCCGCTCTTTGCGGTCATGCCGGCAACGGAAGAAACCTGTCCGCCGGAAGAATCTCCCATCAGGAACATCTGCGATGGATTCAGCTTGTATTCCTCCGCATGCGCACGCAGAAAACGTACCGCATTTTTTGCGTCGATGATCTGCGCTGGGAAATGTGCGATTCCGCTGTGACGGTATTCGACGATTGCAACAACGTAGCCGCGCTGCGCCAGACGGGCGATCATGCCGACCTTCTGGTAGACATACTGTTTCATCCAGGCGGATCCCTGAATAAATGTGATGCACGGCCAAGTGCGCTCCGGGTGCGCCATCTGGAATGGTGTGAAAATTTCCAGATGAAGATTGTGCGCCTCGTCGTAGACAACTTCATGCGCATAGCGGATCTCAATTTCCTCTCCGGTCACCGGAATTTCCACGGCGCCGTCTACCGCGTCTGTGTAGTCCGGCATTGTCTCATACGTGTAGTTTGATGGTTCAATGATCATGTGTAAAAACCTCCTTTTTCAAAAACCCATTTTTCGGTCCGAAACAGCAATCCACAGGATTTACGATTTCTTCGACTCCTCATATGATTTTAACTCGGAAAGCGCCTCACCTGCAAGTGGATACAGTGCAATAATGTTGAAAATTGTCATCAGCCCGATGCCGACATCACCAAGATCCCACACAAAAGTGTATGCGGCAATACCGCCGATAAACAGCATTACAAGTGCAAGAACCTTGTAAGCGGTCTGGAAACACCACTTGTCACCGAACAGGTAGGCAACGTTGCTTCTGGCATAGAACAAAATGCCGAGGAACGTGGAAAAGCTGAACAAAAACAGCGTAAGTGCAATGAAAATCACACCGAATTTTCCCAGATGATACTGCATGGCGGTCTGCAAGAGATCCATGCCGGAAAGGCCATTAATCAGATCCTTTGGTGCAAGCAGCATAATCATTGCGGTGCAGCTGCAGATGACGATTGTGTCAACAAAAACGCCGAGCGCCTGTACAAGGCCTGCTTTGGCCGGGCGGTCACATTCTGCGGCGGCAGCGGCGCATGGAGCGGAGCCGGAACCGGCTTCATTCGAAAACAGACCACGCTTTACACCGTTCATCAGAACAGCACCAAAACCGCCGGCTGCCATCTGACGAAGTCCGAAGGCTTCCTCAAAAATGCGTGCAAACACAGAAGGAATCTGACGGAGGTTGACTGCGATGATAAACAGTGTGATAAAGAAATAGCAGACTGCCATGACAGGAACTATAAAATCCAGCACCTTTACGGTTGCATTTTTCCGCAGTACGATGATTGCAGAAAGAATCACCAGCATGATACTGGTGTAAAGCGGCGGAATGGAAAATGCATTTTTAAAAGAAGAAGCCACGGAGTTGCTGATTACCTGACTGATACCGCACCAGCAGATCAGACCGGCAATGGCAAACAGAACAGCCGGCAGAACGTATCGTTTTTTCTTCTTGAGGTGGTCTTCAACCAGATCGTGAATGTAGTAGGCAGGACCGCCGCGGTAGCCGCCGTACAGAGGATCTTCTTCTTTGTGAAGCTGTGCGAGCGTAGCTTCGATAAACGCGGTAGACGAGCCGATGATAGCCGTCACCCACATCCAGAACACAGCACCTGCGCCTCCGGCGGAGACTGCAGCGACAACGCCGACCAGATTTCCCATACCGACACGCGTTGCGGTGGAAACGATCAGTGTCTGAAAAGAAGAAAGGCTGCTTTTTTCATTTTTCTTTTCCGACAGGGCACGGATCATGTCCGGGAACAGACGGATAGGAAGAAAACGTGTCCGGATCGTAAAATAGATGCCGGTTGGGATCAGCAGAAGAATCAAAAGGGAGATTCCGAGACTGCCGCCGCCCGGGAGCGGAATCGTAAAAAGATCGCCCCAGAGAAAGTTGTAGACTGTGGTGATGAGATTGACAATCATGTTTTCAAAAACCCTCATTTCAAAATATTTGCGGCACTGTGAAACGTCAAAGCATAAAAGCACCGTTACCTGCTATTATATCGGTTTCTGTTTGGAATGTAAAGAAGGGAAGAGAAAAGATAAGAGGCAAATATCAGCTTTTTCCGAAACCAGAAAAAGTTGATATCTGCCTCTTAAAAATTTTTCAGTCGTATCAAAAGATCAGCCTGCGAGATGCAGCATCTCGATCAGGAACAGCCAGCTCAGGCCATAGAATGTAACGACAGCGACAAGGTCGTTGACCGTCGTGATGAGCGGACCGGAAGCAACCGCCGGATCGATGTGGATCTTTTTGAAGAACAGCGGAATGCAGGTGCCGACGGCACTGGAAATCAGCATTGCCAGCAGCAGTGCGATGCCGATGCAGGCGGAAACGGAAAATGCGAACATCATGGTCTTTCCCTTGAATAAGAAGATGAAAAGTCCGATGACAGCAAAGGACAGAACACCAAGCAGAAGACCATTGCAGAAACCGATGCGCATTTCCTTGAAAACAAGCTGTAATTTCTGTTTTCCGGTCAGGGACTCATCCATCAGGACACGGATGGTAACAGCCAGGGACTGGGTACCAACGTTTCCGGCCATGTCAAGGATCAGGGACTGGAAGGTCATGATGATCGGAAGGGTTGTGACAACCTGTTCGAAAATACCGACTACAGAAGAAACCAGCATGCCAAGACCGAGCAGGATGATCAGCCATGGAAGACGTTTTTTCATACTGTCTTTTAACGGCTCTTTTAAATCCTCCTCTGCGGTCAGACCTGCGAACATCGCGTAGTCCTCACCCATCTCATCATCAACCAGGTCGATGATGTTTGATGATGTGATGACACCGAGTAGGCGGTTGTCATTGTCGAGGACCGGAATAGAATCCTCGGAATAATCCTTCAGTTCTTCGATACACTCGTTGATCGGCTCCTCTGCATATACGTACGGGTAAGAAGTTACGGTCAGATCCTCGAGCGTCTCGTCGCGTCTTGCGATGATCAGGTTTTTCAGATCGATCGCTCCGTAAAATTTCTGCTGCGCATTGACAACAAAGATGGTAGAGATGTTGTCGTTCTTTGCGGCCTGATCGATCAGGCTGCTCATCGCCTGTTTGACATTCAGATCCTCGCGGATGATGATGCAGTTTGTCGTCATGCGGCTACCGATTTCATCTTCATCGAAGGAGGCGATCATCTCAATATCGTGGCGTACTTCCGGATCGAGCAGTTCGATCAGAAGTTTTTTCTTTGCTTTGTCGAGTTTCTGCAGAACCTCGGCCAGTGCATCGGTCTCCATTTTGGAGAGGATGGAAGCGGCTTTTTTGACATCCATCTCTTCGAGGTACTCGGCTACGTTGTCGGATTCAGCATACTCAAAAATATCGGACAGCATGTCCGTGTCCAGAATGCGGTACAGTTTGCATCGCTCCGGAACCGTTAAAAGCGGCAGAACATCTGCCAGGTCATTTTCGTGGTAATCTTCCAGGCGGCTGCCCATGACAGCCGGAGAAGAGTTACTGCGGATTGTATCCAGGATCTCCTGGGTATAATCCTGTACTCGTTTTTCCATTTTTTCGTTATCCTCCATTCTTTTTTTTGACAGCAGAAAAAAACATGCGTGCTGTCGGTGCGAAAAAGCATGTTGGAACCCTCACAGGGCAGTAAAAGCACACGAAAAAAGAACCAGAGAATTACGTTTCAAAACTGGTTTGGATCATGTGTCTTACTTCGGGTTTTCATAGGATAAGAAGGGAAAATATTTAAGATTAAAGCAGGACAGAAGGATGGCCGTCATCCTGCATATTTTCCGGTTCCCGTCCTATGCTGGTACTTCGCCCATGAGAATCACAACTATCCATTCTGTTCACCTGCCTTTTTTTAGAAATTTTTTGATCAAACAGCCGTTTTTGCCGGTCTGTTTCGCTTGAAATACGGGATTCAAAAATCATCCCTCAAGTATTCTAACTGCTTTCCAGAAAAAAATCAATTCCTATTTTGGTAAAATTTTCGCAACATTCTTATCTCGTTTCTGTTTCTCCTCGTAAAGCATTGCATCCGCATGCGCGAGCATCTCCGGAAGTGTGGAATCCATGTCTTTCGGAAGCAGATAAAAGCCGGTGGAAACGGTAATATTATATGCTTTTTCGTTCGTTCTATTAAAAATGTCGAATGCGGAGTGCAGCGTCCGGTACAGATCCCTGGACATTGTTTCGTCGGAACACGGAACAAGATATGCGAATTCATCGCCGCCGATGCGTCCGCAGACACCGCGTTTGCCGATGGAATCCTGCAGAAACTGTCCGACAAGGCGGATGGAGAAGTCCCTTTCTTCATGCCCGTATCGGTCGTTGATGATCTTTAAATTATTGAGATCCGCATAGACGGCAAGCAGGATGTGCTAAGAAAATAATTGCAATTGTCTAAAAAATGTTTGAGCTCTGAATTCACAGACAAAACTTTATAGAAACTTAAGATTTTCCTTTGCGGACCTAAAGATTCCTTTGGTACAGTAAGGATGAAAACAAAAGACATCTGGCAACTTGAGGGAATTTGCGGTACAATCATCTTTGAATCATGTGGGAGGTCCGGCGCGGAAAAAAAGTGCCGGAAAAGAAAAAATGAAAGGTGGAGAAAGAAGAAATGTACAACATTTTAGTATGTGATGATGATAGAGAGATTGTAGACGCCATTGAGATTTATCTGACCCAGGAGGGCTATCATGTGCTGAAAGCATATGACGGCATGCAGGCCATCCAGATGCTCGAGAGGGAGGAGATTCAGCTGCTGATTATCGACGTCATGATGCCGAAACTGGACGGCATCCGTGCGACGCTGAAAATCAGGGAAAAGAGCAGTATTCCGATCATTATTCTGTCCGCAAAATCAGAGGATGTGGACAAAATTCTGGGACTGAACATCGGCGCGGATGATTACGTGACGAAGCCGTTTAACCCGCTCGAGCTGGTGGCGAGGGTGAAATCTCAGCTGCGGCGCTACACGAAACTTGGAAATCTTCCGGCGGACGACGGAGAAAATGTGTATCAGGTCGGCGGGCTTCTCGTCAATGACGATTTAAAAGAAGTCAGCGTCGAGGGTGAACCAGTCAAACTGACCCCGATCGAATATAACATTCTCCTGCTGCTGGTAAAAAATCCAGGCAAGGTATTTTCGATTGAACAGATCTACGAGAGCATCTGGAACGAGGAGGCGATCGGTGCGGACAACACCGTTGCGGTCCACATCCGTCACATCCGTGAGAAAATCGAAATCAACCCGAAGGAGCCGCGCTATCTGAAAGTTGTATGGGGAATTGGGTATAAGATTGAGAAACAATAATAAGGAGTGAATAATTGTGAAAGAACGAAAACTCTACAGCCTGACGGGGAAGCTGATCGTTTTTCTTCTGCTGATCGTTTTTGCCGCCAGTGCGCTGTTCGGGGGCATTCAGACACTGATGCTTTCCAGCGTCGGCCTGACGCCGAATGCGGCAGCAAAAAAGTATGCGTTTGAAGAAACCACCGCATGCGGCACACTGGTGCAGCGGCAGCTTCATAACGTCATGAGCTACTATAATGATATGAGTAAATTCGGCACAAACGGTCGATACGACGGAACAAAAGAGATTGATTACCGTGCCTTTGCAACCGATGGAGAGGGAAGCGGCGGGATAAGTACAACGTACACCATTGACCAGCTTGTCAAGATGTACGATGACGGCAGCAGCGCAGACCTCAATGAGGTGGCAGCGTATACTGCGGACAATTATGCGACGAACGATGCCGGAATTGACAAAGAAGCCTATCTTGCATACGAAGATGGAACTGACGTGAGCCAGGAAACAGAAGAGACGGATGTAGCCGCACTCACCGAAGAAGTGAGCGCGGCAGATGCAGAGACGTTTGACAGCTTTTCCCCGGACGGCGAGGTCTACTTTCCTTCCGATAATGCAGTGAAAAGCCTGAAAGAGAAAAAAATTGATCCTGCTGATGTTTCCTCCCAGTTTTTGTATCTATACGATCAGGGAATGAGCCTGGAAACGCAGAAAACGAAAGCGGGAACGTACCTCTATGAGTACGCGGCGGCAAATCTGAAAAAGGTATCCATCCGCGATCTGTATATGACACTTTCCGGGGTCACGGAAGAAGTTGCTGCTTTTAAAAACCAGGAGAGCGGCATCAGCGTCGATGCGGACGATGCCAATCTCTGGTACTGTCTGGAGGATAAAGAAGGAAATATCTATACGAATGTGGATTCCTGGAAAAATGGTTACACAACAGCCATTGCGCAGAAATCGCCCTATCCGTTCGCCTTTGCTGTTGACCGGACCGGCGGTGCCGACAAAGTCCGTTCTTATGCAACAAGAAAAAACAGCCCGGCCGTGGAAGCAGCGAGAAGCTATCTACTGAACAATCAGATTGCAGATAATTATCAGAAGATCTTTGTTGCACTGGATCCGGATCTGGCAGCAAGCGACTATTTCTCCCAGTACAGTGAGATCTACAGCCAGTGGCTTCCGAAAATGCAGCTCCTTCTTCTGATGATTGCAGTTGGCGGAATCGGAACGCTGGTCTGCCTGGTCCTGTTCACACTGCAGGCAGGAAGAAATGGAAAAAACAAAGAAATCCGCCTTTACTTTTTCGATCAGTGGTACACGGAAATCGCAGCTGCAGCCGCCATCCTGATTGTGATGGGAGCAGTTGGAATCGTTGCTGTCTGCATCGAACTTTCCTACGGCGGCGTTCATTATATCCAGAATTTTGACGGAAACTACATCTACAGCGGATCCTATGGAAATGAAGCAGATACATGGCGAAGCCTGGTGGCCGCATCGGGCATCCTCGCCGGATTTCTGATCACACTGATTCCGTACTGCTCACTGGTGCGCCGGATCAAAGCACGCAACGTCTGGAAACAGTCGTTTTTGTACTGCGTCGGCCACCGGATCGTGTCTGCCGGAAGAACCTTCTATGAAGGCAGACAGGAGTCGGAGCGAACGATCCTTATGTTCTGCGTTTTCTGCGGCGTGCAGATCATTCTCTGCTGCGGCTTCGGAATGTTCGGCGTATTCCTTACCCTGGTGATGGATGCCGCAGTGCTGCTTCTTCTGCTGCGCGAGGCATCCGGAAGAAAACAGATTGAACATGGCTTAAAAGAGATTGCTGCGGGCGATCTGGATTACAAGATTGACCTGACGGAGCTGCAGGGGGAAGACAACCTTCAGCTTGCCGGAATTGTCAATTCGCTCGGAGAGGGAATGAAAGCGGCAGTGCAGGAGCAGATGAAGAGCGAGCGCTTAAAAGCGGATCTGATCACCAACGTATCCCACGATATCAAGACACCGCTTACTTCTATTATTAATTATGTCGATCTGCTGAAACGGGAAAATATTGAAAACGAGAAAGCGAAAGATTATATCCGCGTACTCGACGAAAAATCACAGCGCCTGAAACAGCTGACGGAGGACCTTGTCGAGGCATCGAAGATCAGCTCCGGAAATATTAAACTGGAATTCATGAACCTGAACCTGAATGAACTGGTACAGCAGGTGAACGGAGAATTTGCGGAGCGGTTCGAAGGCCGCAATCTCGACCTGATCTGTATTCTCCAGCCGGAACCGCTTCTGATCCGTGCGGACAGCCGCCGCATCTGGCGCGTGCTTGAGAACCTGTACGTAAATGTCTGCAAATATGCCATGCCGGGAACACGGGTTTATGTGGATGCCATCAAAAAAGACGGAAAGATTCAGCTCTCGATTAAGAACATTTCCGAGAACCCGCTGAACTTCCAGGCAGATGAACTGACGGAGCGTTTTATCCGCGGCGATGTCAGCCGGAGCACCGAGGGCAGCGGCCTGGGTCTTTCAATCGCAAAGAACCTAACGGTATTGCAGCATGGAAGCTTCAACATTTATCTGGACGGCGACCTGTTCAAGGTTACGATTACGTTTGATGAAGCTGTAAAGGAGAAAAAACCGATGCCTCCGATGATCGTACCGGAAGCGGTACAGGAGGAAGCACAGCAGGATGCCTGAGAAGTGTTGAAAAATAAAAGAGAATAGAAAACGACAACTCCCCGCCGGGAAACACGCAGCAGATGCGGTTCCCGGCGGGGAGTTGTTTATGAAATGCAGTTTATTTATTCGTTTGTTTCGTCTGTTTCTGTCTGTTCAGCCGGGCTTGCAGATTCCTCTTCCGAAGCAGTTTCTGCAGCATCGGTAGTTTCAGCCGGAGCAGCGTCATCGGAACGTTCAGTCAGCGGGCTTGGTCTGTCCATTGCTTCGAGTGCCCGTAAGGATTCTTCTTCCGGTGTCAGAACCTCGTTTTCTTCCTCAGGCATATAGAATGGGAAGATTTTGTTTACGAAGAACCAGGAGCATCCAAGCGCTACCGTGGAAAAGCCCAGAAGGAACATCAGAAGAATCAGATAGCTGACAATCTTTGTCGTGGAGAATACATAGATCAGCAGCGGACAGAGATTGACGAGCAGGATCATGATGGTCCACGGCAGGTGGCGGATTGCCATCAGGATGGAGTTCTTGATCGTGTTTTTTACAGTATTGTCAAAGCGGCTCAGTACCGGAAATACATAGGAAAGTACCATGGCCTCGAAAAAGATCAGTACCAGGAAAACAAAACGCAGGTAGGTGATGGTACCCGGCATTCTCATGACCAGCAGAAGATCAAGAATCAGAACAATCAGAACCGCCAGCAGGATGAGCCAGATGGCAGTTGCCTGCTTGAAGTTTTCGCGGAAGGATTTCCAGTAGGTACGGAAGATATACGTCTCCTCATTTTTGATCATCTTCAGCGTGACGTAGTACATTGCTGTGAAATTGGCGCCGATTGTCACAATCGGGATACACATAATAAGGAAAATAATGTTCAGCATCATCAGGTCGAAGACACGGCCCATAATCTGCGAGAACTTACTGTCCAGGCTGAAAAAACTCATAATTTGTTCCTCTTTTCTGTTGAATTAAGTGTGCCGCCGATTAACGTTCCGGCTGGCAGACATCATAGAAAAGTATAGCGAATTTTTCAGAAAAATGCAATGAAGAGAATATAAACTTTTCGTTTCGTCATTTTGTATAAGAGTGAACATTTTGTTTGTGCAAAGTGGACAGAAGAGAACGGTTCGAGAAAATCCGAAAGCAGAATTGCCAATCTGCCGGAGGAAAGTTTGTGTAATTGTGGCATGGTCGAATGCGGGTAGAAAAGGTATACTAATCCCATAAGCAAGAGAGATGCAAATGCAAAACTCATAATAAAACGCATGATGTTCATTTAGGGAGGATTCAAAAATGGCAAGTTTATCTTTACAGCACATTACAAAAAGATATCCGAACGGTTTTGAAGCAGTAAAAGACTTCAACCTGGAAATCGCTGACAAAGAGTTTATCATCTTCGTAGGACCATCTGGATGTGGTAAATCTACAACACTTCGTATGATCGCAGGTCTTGAGGAGATCTCCGATGGTACTCTGAAAATTGACGATAAAGTAGTAAACGATGTAGAGCCGAAAGACCGTGATATCGCAATGGTATTCCAGAACTACGCTCTGTATCCGCACATGACCGTATATGATAACATGGCATTCGGTCTGAAACTGAGAAAAGTTCCGAAAGATCAGATCGACAAACAGGTTAAAGAAGCAGCTAAAATCCTTGACCTGGAGAAACTGCTTGACCGTAAACCGAAAGCTCTTTCCGGTGGTCAGAGACAGCGTGTTGCTATGGGACGTGCCATCGTACGTGATCCTAAAGTATTCCTTATGGACGAGCCTCTGTCAAACCTGGATGCAAAACTTCGTGTACAGATGCGTACCGAGATTTCCAAACTGCATGAGAGACTGGGCGCTACCATCATCTACGTAACACATGACCAGACCGAGGCTATGACACTTGGTACCAGAATCGTTGTTATGAAAGACGGAGTTGTTCAGCAGGTAGATACCCCGCAGAACCTGTACAACGCACCGGGCAACCTGTTCGTTGCAGGATTCATCGGATCTCCGCAGATGAACTTCCTGGATGCAAAAGTAAAAGTTAACGGAAACGATGTAACTCTTACTGTTGGTAAATACAACATGAAACTGCCGGCTTCCAAAGCAAAAGCTGTTATTGACGGCGGATATGACGGAAAGACCGTTGTTATGGGTATCCGTCCTGAGAACGTACATGATTCTCAGATGTTCATCGAGACTTCCAAAGACAGCGTAGTTGAGTGCAAGATCAACGTATACGAGCTGTTAGGTGCAGAAGTTTACCTGTACTTCGATTGCGAAGGCTTCCCAATGACAGCCCGCGTAGATCCTCGTACAACTGCAAGAAGCGGCGATACCGTTAAATTTGCTCTGGATATGGAGAAAGTTCATCTGTTCGACAAAGAGACAGAGATCACCATTACCAACTAATCTATATGAACATCAGCGCGTATGCGCAAACATAGAGAAAAGGATCGACATCCGTTCGGATGCCGGTCCTTTTTGCATATGCACCGCCCTCCTTTTGCGAAGCAAAAAATAGTTGCCAATGAGAAAAAAATAAGCTATAGTTATAAATAAGATGCACCCTGGAGTAAAATACGCCAGGAGAAAGGAAGTGGCAGATTTGGTATCAAGTCAGGTATTACAGAAAACCCTTGATGAATTAAGAAATATTACGAGAATTGATTTATGTGTGACGAATACGGATGGTGTTCTGCTGGTGACCACATTCCCGGAAACCGCGATTGATGCAGAAAGCATCCGTTCTTTTGTATTATCCGCTGCGGACAGCCAGATTGTACAGGAATATCATTATTTTAAAGTATATGACAACCAGAACGTAGAGTACATTCTGATCTCCAAAGGCAGCAGCGATGACGCTTACATGATCGGAAAAGTTGCAGTATGCGAGATTCAGAACCTCATCATTGCATACAAAGAGCGTCTGGACAAAAACAACTTTATCCAGAATCTTCTTCTTGACAACCTCCTTCTGGTGGATGTCTATAACCGTGCGAAAAAGCTGCGCATCGACACCGACGTGCGCCGCGTTGTTTTCATGGTAGAAACGAAGATGGAAAAAGACATCAGCGCGCAGGAAACCGTAAAGAGCCTGTTCGCATCGAGACCGAAGGATTTTATCACCGCGGTCGATGAGAAGAGCATTATTATTGTAAAAGAACTGAAAGACACCGACACCTTCGAGGATATGAACCAGACCGCAAGAATGCTGGTTGATATGCTGAATGCAGAGGCAATGTCCCAGGTACGTGTTTCTTACGGAAATCCGGTCAGCGAGATTAAGAGTGTTTCGCGTTCCTACAAAGAAGCGAAGATGGCGCTTGAGGTAGGAAAAATTTTCTACGCAGACAAAAATGTGGTGCCGTACAACAATCTTGGCATCGGCCGTCTGATCTATCAGCTCCCGATTCCGCTGTGCGAAATGTTTATGACCGAAGTCTTCGGCGAAAATCTGCCGGATACGTTCGATGAGGAAACACTGACCACAATCAATAAATTTTTTGAAAATAACCTGAATGTGTCCGAGACATCCCGTCAGCTCTATGTACACAGAAATACTCTGGTGTACCGTCTGGAGAAGCTCGAGAAGAGCACAGGACTCGACATTCGTAAATTTGACGATGCGCTGACCTTTAAAATTGCCATGATGGTCGTAAGCTACATGACGTATATGAACAACAGTGAAAATCTGTAAAACCGTTCAGAGCCGTACAGGATTGCGGGAGTGCAAAGCACGGAGCAATCCGGGTATCGAAGGGGTCAAAAGACTTTTTGACCCTAACATTTTATCAACAACAAGAGGAGAGGAACGACATGATTGAATTACTGAACACAGGTGCATACCTTGTCAACGGAATCGACATCATCCCGGATACAGAAGAAGGCCGCGCGGAACTCAAAGCGCGTACCGGCGCTGTGCCGTGTCCGGCGGATGCTGCAAAAGAAACCATTGCCTATGGAATCTTAAAAGACCACAATGTTTCCGGCAACATGGAAAATCTGCAGATCAAATTTGACAAACTTACATCGCATGACATTACTTTTGTTGGAATCATTCAGACCGCGCGCGCGTCAGGACTGGAAAAATTCCCGGTACCGTACGTGCTGACCAACTGCCACAACTCCCTTTGCGCAGTCGGCGGAACCATCAACGAAGATGACCACATGTTTGGTCTTACCTGTGCGAAAAAGTACGGCGGCGTCTATGTACCGCCTCATCAGGCAGTAATTCATCAGTTTGCCCGCGAGATGCTTGCCGGCGGCGGAAAAATGATCCTCGGATCCGATTCCCACACCCGTTACGGTGCACTCGGAACCATGGCCATGGGCGAGGGCGGACCGGAGCTGGTAAAACAGCTTCTCTCCAAAACATATGATATCGCTATGCCGGGAGTGATCGCAATTTACATGACAGGCGCACCGCAGCCGGGCGTAGGACCGCAGGATATTGCACTTGCCATCATCGGTGCAGTCTTTGCAAATGGTTACGTAAAGAACAAAGTTATGGAGTTCGTAGGACCTGGCGTATCTTCCTTAAGCGCAGATTACCGGATCGGTGTGGACGTTATGACAACCGAGACAACGTGTCTGTCCTCCATCTGGAGAACCGATGAGAAGATCAGCGAGTTCTATCAGATCCACGGCAGAAGCGCAGATTACAAAGAGCTGAATCCTGGCGCGGTTGCTTACTATGACGGCGTTGTAAAAGTAGAACTCGACAAGATCAAACCGATGATCGCGATGCCGTTCCATCCGAGCAATGTTTATACCATTGAAGAGCTGAAAGCAAACCTCGATGACATCCTGAACGATGTAGAGAAGAAAGCAGCCATCAGCCTCGACGGAAAAGTTCCGTTCACTCTGAAAAATAAAGTACACGACGGAAAACTCCTGGTAGACCAGGGAATCATCGCAGGATGCGCCGGCGGCGGATTTGAGAACATCTGCGACGCAGCCGATATCCTGAAAGGCCACAGCATTGGCGACGATGCGTTCACCTTAAGTGTTTACCCGGCAAGTACCCCGATCTATATGGAGCTGGCAAGAAACGGAAAACTGGCAGACCTTTTGGAAACCGGTGCGATCGTAAAAACCGCATTCTGCGGACCGTGCTTCGGCGCAGGCGATACTCCGGCAAACAATGCGTTCTCAATCCGTCACTCCACCAGAAACTTCCCGAACCGCGAGGGATCCAAGATCCAGAACGGCCAGATTTCTTCCGTTGCCCTGATGGATGCACGTTCCATTGCAGCAACCGCAGCAAACAAGGGATTCCTGACCGCAGCAGACGAGTTCACCGGAACATACACGAAACCGGCATACCACTTCGACAAGAAGATTTACGAGAACCGTGTCTTCGACAGCAAGGGTGTGGCAGATCCGTCTGTAGAAATCCAGTTCGGACCGAACATCAAAGACTGGCCGGCTATGCCGCAGCTTGCCGAGAACCTGATTCTGAAGGTTGTTTCCGAGATCCACGATCCGGTTACGACAACCGATGAGCTGATTCCATCCGGCGAGACTTCTTCCTTCCGTTCCAACCCGCTCGGACTGGCAGAGTTTACCCTGTCAAGAAAAGATCCGGCTTACGTGGGACGTGCAAAAGAAGTACAGGTCGCAGAGAAAGCCATCCAGGAAGGAAACTGCCCGGCCGAGGCACTTCCGGAACTGAAACCGGTCTTCGCAGCCATCCATACCCAGTACCCGGATATCGACAAGACAAACGTCGGTGTCGGATCCACCATCTTCGCTGTAAAACCGGGTGACGGCTCTGCGCGTGAGCAGGCAGCTTCCTGCCAGAAGGTATTAGGCGGCTGGGCAAACATCGCCAACGAGTATGCAACGAAGCGCTACCGCTCCAACCTGATCAACTGGGGCATGCTTCCATTCCTGATCCCGGAGGGAGATCTGCCGTTTACAAACGGAGATTACATCTTTGTACCGGAGATCCGCAAGGCAGTGGAAGAGAAAGCCGATGTGATCAAAGCGTACGTTGTAAAAGATGGAGCACTTGTTCCGTTCGAGATGACGTTAGGCGCGCTGACCGATGATGAGAGAGAAATCATCCGCAAGGGATGCCTGATCAACTATTATAGAGGATAAGTATTTGAGAAAGAGCTGTGTGGCAGGAGAAAAGTCTGTTTCATAGCTCTTTTTCTGCACACTTATTTGAAACAAAATATCAGAAAACAATATAAAATTCAGAAAATAAACACAATAATTAAGAAAAGAAAAAGCGATATAAAAAAACAATAAAAATATGAAGAAGGAGAAACCACCATGAAAAAAAGACTTCTTAGCCTGTTCCTCATCGCCGTGATGCTCCTGAGCCTCTGCGCCTGTTCGGGTAAGACGAAACAGGACACTGCGCAACCTTCGGCAGCTGCTTCCGAAAACACCTCTGGCGGACCCGTCCGGCTGGTGTACATGACCTCCTGGGAGGACAAGGTCGATTACAACAACTATGTCGCGGAAGTCGGCAAGCGCTTCGCAGAGGAACACCCGGATCTGTGCAGCGGTGTCGATGTGCTGCCCGTTTCTTACTCCGGTTATGAGGCGAAATTCCAGACGGCACTCTCCTCCGGAACCTATGTCTGCGACATTTTCCAGGGCCAGCCGCAGACCTATCATGCGTTTGCTGACCCGATGCCTGAAGCCTTTGCAGCATGGGTCGATGAAAATGTGGTCGATTATCTGAAGGACATCGGCGTGTACGACGGCGTTCGCTACGGCGTACCGCAGGAAGCAGGCAATTTCCAGCAGCTGTACATCAATGTCGACATGTTTGAAGCAGCCGGTCTTGATCCTGATTCGCCCCCGCAGACCTTTGAAGAGCTGAAGGAAATGGCGAAGAAGCTGACGCAGTACGACGAGAACGGCAATATCAAGGTCGCTGGCTTCGGTATCCGCTACAGCGGCGAGGGTCAGGGCATTGCCGATAAGAACCTCTGCATCATCCACTCCTTCGGCGGCAAAATGTTTGACGCTGAAAGCAGAACGGCAAGCGGCTACGCCAACAGCCCCGAGACGATCACGGCTGTCAGCTGGCTCAAGAGCCTGCTGGATGACAACATCACGAACCTGGAGATCGGCGTTCCCGAAACCGCGTTCGCACAGGGCACCGCCGCGATGATCATGCGTGAATCGTGGGTCGTCGGCTACCTGCAAAATAATGCCCCAGACATCAACTTCAAGGTTTATCCCATTCCCTCGGTCGAGGGTCATGAGCCGGTCGGCGCAGGCAACCTTTTCCCGTGGAGCCACATGGTCTACAAGGACAGTCCGAACAAGGCCGTTGCGTGGAAATTCCTCGAATACCTGTATGCCAACGTGGAAAACGATCTGAAGATGAATGAGTCGGCCGGTTATCTGCCTGTTCTGGCTGAAAACTATACGACGGATTACGTGACCTCCCGTCCGGATTATGTGTCGGTCTCGACCGTTCTGGAGCGCGATTACACGCCCTGCTACGATTACTATGTAGAAGAAATGACGGAGCTTGCCGCGTCGTTCGGCAACGGCATCCTGAAGGTCCTGTATGATGAAGCGTCCGCAGAGGATGCAATGAATACTGCTGCGGCAGAGATGGACGAAATTCTCGCGGAAGCAGCACAGTAAATACCGATCAGCGCAGGCCTGCGGATGTATCCGCATCCGCAGGCCTGTACAACAAACAGGAGGCAAGAGAACATGAGACTGAAGCATGAGGCTGGCAGAAAGCGTTCATTACATAAGGCGTGGGTAGGCGTACTGTTTGTGCTGCCAGCGGTATTGTACTTTCTGTTTGTCTACACATATCCGTTCCTTGAGACCATTAAACTGTCCTTTTTCAAGACGAGAAACGGTGTGGAAACATTCGCCGGAATCAAAAACTATGTAAAGGTTTTTTCGGATCCGCTGTTTTGGAAGAGCGCGCAGCAGACCCTGAAAATGACGATCATTGCGGCGCCGATCACAGTCGTGCTGGCGATTTTGGTCGCATTGCTGATGGATAAGCTGCCGAACAGACGGCTGCGCAATCTGCTGCAAATTTCCAGTCTTCTTCCGATGACGGTATCCCTGATTGCGGCGTCTTTGATCTTTTCATGGATCTTTGATCCCTCTTACGGCATCGCGAACCGGGTCCTGCAATCCCTGGGGATCGCAAGACAGGGCTTCCTGACGTCCAAGACGCAGGTCATCCCAACGCTTTCCATTATCACGATCTGGATCCGCGTCGGCTTTGGCGCAACGATCCTGCTGGCCGGCTTACAGTCGATCCCAAGCAGCTATTATGAAGCAGCAAGGATCGATGGCGCGTCACCGGTCAAGATGTTTTTTAAGATCACGCTGCCGCTTTTAAATTCTCAGATCATACTGGTCACGATCACCGAGATCATTTTTTCTGCAAAAACCTTTGAGCAGGTGTATGTTACGACGAGCGGAGGCCCCGTGAACTCCAGCAGAACGCTGCTCATCCACTTGTACGAAACAGCCTTCAAATACAACAAATATGAAGAAGCATCCGTAATCGCCGTTTTCCTGTTTGTTGTCCTGCTGGCGATCAGCGCGGTGCAGTGGATCGTCATGCGCAAAAAAGTGGACTATTAAGGGGGAGCCGAAATGACTACAACAAAGAAAAGTAAGGCTCTGATGTATATCCTCACGACGTTGCTGGTGCTTTTGTTCCTGTTTCCGCTGATTTGGATGCTCCTGACGTCGTTCAAAAGTGCGGAGGAGATCCTCCGGGTCCCGCCCACCATTCTCCCGGATCAGTTTAATTTGAAGAACTACGCAGATGCGCTCGCAAAGCAGCCGATCTTCAGGTTTCTGTTCAATTCTCTGGTTGTCTCGCTAGGCAGCGCTGCATTCAGCGTTCTGATCACGGCGATGGCCGGTTACGGGTTTTCTAAGTTCAATTTCCGTGGAAAGGAAGCCATGTTCTTCCTGATCCTGAGCTTTTTGATCGTTCCGTTCCAGTCGATCGTGGTGCCGCTATACAAATGGATCACAAAATTCGGCCTGACGGACACGTATCTTGGAATTGCCCTGCCGCTGCTTGTCAGTGCCTTCGGTGTTTTCCTGATGCGGCAGGCGATGGATACCATCCCGAACGACCTGATCGAAGCAGCCCGGATCGATGGCTGCGGAGAATTTAAAACATTCCTGCTGATCGTGCTTCCCAATGTCAAGACGTTTGTCGCGACGCAGGCGATTATCAAGTTCCTGTGGAGCTGGAATGAGTTCTATTGGCCGCTGGTCATCACGAACAAGCCGGAAATGAAGGTCATTACAGTCGGTATTCAGTCGTTCACAAGTATGTATTACACAGAATACAATCTGGTCATGGCGGCAGCAGTGCTGAGCATTCTGCCAATGGCGATCATGTTCGCGATCTTCCAGAAAGGGATCGTGCGCGCTGTATCCATGTCCGGTGTCAAGGGATAAAGGGGATATAGCAAATGACAGCAATGATGGAAACAATTTATGGAACAGGTTTTGTTCCGGTCGTGGCGCTGCATGACGCAAAGAAAGCGGCCGGGCTGGCCGGCGCACTGAAAAAAGGCGGTATCCCGATTATTGAGGTAACGTACCGCACGGCAGAAGCGTCTGCGTGCATCCGGGCCATCCGTGAAGCGGAGCCAGAGGTGATCGTAGGCGCGGGAACGGTCCTGACAGTTGAACAGGTACAGCAGGCCGTAGCCTGCGGTGCGATGTTTATTGTTTCGCCGGGATATAATGACACCGTCGTGCGCTACTGCTGTGAACACGGGATCCCTGTGATCCCTGGCGTTTCAAACGCGACGGAGATCCAGAAGGGTGTTGCCGCCGGCTTGAAGGGTCTGAAAATACTTCCCGCAGAGCCGCTTGGCGGCCTGAGCGCAATCAATTTCCTCGCAGCGCCGTTCCCGGGCGTCAAGTTCCTGCCTGCGGGCGGCATCCTGATGAGCAATCTGGCGGAATATCTCGCGAATGACCATATTTTTGCCTGTGCAGGCGGCTTTGTCGCGAGAGCAAATATGATCGATGCAGAGGATTGGGATGGCGTCACAAAACTCTGTGAGCAGGCCGTGCAGACTGCGCTGGGCTTCTCCTTTGCGCATGTGGGGCTGAACTGCGATACGGCAGCGTACGCGCGCAGCTGCGCAGATCAGCTTGCGGCCATGTTCTCCCTGATGGGAACGGAAGGAAACAGCTCCATTTTCACTGCGGAGCGCCGCATGGAGCTCATGAAGAAGCCGTTCTACGGCCAGAACGGTCATTTGGGATTTTTTACAAACTCTGTCGAGCGCGCACTATTCCAGCTGAAGCGCCGCGGCTTTGAAGCGATAGCAGACAGCGTCCGCTTTGATACAAAGGGCAGAATGCAGTCGGCTTATCTGAAAGAAACAGTCAACGGCTTTGCGATCCACGTTGTCCGCCGGTAATTCCGTAAGGGTATAGCAAAGAAACGGGCAAACGGAGAAGGAAATATCCGAAAGCGCAAGGATAGATGCTGGGAAGGACGATACACCGCCGGATACGATGAGAAAACCGGCAAACGAATTATCAAGAGCGTTCTCGGCAAGACACAGGCAGAGGTAAAAGAGAAGCTGGCGAAAGCGGTTGCGGAAGCGGAAACTGTCGATGTGCGGAGAGCGGACGAATACACGCTCGGCACATGGCTGCAAACGTGGTATGAACTCTACGCGAAGCCACATCTGAGATTTTCAACCGCGGAGTATTACCGGCGTGGGATTGAACTGCACATCACGCCGCGTATTGGCGATATTCCGCTCAAAAAGCTGACCGGACGCGATTTGCAAGGGTTGTACAAGGACTTGCGGGAACACGGACGGCTCCGCGAAGCGCAGAAGGGAAAGCAGCCGGGGCTGAGTGATTCCACGATCCGCGGCATCCACACAATGCTGCACAATGCGCTCGACCGCGCGGTTAAGGAGCGATTGATTGTCCGAAATCCGGCGGACGACTGCGTTCCACCAAAAATTCCGAAGCACGAAATGAAGATCCTGCCGCCAGAACAAATCAAGTCCTACCTGACGGCTGCTGAGCAGCGTGGTGTCCTGCCGATGTTCTATCTGGAGCTCATCAGCGGACTGCGCAAAGGAGAACTAGTGGCGCTCCAATGGGCAGACTTGGACATCGAAAATAAGACGATTTCCGTCAGCAAGCAGGCCGGACGCAACAACGCAGGCGAGCCGGACATCACGCGCCCGAAAACAGAAAACTCGATCAGAAAAATCTCCATCCCACAGGATGCCGTCGATCTGCTGGTTGCAGAACACCAAAAACACCCCAGCAATCCTTGGATGTTCCCATCCCCAAAAACAGGCGAGATGTACCATCCGGATTCGGTGGTCAACATCCACAAGAAGATTTTGAAGGACGCAGGGCTGGAACACCTGAGATTTCATGACTTGCGACACACATTCGCAACGTTGGCACTCCAGAACGGCGTGGACGTAAAAACGGTATCGAGTATGCTCGGCCATTTCGATGCGGGCTTCACGCTCCGCACCTACACCCACGTCACACGGCAGATGCAGGAAAGCGCAGCCGAAAAGATGGGCAATTTCATGGCGCAGGTCATGTGAACACGCAGCCGAAAAACAAAGAGCGTCGGAGAGGATAAGACAAACATCCTCTCCGACGCTCTCTGGACATTTCGCCGTGTGGGTCACGGTGTGGGTCAGGCGGTTTCGGCGCCTGAAAAACCGAACAAATAAAAGAGAAAACCG
>ERZ780139.982-NODE-982-length-27152-cov-3.038897_pt1 | contig 27152 bp, 22 predicted proteins | sample MGYA00511476_ERZ780139 | MGnify/ENA primary metagenome ERZ780139 (study PRJEB29588, sample SAMEA2158190) | human gut metagenome | biome: human gut; feature: human-associated habitat; material: faeces | place: Denmark | collected 2008/2010 ... | reverse complement strand
CATCCGGGGAAGAAATCTTACAGATATATCCCTTTTTTTCCATCTCAATTCCAGTCGCAAAATCCTCTGTCACAACCCCTGTGACAAACCCTCCGATCTCTTTAAGTGCCTTTCTGGAGAGAACTGCATTTGATCCTCCAAAGATCACACTGTTTGATTTATTTTTTGCAATCTGAACCACCCGGTAAAAGTAATCCTGTTCATTTGGGATCTTGTCCTGTGCATAAAGGTTATACTGGAAAAGATCCGGATGATAGAAATTCTGCGGTGTCTGTACAAATCCGGTTTCTTCCTTTGTGAACCATGGGATGGTTTTCATCAGGAAATCTTTTTTTGGTATCATATCAGCATCAAACACAGCAATATAAGGTGCATTTGAATGTGTCAGTGCATAATTGAGATTTCCTGCTTTGGCATCCTTGTGTTCTTCCCGTGCCAGATAAAAAACACCCAGTCTTTCTGCCAGTTCTCGGATCTCTGCCCGATTACCGTCATCGCATAAATAGATATGTACTTTTTCTTTCTTCGGATATTCCATCTGCTTACAGGCATACAGTGTTTTTTCCAGCAGACTACTCTCTTCATTTACCGTCGGTACAAACACATCCACTTCCGGGAAATCTGCTTTTGCCATCTTCGGCATCGCAAGATCCATCTGATCATAGTTATACATATTGTAGAAATGTACCGCCATCTCAAGCAGACCAGCACATTCTGCCACAAGCAGAATCGCCCACATGACAACCGACCATTTGCCATGTTGCTGCGGCATGGTAAAAAAGATCCGCCATACAAGATAATTCAGTGTAAAGATCATCGTCAGAACAACAAAAAATTTGTTCCATCCTGTACTTTTTGCTTTTTTTCCCTTTTTTTCTTTTCTCATCGTTTCACCCATTGTTTTTTACCCTTTCAAGGCTTCAAACAAAATCCTGCCAACTTCTGTGAAATCTTTCTCCTCCCAGTCTCTGTATGTTCCACAATCTGGGCGAAGTGCAGAAAATGTCTCCTCTTTATTGCACAGAGACCATGCTGCAAAGCTGATTTTCTTTTCATTCAGATATTCTGCAAATGCCTTTCCCTGTGTCAGTGCAGCCTCACCGCCCTGTTCCTCATTGATCCCCCATTCTGTCACAAAAACCGGAATCCCTTTTCTCTGAGTGTCCTCTATCATATTTTTGTATGCATCGTCATACTGACCTGCATAAAAATGATAACTGTACATTAGATTCTCATAAGAAAGCGGCTCTACTTTTGTAATGGAATAACTGTAATCCGGTGTTCCGACCAGTATCACGGCATCCGGGGCATGTTGACGGATCACCGGGATCACCTGTTCTGCATATTCCCGAATCTCTTCCCAGGTGGTGTCACCATTTGGTTCATTGCAGATCTCATAAAGAACCCCCGGCTCTTTCGCATAGCATGTCGAAATTTCTTCAAAAAATTCTTTTGCCTGTGAAACATTCTTCAATGGATTTTCCTCTTTCAGCGTATGCCAGTCCACAATCACGTACATGTCAGCTGCCAGTGCATTTTCAATTGCCTGACAGACCAGCTTTTTACTCAATATCGGCTGCTGAACATAACCTTCATTCACATCATCTGCATACATGGCAATTCGAAACATGTTTGCCCCATATTTTTTTATCTCACAAAGAGATGCATAATTACTGTACTCCGGATACCATAAAATCCCATGGCTGCTCATTCCCCGAAGCTGTACCGGATTCCCCGAAGCATCCGTAAGCTGTGTTCCTTTCACAGAAAGCTGCCCATGCACTTTGATCCCGTCCAGGCTCTCGTTTTCTTTGTTTTCCTCCGCTTCCAAAATCTCCCCTTGTCCATTGTTTTCCTGAGAAATGCGAAGTTTTCGATTTTCTTCATAACTTCCACTGAGCATTGCATATTCTGCCAGTGCCACTGCCGCGGTCACAAGAACCAACATCAGTAAGCAGGCAATCACTTTCTTTGTCTTTTTGTTTTTTTTCATATTTTCTCCTGTTACTGTCGATCTAAAACTTTCCTTTTTATTGTACCATCTGTCGCATATTATGAGAACTAGCCAAACGGCTAGTCTTTTACCTGATAACAGGACTTTTTGCATTTTTTCAGCCTGCAAAGTCTGGCAGTGTTCCAAAGGATACTAGATAAGTCTGGGAAAGTAACACAAATACCATGGACAGTACCTCAAAGTTTTCACGAAAAAAACACCGGTACAGTATGAGTATGACACTCACACTGCACCGGGAATTTCATCATGGGCTAATTTATTCTGTTTCTTTGGCACTGGTAGCAGGGGTGATTTCCTCTGCCCGGCGGCAAAACACCGTCACGTGCGTCCTACCACCCTCGGTGCAGGTATAGAGCACAAGGTCATAGCTGCTGTTCAGGACAGTATCCACTGCATCCGGACCAAGCGTTTCCAGCTTCTCAACAAAATAAGTGTTTACAATGCCCTCCATGTCCGTAAAGATAACGGTATCGCCCTTGGACAGCTCCTTCAGCCGACCAAAATGGTTATCGTAGTTATGTGCCGCGATCACCAAATCATCTGTACGGGATGAGCCGGACTGGCGGCAGGGTGATATCTTAAGGCGCTTATAGTCCCACTCTGCCATCACCGGCAGCTTCAGCTCTAACGTAAGGATCTCCAGATAGCCCACATACCCATAGCCATCCAGCATGACCACAGGCAGCTCAGGGTCATGCTTTTTTGGTGTTTCTGTCACAGGAGTCTTTGGCCTTTGCACCGGTATTGCCGCCTCAATCTCTGCCAGCAGGCCAGACCCTGCTGACGGAGCCCTGGCTCTCATTTTCCTTATATGCTTCTACATTAAAAACCCAGTCCACTGCACGATTAGCAAACTTATTGTCCAGTTCAATGGGGAGGCTCAGCTCCACCTTCAGCGTGGCAGTTTCACCGGTACGAAATTTTCCCAGAAACTTATTGTCCTTCAAGCCATCCAACTGATCGGGGGAAGCATCATAAATCAGCTCCGTGCCGTTCCAGACCTTCATGGAAACTTTGGAAAGAAACTCTGATGTGGAAGCGGCCGTCTCCGTTTTTACATTCCTGGGACTTAGGGAATCTGCTTCTCCGTCATGGACTTCGGCTCTCATGTAAAGCTTCACAAAGTCGCAGTCTGTAGCGGAATTGATAAATGTGATGGTTTCTGCCACAGTATCCCCTGGCATAACGTCCTTGAAGTTTCCAAACAGACCGGTCTCTGTATGCTCGCTGCCGTACCGGAAGTCAAAGCCCTTTGAAACGCCGTTAAACCTAATAATGGAAGTAGAGGCTGCAAATACTGTGGATGCAAGACTCATAAGTATAAGCAGCATCAGAAACAGTGAACCTGACACTTTATATGACTTTTTCATATCGCCGCCCCCTTAATTCACGCTTAGCCTGCCATTGCTGATAGTTACATCCCAGGCCTCCTGCACAGCCTTTTCGGGAACACTCTGAATGGAGTCTGCCAGAACTTCGGCAGAAAGGGTATACTGCGGTCCAGCCAGTTTACAACGTAGACCGCCCGGATGTAGACCTCGATTGTGCCGGTGTTTTTAACCTGCACATAGCCTGTTTCTGGGTTCTTCGTCACTTCGCAGGAAACGCTGGCGTATTCGAAGGTGTTTTCCACCGGATCGGTTTTTGTTATCAGGAATGCGGCAGTAGAGCCAACTGCCGTGCTGATAAGCAGGATGATGGCAATAAGCAGGACTGCCGCCCTGTTCATGCCAGCTCCTGATCTGCCGTCTTTTTCAGTTTGTGAACCCTGATACATTACTGCCTGCTGTGTGCTGCCAGGCAATCACATCCGTGACAGTGTAGGTACCGCTCTTCAATCCCTTGATGGTCACAGAACTGCTGCCGTTGATCACAATGCGCTTGCTGTATCCATCTGAACCGGTCACGTCAAAAATGCTGCTTTGCCCCTCGTCCATGTTTTGTTTTGTGATGATCAGGTCAGCAGTATTGCTCTCAAACCTAGCATAATAGGTTGCGTTCTCGTAGCCCATGACAGGGGCATCTGCTGTGCCATAGTTTTTGGTCTTTTCCGGGATCAGCTTGTTATCGCTGACCCAGCTTGCCTTAACAGGCCATATCACTGTCACCGTTAAGGTTCAGATCATCAGCACCGGAAGCTCCCCGGTTTTTATCTGCAAAACCAGTTTCAGTGCTGCTCCTTCTGGACTCGGCCCATGATGCTTACCCTGTCTATGAATACTGCAGACGGGAAAATATCACACCCTTTATTGACCTCAATCCCGGACATACCGGACATTTTACCTATAAGGATAATTTCACCATTGATAAGGATGGGGTTCCTATCTGTAAGTTGGGCTTACGTATGCATAAAGATGGATATGAGGCTGCCAAACACAGGACAAAATATCGGTGCCCAAAAGCAGACCGGAAACGTGGCTGTTTCTGCGAGCATCCCTGTTCACCGGCGAAATATGGCAGAACCGTACATATCTTTACCGATGACAATCCAAGGTTATTTAACATACCGCCAAGAGACAGTAAAGCATGGAAAAAGGAATATGACGGAAGAACTTCCGTGGAACGTTCTAACAAACGTGAGAAAGAAGACTATAAATTAGAAGACGGCAGGCACCGCTCTACGAAGATGTGGTACTGCCGCCTCTACGGCATCATGATGCTACAACATCTTGATGCCTGGGAAATGCCGTCAGTCGAGGCATTTCAAGATTCATTATTAAGATTTGCCTCTTAATAATGTTATCTTAAACGACTCCATAAAATTTTTTCAAGGCATAGTACCCGCTATGTCCAATGTTTATGTCCATTTCTCGTAAATTTCTTTTTAAAAAATCCCGCCCATCCTGACCGGATGGCGGGAATTTTTGATCTACCTGACTTTTACTTTTTTTACTTTACTAAAGGAACCGTAAATCCTGCTTTTCTTTCCGTCTTTTTTTACATTCCGGAATTTCCGCATTCTCACATAGTACTTCTTTTTTGCTTTCAGTTTCGACACCGTAAGCGAATTCTTTTTCTTTCCACACTTCTTTGTTCTGACATTCTTTTTAAACTTTTTATCCGTTGAATACTGGATCTGATAACCGGAAACTGACTCCGATTTCTTTGCTTTTTTCCATTTTACTGTAAATTTTTTCTTTCCGGCTGTCAGTTTTTTGATGGAAATACCGGAAAGTTTCTGACCATCCTTCGAATTTACATCCGGTATCTGTTCTCTGTTCTCTGTTTCCTCTTCTGTTTTTGTTTCTTTTTCCGTTTCTGTTTCCTTCGGTTTTTCTTTCCATTTTGCATAAACCTGGATATCATCCCGGTACTTTGGAACCCAGTCATAGTTTTCCGTACTTTTGACCAGACTGCCATTTAAGTCATCCGGTTTCAGACACCATCCGACAAACTGATACCCCTCCTGCTGCGGAATGTGATCTGCAATATCAAAAAAGTTTTCACTGTCCATATGCAATTCATAAATGACAGACTCTTTTCCCTCAATACTTCCGCCATTTGCGTTAAATGTAATTGTTTTTCCGCTGTCATATCTCGGTGTCACTGTCTGATCACCTAAATTTGCATGAATCATATTGTGTTCCCAGTCAAAGGAAAATATGGTTCTTCCCTCTTCCACTTTTTCATCCACAAAAGCCATACCGCTCCAGCCAGTCAGATGACACCCTGCACGAACCGGTGTTTTTAAAATCAGTTCCTGTTTTTCCCTCTGCACATAATAACGATCCGGCATGCCTTCCTGTTCTTCTTCTGAAAGTTCTTTGTAGGATATAGTATAATACGGTTCATAGAATTGGATCGTACAGTTTGAATTATGCGTGGTATACCCGACAATCATCGGTGTACTGCTATATTCACCACCATAAATGGTTCCTTCATGTTCGGTAGCTCCTGTACGCACTTGTTCCAAAACAATTGGGGTGTTTGTATTGTTTGTGTAACCCGCATTCTCTGTGCTCTCGCCTTCCTGAAACGCTTTAAGCTGCTTCTGTGTATCTTCACCCATCTCTGCACTTTCCAGACTCTTCTTCCAGAGCTCCGTCTGTGTTGTCCAGACATTATACGTGTTTGTCCGATCCGCCGTCAGTCCGGCAAGATCCACTTTGCTCCGTACCAGTTTACCGTCATAAAATCTTGGTTCTTCCCCAAGTATCAGGGAAACATGTTTCAGGCACAGGTTCGTGACTGTCTGTCCGTAATAACCATGGTCATACGTTACTTCAAATTTCGGAACGGTGTAAAATGCTTCGCCCGGCATGATCAGCTCATCTGAAATATCCCAGTTATTTTCTTCCTTCAGTGGATGATCCATCCGCACATACGTTGGTTCTTTTTTTGTTTCTTCCGCAAAAGAAACCGGCACTGCCAGATTGGTCAACATACAGCATACCATTGAAACACCGATTATTTTTTGAAAACCGCCTTTTTGTTTTTTCATAACAAATCCCTCCTGACATATTTTCTGTTTTCCTGATTTTTCTTCCCATTTTCTGAGTTGCTTTTATTATATCAGGAAGGATTTTTTTAACCACAAAATTCCCAAACTGTCCAGTGACAATTTGGGAATTCGTTCATTTGCACATGCTCTGCTGTTTTTTCGCTGACAGCCTCCTGATAAAATGCTCAGTATTTCAATTTCTTACACCTGCCAGGAAGTCACCGACAACTTCTTATTTAGTAAAGGTGACGATACAGTCTTCATATCCTTCTGCGGAAATCTCAATGGTATTTTCTCCATCTGCAACTGCATTTGTTCCAACATAAATCTGACCATCGTTTTTCAGCAGACAGTAGGTTGTCGTATCACCTACGCTGAAGGAAGAAGTTACCAGGCTATACTCTGTTCCGTTTACTTTTATGCCTGTGATCTGATTCTGCCACTGTTCGATTTCAGAACCATAACCAAAGGAAACGATATAGTAATCTGAGAAGATAGTTTTCTGGCAGGAAACCGCCTGTGGCGGTGTCAGTTTTTTGATCACATTTACAACCAGCGGCAGTGCCAGATCTTTATAGCCTTCTGCTTTGATCGTAAAGGTATTGTCGGCATTTTCATCAAATTCGCTGTCCACTTTCAGTTTCAGGACCTGATTTCCGTATCCGTCTGTTTCCCATTTAAACTGATTCTCTGACATGCCAAACCAGCCTGCTTCTGTATAGGCTGTTCCATTTACAGTGATCGAGGTTACTTTATTTTTCCAGCCTACAAAGTTTGTCGGTGTTCCAAAGGATACCAGATAAGTCTGGCCGTCTTCGTCTTTGCTGATCATAGGCTCTGATGCCGGAACATCTTTTTCTTCACCCTGTATGGTGATCTCTGTTTCCAGAGCTTCATAATATTCTGCTTCCAGAGTCAGGGTATATGCTTTGTTCTGGTTGAACAGGTTTCCGTTATCGTAAATGGTGATGGATTTCAGATCTTCTGCTGCTTCATAGTAATAATCAGATCCTGCAACACCTTTTGCATAAATGTTTTTTCCATCTACTTTGACTGCATTTAAGTTCTTCAGGAAATCGCCTTCGGAACCATTTACGGTCAGAACCACATTCTCGCCTCTGTTGTACTGTTCTTTGTCAGAAACAAGACTTAAATTCTCTTCCAGAACTTTTTTATACTCAACCGAAAGTGTATTGTTTTTGAATCCTTCTGCTTTGATCTCTACGGTATTTGTTCCCAGTGTCAGAACAGAATCTTTGATCACCAGTTTGCCGTCCTCTACGCTGTACTGATCTTCTGTCAGTTCTTTCCGGCTCTGATTCACATAAATTCCGGTAATTTTCTCAAAGTATTCTGCTGTTCTTGCATCCTGGCCTGTCAGTACAAGATCTTTGCCTTCTGCAACAAATTCTGCATCCGCATCCAGTGTCAGGACCGGTGCTTCTTTTCCTTTGTAAGATCCGTTGTACTGTGTTTCTCCAAGCAGACCATCTTCCAGAACCACCTTAACTGCGTATGGACGGTTTTCTGTAGTAACTGCATTTTCATCTGCAACATAATCTTCAAAAGAGAGATACTGTCCTTTTAATTTTGCTTCCTGAACAGCATCATAGTAGCTTGTATAATCGTAGAATACAACTCCGTCTTCGCCATAAACGGCATCGCATGCTGTGATCTGATTATCCCAGCGCTCTGCAACTGCTTCTGCCGAAGCATTCTTCACATCCAGTGCCGTCAGGATCTTTGCATTGGAGATCAGATCCTCAGAAAATGCCAGATTTGCCGGCATAACAGAGTTTCCGCTTTCACCGTCGCTGCTGCTTCCGGAGTTTCCGCCTGAAGTCGCTCTTGTCACAACATCATAAGTCTTTGCTGTTTTTGCAGCTTTTGTTGTTTTGCCTGCAACAGTGAAAGATTTGCTCATGGTCTTAAAGCCATTTGAGTATACCGTCAGTGTATACACACCCGGCTGTTCGATGTTGTTTCTTCCACCTTCTGCATTTACATCGTTATACAGTACAAAGGTATTTCCGATCAGATACCAGTCTGTGATTTTTTCCAGTGTTTTTACTTCTCCTGACGGAGTTTTCAGTGTTACCATCTCAACCGGAACGGTGATGCCGTATACCATGTTTTCTACCTGGAAATGAACATTCTGTCCGGATTTGATCGCACCTGTCTCAGAAATCTTCATGGACGGAGTCTGTGCATTTACCACATGGATGGATGCGATCAGGGTTCTGTTTCCATTGGAACGGATGCGTACTTTGTAAAGTCCATTGGAATAGAAATTGCTCTGTCCCAGCGGAATGGTAATCCTTCCGACTACATTCCCACCATGTTCGGTGGTATCTTTTGTATAAGCGGGCTGGTCGTTCAGCGTGCTAAGGCTCTCATCGTTTGACAGCAGTGCCAGTGCACCTTCGTCTGCGATCGTATCAAACCAGTCTTTTTCTTCCTGTGTTGTGTAGTTGAACAGGATTTCTACGTTTCCGCTCACACCGTACAGATTGTCAGCATCTTCGTTTTTGCTCAATTCTGCATCCGGTGCATAATATTTCACATCTTCTTTTGCAGTTTCCTTCAGGTCAAAGGTTGTCTTTTTCGGAGTAACCCTTGCATTTCCTTCTTCATCGTAGTTGGTCAGATGATAATCCCAGGTCGGGATGGCTGCATGTGTCAGGAAATACATCGGTTCCTGTGCTTTTACAACCGGTTTGTCCGGATTTTCATTGTCACTGAGCACAACATCCTGTGTTTTCTGGTCATCTTTTTTGGTAACAACCAGTTTTGCAGGATTTAAGCCTGTCAGCTCCCATTTCACAATGCTTCCGTCATCGGTAACTTTGGTCAGAGCCCCTGTGATATCCACACCATCTACCGCAACGCTGCAGTTTTCCACATCGTAACCTTCTTCAAAAGCTACCACCAGATACTGTGCATATCCAAGATCAAGAACTTTTGTCTGAGCTTCCTTTACCAGAACTGTTTTCGGAGCTTCTGTTTCCGTTGCCGGTGTTTCGGTTTCCGGTGTACTTGGCGTTGCCGGTGTCTCAGTTGCCGGTGTCTCCGGTGTACTTGGCGTTGCCGGTGTCTCCGGTGTTTTATTATTATCGACTGCCGGCTTCTCTGGCAGAACTACTTTAATCTTGCAGCGATATTTTTTGCTGCCAACTTTTGCAGTAATCACAGCATTTCCTTTTTTCTTTGCTGTAACCTTTCCTTTTGAAGTAACGGATGCAACTTTCTTTTTCGAGCTGCTCCATTTCACTTTTTTCTTTGTGCCTTTTACCTTAAGCTTTAAGGTCTGGCCTTTGCTCAGTGTTTTCTTTTTGTAATTGAGCGTGGTTTTGGACGCTGCTGAAACGGTATGATACTTTGGTGTAACGTTAGCAAAAATTACCGCAAAACTCAGCAGAGCCAATACCAGCAAATTCTTTTTCCATCGCTTCATTCCTTTTCCTCCATGGCTATCTTTTGTTAGTTTGCTTAAACTTACGTTTGAATAAAGTAACATATTTTCTCATTTTCATCAAGTGTAAATGTGCTTAACAAGAAATTTTCTCATTGACTTTTCGTTTGTTGACAGCCATGCCATCGCCGGGCTTTTTATTATGACACTCGGTGTTTCGATGTCCGTAAAATCGAACCTCGGCGTTTCTCCGGTCAGCTCGATTCCGTAGGTATCGGAACGGTGGTCACTACTGTTCTCGTCAGATTGATCCTCGGAGTGATTAATCAAATGTTCGAGTACCTTCTTGGGAATTGTTCATTTGTCTGAGCCTCGAAGAGGCGAGTTTAGGCGAAGGGCGGCTAACAGGCGAGCGAACCGAACAGGAAACGCAGCGTGTCAGGAGATTGTTTTCGAATCATCATGGCATTCTGTTTTACATATAGGTTTTTCTAAGACCCATCTTCTTGCCCTTCGGACAAAAAGCATCTCTCGCTCTATTAAAGTCAACACAAATAATAAGAAACTATTTATGTTTTTCCCACTGAAAAGAAAAAACTTTCGCTTAAGTGCCTTTCGGGAAATTCGTTTATTTGCACATGTACTAATATTCTTTGTCAGAAATCATTTTAGCAAAACACCTGGCATTTCCATTTCGCCTGATTCATGTTATACTTAACTACCAGAAACACCAACGAAGAAAGGACGGTTTACTTTGAAACAAATTGATTTTGAAAATGGAAAAATCACCGACAATATCTTAAAAGCGGCTCTGCCCATGCTGGTCGCTCAGATTCTGAGTCTGCTTTATAATATCGTGGATCGCATCTATATTGCACGTATCCCGGATATCGGCACAGCGGCTCTTGGAGCGGTCGTACTCTGTTTTCCGATCATTGTGATCATCACTGCTTTCAGCAACCTGTTCGGAAGCGGCGGCGCTCCGCTGTTTTCGATCGAGCGCGGAAAAAACAATCCGCAGAAGGCGGAAACGATCATGAATACATCCTACTCCATGGTCTGCGCCTGTGCCGTTGTCCTCATGGTCATCGGCTTTCTGTTTGCCCGTCCGCTGCTGACGCTGTTCGGCGCATCGGCAGATGCGATGGTTTACGCCTATCCTTATATGATGCTTTATCTGATCGGAACGCTGCCGTCCATGATTGCGACCGGCATGAACCCGTTCATCAATGCGCAGGGCTATTCAACGGTCGGCATGCTCTCCGTTACGATCGGAGCTGTCGCAAACCTGCTGCTTGATCCGCTGTTTATCTTTGTGCTTGGCTTCGGCGTGCAGGGTGCCGCGATTGCCACCGTCATTTCCCAGACGCTCTCAGCTGTGTTCGTTCTGTATTTCCTGACCCGGAAAGCGGAACTGAAAGTACGGTTTATACGGAAAAATGAAATCTCCGAGTGTGCGGGCTATGCAAAAAATATCGTCAGCCTCGGAACGGCCGGTTTTATCATGCAGCTCACCAACAGCCTTGTTACCATCTGCTGCAACAACGTGCTTTCCGTGACCGGCGGCGATATTTACATATCTGTTATGACAATTGTATCAAGTGTCCGTCAGCTCGTAGAGACCCCAATCTATGCGATGAATGAGGGAACCTCTCCGATCTTAAGCTACAACTACGGTGCCCGCCGTCCGGCCCGCGTACGCAAAGCCATGTGCGTGATGAGTGCGATGATCCTTGGCTATACCGCAGTGATGTGGAGTGTTATTATTCTGATTCCGCATGTACTGATCGGTATTTTTAGTTCAGACGCTGTACTGATTCAGGATGCGGTGCCGGCGCTGAAACAGTATTTTGCAGCATTTATTTTCATGGATCTGCAGTACATCGGCCAGACCGTATTCAAATCACTGAATAAAAAGAAACAGGCGATCTTTTTCTCCCTGCTCCGCAAAGTATTTATTGTTGTGCCGCTCACCTATCTGATGCCGTATGCGCTCCACATGGGAACCGACGGTGTCTTCCTCGCCGAGCCGGTATCGAACGTAATCGGCGGAAGCCTCTGCTTTATCACCATGCTGGCTCTGATACTGCCGGAACTGAAGCGGATGGAAAAACAGAATATGGCAAAATAAAATGAAATAAAATCTGCCGGCCCTGTGGAGACAAAAACTCCGCGGGGTTTCTTTTTGATGAAATAATCCATAGCTGAAAACTATGCGGCAGTATAAGAGATAGGTATTTGATCTTTTCCCTGTTGGCGTGTAAAATGAAATTAACGATATTGAAAAAAGAGAAGAGGGTTTTTTATGGAAGAAAACAAAATGGGAACAGTCCCGGTCAGCCGCCTGGTGATTTCCATGGGGCTGCCGCTGATGCTGTCGCTGCTGATCAGTTCACTTTACAACTTTGTGGATTCTGTGTTCGTCGCACGGGTCTCCGAGGATGCCCTGACAGCGATCTCGCTGGCAGCTCCGATGCAGCTGATCGTGTCATCGCTCGGCCTCGGCAATGCCGTCGGCCTGAACGCCGTGATTTCGCGGGCACTCGGAGAAAAGAATCCGAAAAAGGTAAAAGATGCGGCGAGCGCGGCAATTTTTATCGCATGCTGTTCGTGGATCTTAAACTGTATTCTATGTCTTGCCTTCGCCCGCATTTATTTTGAAAGCCAGTCCGGCGGAAATGAAGCGATCGCATCATACGGAATCCAGTATTTAAGCATCTGCATGATGGCATCTTTCGGCCAGATGGGACAGTGGGTCTTTGACCGGTTTGTCATGGCAAGTGGAAAATCGCACCTCTTTATCTTCACGCTGTCCGCCGCATCACTGACCAATCTGATTCTCGATCCGATTTTCATTTTCGGCTGGTTCGGCCTTCCGCGCATGGAGACAGCCGGAGCTGCGCTTGCAACCGTCATCGGTCAGTTCATGGGCTGCCTTGCCGGAATGCTGATCAATAAAAAATGGAATCCGGAGATTCCGTTTGCCTTTACCTTGAAGCCGGATTGGGAGAGCGTGAGAGAGATTATTAAAGTCGGCTTTCCATCCACGCTGGTGCAGATTTTTACCTCCGTTGTCAACATGGCGATGAATGCGATTGTCATTACGTTCTCGTCTACAGCTGTTGCGGCTTTTGGTATCTGCACGAAAATTCAGAACATCACAACGGTCGGCGTCCACGGTATCACAAATGGTCTGATTCCGATTGTGGCGTACAATTACGGTGCAAAACAGAAAGAACGAATCCGCCAGTCGATCCGTTACGGCATTCTCTACGGCGGCGGACTGTTCCTGATCTTTTTCGCTGTGCTGGAATCCTGCCCGGGATTTGTACTGAAACTTTTTGATGCCTCCGACAACCTGATGAACATCGGAGTTCCGGCGCTCCGCATTCTCGCCGTCGCCTATCTGCTCTCCATCCCGGGGCTGATCTATCAGGCATCGCTGCAGGGACTTTCCCTCGGAAAAGAAAGCATGTACATATCCATGACCCGCCAGGCTATCCTGCCGCTGGTGTTCGCTTTTATTCTGAAATGGTTTGGAAATCTGAATCTGATCTGGGTATCTTTCGTTCTGGCCGAGCTCTGTGGCATCCCGCTTGCGATGATGCTCTGGAAGCGGAAAGGGGAAAAACAGATACAATTTTAAAAGAGTTGATAAGAAAAAGGCTGTTTCTTGCAAAGGGCAGCCTTTTTGCATACCATAAAATAAGAATACGCCGGAGCTTTGCGATGAACGAGCAGAAAATTCTGACAGGGAAAGGAATTACCGTGGCGGTGCTGGATACAGGGATTTTTCCGCATATTGATTTTGATAACCGGATTGTGGCGTTCCGGGATCTGGTGTACGGGCGGGAGACGCCTTACGATGATAATGGGCATGGGACGCATGTCTGCGGAATCCTCGGCGGAAGCGGGAGAGCATCCGGCGGGAAGTACCGGGGTACGGCACCGGAATGCAGATTTTTGGTAGCAAAAATTCTCGACCGCAGGGGAAACGGCAGAAAGCAGGATATCCTTGCGGCGATTGACTGGGTGTGCAAAGAGCGAATAAGACTTAATATCCGCATTTTAAATATTTCAGTGGGAACAACAGAGCAGGAAAAATCGGTGGATGATCTGCTCGTGCAGGCGGTGGAGCGCGCCTGGGATGACGGGATCACAGTTGTGACAGCGGCCGGAAATCTGGGGCCCGCTCCGGGCAGTATTACGGCGCCGGGGAGCAGCAGAAAAGTGATCACCGTGGGAGCGGGCGATCTGCTGGAGCCAAGAAGAGGAATCTCCGGATGCGGCCCGACACGGGACTGCGTCTGCAAACCGGATCTTGTCGCGCCTGGAAAACGTCTCATTTCCTGCGCGCCTGGAAGAAGCAGGAAGGAATATGTGGTGAAGAGCGGCACCTCGATGGCGGCACCGCGGGTGTCCGGAGCCGTGGCTTTGGCACTTGAACGGGTTCCGGATCTTACAAATGTCCAGGCGAAAATGCTGCTTTGCGAATCGGCGAGAGACCTTGGCCTTCCGCGCAACCGTCAGGGGCATGGGATGCTTCAAACAGACCGTTTTCTGTCTCTTCTGTGAGACACTGTGCGGCAGCATAAAAAAAGAAAAATGAAGGAAAACACCTCTCATCCTGCAAAAATTGTGTGAATTTATGGGAAAACGCCAAAAAATCAGGCGAATTTTGACTTGACAAGCTATAGGATACTTTATACAATAAACGGGAATAGAAAAAGGAGGCCTACTATGGAAAAAATTCAGATGACCACTCCTCTGGTAGAGATGGATGGAGATGAGATGACCAGAATTCTCTGGAAAATGATCAAAGATGAGCTGCTTCTTCCGTTTATTGACCTGAAAACGGAATATTACGATCTGGGACTGGAACACAGAAACGAGACGAACGATCAGGTAACCGTAGATTCCGCAAACGCTACCAAGAAATACGGTGTAGCAGTCAAATGTGCCACCATTACGCCGAATGCAGCGCGTATGACCGAGTACAATCTGAAAGAAATGTGGAAGAGCCCGAACGGAACGATCCGTGCCATGCTCGACGGAACCGTTTTCCGTACCCCGATTGTCGTAAAAGGCATCGAGCCGTGCGTGCGCAACTGGAAAAAACCGATCACGATTGCCCGTCATGCATACGGGGATGTCTATAAAAATGCAGAAATGCGCATTCCGGGACCGGGAAAAGCAGAGCTGGTTTATACGGCTGAGGACGGCACCGAGACAAGAGAGCTGATCCACAACTTCACCGGCGCCGGTGTCATTCAGGGCATGCACAATCTGGATAACTCCATAGAAAGCTTTGCGAGAAGCTGTTTCGAGTACGCACTGTCCACGAAACAGGATCTGTGGTTTGCAAGCAAGGATACGATTTCCAAGAAGTATGATCACCGCTTCAAGGATATCTTCCAGGAGATCTTCGATGCAGAGTACAAAGAGAAATTTGCAGAAGCAGGCATTACCTACTTCTACACTCTGATCGACGACGCCGTTGCCCGCATCATGAAAGCAGAGGGCGGCTTTATCTGGGCCTGCAAGAACTACGACGGCGATGTCATGAGCGACATGGTATCCTCCGCCTTCGGTTCCCTTGCGATGATGACTTCTGTTCTCGTATCCCCGCACGGATATTACGAGTACGAGGCTGCGCACGGAACCGTACAGCGCCACTATTACCGTCACTTAAAAGGTGAGGAGACATCCACCAACTCCGTGGCCACCATTTTTGCATGGACCGGCGCACTCAGAAAACGCGGGGAAATGGATGGAAACGCAGAACTTTCCGCATTTGCAGACCGTCTGGAAAAAGCAACGATCGCAACGATCGAGAGCGGAAAAATGACAAAAGACCTTGCGCTGATCACCACCATGGAAAATCCGACCGTATTAAACAGCCGTGATTTCATCCTGGCCATCCGCGAGGAGCTGGAGAAATAATAATTAAACGAAGCAAAAAAGAAAGCCGATCCGGCATTCCCGCAAAAAGGGATGCGCCGGACCGGCTTTTTCTGTTTTGAATTTTTCCGGGGAAAACCAGGCCTACTCGGCAAGCTCTTCCCATTTTTCATACAGCTCTTCGAGTTCCGCGGCAATCTCTGCTTTCTCTTTGCTTAATTTCACACACTCTGCCACATTCGTTGCGACTTCCGGTTTCGACATTTCCTCATCAATTTCCGAATCGCGTGTCTCAAGCTCTTCAATTCGTTTCTCCGTCTTTTTCAGCTCGTTCTCTTTCTTTCGGAGGCGTGCCTGTTCTTCTTTCTGCGCTTTCCAGTCCAGCTTTGTGGAGGAGGCTTCGGAAGGAGCCGCTGTTTCTTCCGGAGCGGCGGCATCGGCAGCAGGAGCATAGATGCGGGTCAGCTCTTCTTTTTTCTCCAGATAGTAATCGTAATTTCCGATATAGTTGACGAGTGTCTGTCCCGTCAGCTCCAGAATCCGGGTTGCGGTCTGGTTAATAAAATAACGATCGTGGGAGACATACAGCACCGTTCCGGTGTAGTCCTTCAGTGCATTTTCCAGAATCTCTTTAGAGACGATATCGAGGTGGTTGGTCGGCTCGTCGAGGATCAGGAAGTTGGCATTGGAGAGCATCAGCTTGGCAAGGGAAATTCGTCCGCGCTCACCGCCGCTCAGCGTGTGGATCGGCTGGAAAACATCGTCGTTTGTAAACAGGAAGGCGGCCAGCACATTTCGGATTTCGGTGTTTGTCAGATACGGATACGCGTCGGAAATCTCCTGGAAAATGGTCTTTTCCATGTGGAGCACCTGATGCTCCTGATCGTAGTAACCGATCTGTACACGGCTTCCAAGTGTAAAAGAGCCGGCATCCGGTCGGATGACTTCGTTTAAGATCTTTAAGATCGTCGTTTTTCCCGTTCCGTTGTTTCCGATGATTGCGACGCGCTCCCCGCGCTTGATTTCGAAATTCAGATCCTGGAAAAGTGTCTGTCCCGGGAAGGCTTTGGAGAGATGCTCGACGGTCAGCACATCGTTTCCGCTGGTGATGCGCGGCTCCAGACGGATCCGCATATCGGAGCGTACTTCCGTCGGTTTTTCGAGAACATCCATTTTGTCCAGCATCTTTTCACGGCTCTCGGCGCGCTTGATGGATTTTTCCCGGTTGAAGGATTTCAGCTTTGCGATGACTTCCTCCTGATGGTGGATTTCCTGCTGCTGGTTGACCCAGGCGTGGTAAGCGGCCTCGCGGAGCATTGCCTTTTTCTGACTGTAGGCGGTATAGTTTCCCTCAAAAGTTGTTACTTTTTTATTGTCCACTTCAACGACTTTTGTGACAACGCGGTCGAGAAAGTAACGGTCATGGGAGACGATCAGGACGGCTCCGCTGTAATTTAAAAGATACGTTTCGAGCCAGGAGATCGAGTCCATATCGAGATGGTTGGTCGGCTCGTCGAGCAGAATGATGTCCGGTTTGGTGAGCAGCAGTTTACCAAGTGCCACGCGGGTCTTCTGACCGCCGGAGAGGGAGTCCACCTGTTTTTCAAAATCGCTCTCGGAAAAGCCAAGACCTTTTAAAACACCGACGACTTCACTGCGGTACGCGTATCCGTTTTCCAGTTCAAAGGTATGGGAGAGGCGGGTGTAGGCGGAAAGAAGTTCATCCAGCTCTGCACCGGATTTTGTCTTCATATCACTTTCCATCTGACGGAGGCGTTCCTCCATATCGATCAGATTCTGTTTCGCGGTCAGCACTTCCTGGTAAATGGAAAGGTGTCCGGTCAGATCCTGATGCTGGGCGAGATAGCCCATCGTCTTTCCTTTGGAGAGGATGACCTCTCCCTCATCGGCCCTCATTTCGCCGATGATGATTTTTAACAGCGTCGATTTTCCGGCACCGTTGATGCCGACCAGTGCGGCTTTTTCGCGTTCTTCTATATGAAAAGATGCATTTTTGATAATTTCCGTTGTCCCGAATGCTTTCGAGATATTCTGACATGCAAGAATCATGTGGTTCCTCCAGATAACATATTTCTGTATTTTGACATAATACACCATCCTTATTATAGAGAGTAATACACAAAATTTCAAGAAATCTTTGACAATTTTCTATCAACCATATATAATATGAATATATGCAGGTGTAAATAAGGAGGAATTTATCTTGGAAGAAAAAGGAATTTCGCGGGCAGTTATCAAAAGACTTCCTAGATATTATCGTTACCTGGGCGAATTGCTGGAGGACGGAGTAGAACGGATCTCTTCCGGTGAGCTGAGCGAGCGGATGAAAGTGACAGCTTCCCAGATTCGCCAGGACTTAAATAATTTCGGCGGCTTCGGCCAGCAGGGGTATGGTTATAACGTGCGGTATCTGTACAGCGAGATTGGAAAAATCTTAGGTCTGGACAGAGTCCACAATATGATTTTTGTCGGAGCCGGAAATCTGGGACAGGCGCTTGCCAATTATGCGGCCTTTGAAAGAAGCGGATTCAAAACGGTCGGTATTTTTGACGTCAACCCGGTATTAAAAGGAATCTCCGTGCGCGGAATTGAAATCCGCATGGCGGACGAGCTTCCGGAATTTATCAAGGAACACCATGTAGAGATTGCGGCTTTGACACTGCCAAAAGCAAAAGCGGTAGAGATGGCAGAGATTCTCGTGGACAACGGTGTAAAAGCAATCTGGAATTTTGCACATACCGATCTAAACTTAAAACTTCCGAAAGATGTGATCGTCGAGAACGTCCATCTTTCCGAAAGTCTGATGCGTCTCTCCTACAATCTGACCAGATATGAGGCGGAGCATCCAAAGAACAATTAAGAAACCAAAACAAAAGCAGGAGAGTCTTCGGGAAACCGGAGACTTTTTCTGTTCACTTTCCGGATAAGGCAGGAAAAGGAGGAAAAGCGATGAAACGGATTCTTACAGCAGCACAGATGAAGCAGGCAGACCGCAATACGATCGAAACCATGGGGGTACCGTCCCTGGTACTGATGGAGCGCGCGGCGCTGTCCTGCGTGGAGGAGCTTCAAAATGGAACATGGGATACAGGAAAAGTCCTTGCTGTGTGCGGTCCCGGAAATAATGGAGGGGACGGTGCGGCAATTGCACGGATTTTAAAGACGAAAGGGGTGGATGCGGAACTGTTCTGTCTTGGAAATCCGGAAAAATACAGTGAAGGCATGAGAGCACAGAAGAAAATTGCGGAAAATTATGGGGTCCGTGAGGTTAAGAATCCGGATTTCCGGGAATATACTGTTATCATAGATGCCATCTTTGGAATTGGCGTATCCCGTCCGCTGGCAGGGGAGTACCGGAGGGCAGTGGAAGCAATCTGCGCAAGCGGTGTTCCTGTTCTTGCCGTGGACATCCCTTCGGGGATCCACACGGATACCGGAGAGGTCCTTGATGCGGCGGTGAAAGCCAGAGCCACGGTGACATTTGCCTGTGCAAAGCCAGGGCTTCTTTTTGATCCTGGAAAACGATATGCCGGAGAGGTCCTGGTCCGTGATATCGGAATCGGCTTTGATGCAGGAGAAGAGGAGACGCCCTGGTACGGTTCAGTGGAAAAAGAAGATCTGGACCGGTTTCTTACCCGCACGCCGATGGGAAATAAGGGAACCTTCGGAAAGGTGCTGGTACTTGCCGGTTCCGGTGCCATGTGCGGAGCCGCTGTTTTGTGTGCCAGGGCAGTCCTTGCATCCGGTGCCGGCATGGTAAAGGTTGTGACAGAGGAAAGAAACCGTACGCCGCTTTTCTGTGCCCTGCCGGAAGCAATGGCGGATTTCTGGAAGGAGGATGAGCCGCTTCCGGAAGAAGCCCTGCTGCAGGATCTCGCCTGGGCGGACGCTGTTGTTGCGGGACCGGGGCTTTCCAAAAGCCGGACGGCAAAAGAACTGCTCGTTTTTACGGTGCAGCACACAGAAGTTCCTCTTGTTCTGGATGCAGATGCGTTGAACCTGATTGCAGAAGATGCAGAAATTCTTTCGGGCTGCCGGGCAGAAAAAATTTTAACGCCTCATGTAGGAGAGCTTGCACGGCTGCTGCACACGACCATTGAAGAATGCCAGCGTGAGCCGGCAGGAAGCGCCGGAAGGGCAGCCGAAAAATACCAGGCCTGCTGTGTACGAAAGGATTCCGTAACCGTGACAGCAGAGGAAGGGCGTGAGCAGTATTACATAAACACAAGCGGAAGCAGTGCGCTTGCGACGGCGGGAAGCGGCGATGTGCTCGCGGGAATCACAGGCGCCTTTGCAGCAAAACGTCAGTGTGAAAAAAATGAGAAAAAAATCAGCCTTGCCAAAACAGCGGCACTGGCGGCATATGCGCATGGAAAGGCGGGAGAGGCTGCGGAAGAAAAAAGCAGTGCTTCCTATGTAACAGCATCCGAGATTATCAGAGGATTGCAGTCAATCTGAGCAAAGCAGATCAGAATCACGGGTTCCCAAAAGGACTCCGGGCGGACTTTTTTGAAGTGCCGGATGAAATTTGTGAATACCTCCGGAAAAACAGGCAATATTAAATACATGGAAACGATTTTAAAAGGCGTAAAACGCCGGATCGTTATCGTATGGGAAAGCAAAACGGAAAGAATCGGAGAGTGAGCACAAGTGGTAATCAAGCGTGGCGATGTATATTATGCCGACCTGCGGCCCGTTGTGGGAAGTGAGCAGGGCGGTGTCCGTCCGGTGCTGATCATTCAGAATGACATCGGCAACCGGCACAGTCCGACGGTGATCTGTGCGGCGATTACATCGAGGATGAATAAGGCGAAGCTGCCGACACACATTGAGATCGAAGCGTCCGCCTATGGGATTGTACGGGATTCTGTTATTTTACTGGAACAGCTTCGGACGATCGATAAGAGAAGGCTGAAAGATAAAATCTGTCATCTGACGCCGGAACAGCTGGCTCTTGTGAACGAAGCACTGAAAATCAGCCTGGATCTGCCTACATAAGGGGTATTTTTGGCGCGGTTCACGGTTGACGAATGAGAAAGATCGTGCTATATTCTATATTATATGGGCTTCTGCCGTTTTTCGGAGAAACCTTTTTACAGAAAAGCAATACTTTAAATAAAGGAGACAAAAGAGGTATGTCAGGACATTCAAAATTTGCCAATATTAAGCATAAGAAAGAAAAAAACGACGCAAAAAAAGGTAAAATCTTTACCATCATCGGCCGTGAGATCGTAATCGCTGTCAAAGAGGGCGGACCGGATCCGGCAAACAACAGCAAGCTGCGTGACGTTATCGCAAAAGCAAAAGCAAACAACATGCCGAACGATACCATCGACCGCGGTATTAAAAAAGCTGCCGGAGATGCAAACGCAGACAACTACGAGCGTATCACCTACGAAGGTTATGGCCCGAATGGTATCGCGATCATCGTAGAGACTCTGACCGACAACAAGAACCGTACCGCAGCAAACGTAAGAAGCGCTTTCACCAAAGGAAACGGAAGCGTTGGAACACCGGGATGCGTATCCTACATGTTCGACAAAAAAGGCCAGATCATCATCGACAAAGAAGAGTGCGAAATGGATGCTGACGATCTGATGATGCTTGCTCTGGATGCAGGCGCAGAAGACTTCGCAGACGAAGAGGACAGCTACGAAATCATCACCGATCCGGATGACTTCTCCGCAGTACGTGAGGCTCTGGAGAAAGACGGTATCGCCATGGCAGAGGCAGACGTTACCATGATCCCACAGACCTACGTAGAACTGACCGATCCGCAGGCATTAAAAGACCTGAACCGTACCCTGGATCTGCTGGATGACGACGACGACGTACAGTACGTATACACCAACCTGGACGAGTAATTTCACTGGAAATTACATAGAATCATAAGAATCTGCGCATACTGATGAAGCTATTTTGGAATAGCAGAAAAGAGGAAATCCGTATGGCAGAATCACAGAAAAACCAGACAGAAAAAGAAAATATTGTAGAACTGAAGACCAACATTTATCTGCTGTCCATCATCGGCGAGGTGGAGGGGCATGAATCACTCGGCGAGCGCACGAAAGCGACGCGCTATGAACACATTCTCCCTGCTCTTGCCCGTGCCGAGGAGGACAAAAGTATTGATGGTCTTCTGATTCTCCTGAATACCGTAGGCGGAGATGTGGAGGCCGGTCTTGCAATTGCAGAGATGATTGCGTCCATGCGAAAGCCTGCGGTATCGCTCGTTTTAGGGGGCGGTCATTCGATCGGTGTCCCGCTCGCCGTTGCAGCAGACTATTCGCTGATCGTGCCGAGTGCCACCATGGTCATTCACCCGGTGCGTACAAACGGCATGTTCATCGGTGTTGCACAGACGTACCGTAATATGGAAAAGACGCAGGATCGGATCACAGGTTTTGTATCGGCCCATTCTAAAATCACCAAGGAACGGCTCGAGGAGCTGATGCTCGATACGAAAATGCTGGTCAAGGATGTCGGAACAATGCTGGACGGCCCGCAGGCAGTGGAAGAAGGCCTGATCGACGAGGTCGGCGGCATTGCCCGCGCGCTCGAAAAGCTGAATGAGCTGATGAAAAAGGCAGCAGGGACAGAAAATTGACTTCACGGCGCGGCTTGTGTTTCAGGGGATTTTGTGTTAGAATGAGTTCGCTGTGAAAATTCGAACGGAAGTTTTGTCCGGACTTTCACAAAAGAGAAAAATAAGGGAACAGGATAAAAAAATGACAGTAATAGAAGCTTTATTTCTGGGCCTGATCCAGGGAGTCACGGAATTCCTGCCGATCAGCAGCTCCGCACATCTGATTATCTTCCGTCACTTTATGAAGATCGAAGATACGCAGACGGTGTTTTTCAATGTGCTTTTGCATTTTGGCTCCATGATTGCAATTCTGCTCACATTTTCGAAGGAATGGAAACGTCTCTTCCTCGCGCTGTGCGGAATCATAATCGATCTGTTTCATAATTTAAAGGAACACTTTTCCAGTCAGCATCAGGAGAGAAAGCAGTACCGGAAGGTACTCGGCAGCAACTACCGTATGCTTGCTTTCCTGCTGATTCTGACCACCATCCCGACTGCTGTAATCGGCGGCATGATTCAGAGCCTTGTCACACTGACCTCCTCGAATCTGCTGGCACCTGGCGTTGGTCTGTATCTGACGGCGATTCTGCTTGTGGTGGCAGATATGCTTCCGGAGGGAGAAAAAACGCAGAAAAATTTGAAGCCGAAAGATGCACTGATTGCCGGATTCTTCCAAGGCTTTTCCACGATTCCGGGTCTTTCCCGTCTTGGTTCGACTATTTCTGCGTGTGTGATCGGCGGCATGACCCGTTCGTACGCTGTGAAATACTCTCTGATTGTGAGTGTTCCGGCGATTATAGGGGCAACGATCGTTGAAATTGCGACCATGGGAAAAAATAAAATTGTTTTTCATCCGGTATATCTGGTCGGCGTTTTCATGGCGGCACTTGCCGGTTACTTTACGATCCGTATTCTGATGCGTGTGGTGAAAAAACGGAAACTGAAATATTTTGCTTTGTACTGTCTTCTTGTCGGGACATTCTCCATTGCAGGATATTTTCTGCTGTAATACGAGAAAGGGGAGAAGTTCTGCATGGCAAATACAACAAAGGGAAGCGGGAAGACAAAGAAAAAAACTTCTGCTTCCGGAACAGCAAAAAAGAAACAGACCCAAACAACGGCCAGAAAAACAACGGCGAAAAAGAGCAGTACCGCAAAACGTACCTCCGGCACAAGGAAAAACACAGTCCGTGAGCCGATGGACGAGGGAGTGCGCGCAGAAATTATTCTGCTTTCCGTGCTTGCTGTTTCGATTCTGCTGATGCTCAGTAATTTCGGTATGGGCGGCGTGATCGGACAGGCTGTCTGCGACTTCTTTTTCGGCCTTTTCGGCGTGACAGAGTGGGCAGCACCGGTTCTGATCTTCTTTGGAACAGCATTTTACATAGCAAACAGACAGAACTTTTTAATTGTGCGGAAAACCGGGGGAGCGATCAGCTGCTTCGTCTTTTTCTGCGCTTTTATGCAGCTTCTGGCGTCCGGCTATACGAGAGATACGACATTTCTGGATTACTATTTTGACAGCGCCTACGATCATCTCGGCGGAGGAATCTTAGGAGGGTCTGTCGTGAAAATTCTCGGCATGGGATTCGGCCAGATCGGCGCGTGGGTGATTATTGTGATCGCCATCGTGATTTCCGTGATCGTGATGACGCAGAAGCCGATTCTCGCGCCGATCCATGAAAAGACGAATGACCACCGCCGGATGGCGGAGGAGCGCCGCCAGGAGCGTCTGGCGCGCCAAGCTGCGATGGAGGAAGAGGAAGGAAAAGAGCTGATTCTTGAGCCAGTGGAGGAACCGAAAAAAGCCGGGAAGAAAAAGAAATCCCGTCTTCTTTCTCATGTGGAATCGAAGGCTGATTTAAACGAAAACGACGATACCCATCAGATGGAGATGCCGGAGCTTTCGATTCACCGTGGTTCTGTGCCGGCTGAAGAGCCGGAAAAGACAGAACCGGAGATGACACGGCAAGCTGCAGAAGAGGCGAAAAAAGAGAAAACGTCTGCGGATCATACGAGAAATCCGCGGTCTTCCTGTGAAGAGATCGAGGCGGATGTAGACGGCATTCGTCAGGAAATCTGGAAAAAAGCAGAGGAAAAGCGGCCGGAGTACAAAACACCGCCGATGAATCTTCTGAAAAAAGGGACGCGCGGTGCCATGGGCGATTCCGATGCGCATCTGCGGGAAGTAGCGCGGAAACTGGAGGAGACGCTGGACAGCTTCGGTGTCAAAGTTACAGTCAATAACGTAAGCTGCGGACCGACCGTCACACGGTATGAGCTGATGCCGGAACAGGGCGTGAAAGTAAGCCGGATTGTCGGATTGACCGACGATATCAAGCTGAGTCTTGCAGCAGCAGATGTCCGCATTGAGGCACCGATCCCGGGAAAATCCGCAGTCGGAATCGAGGTTCCAAATAAGACGAACACGGCCGTGATGCTGCGTGATCTTCTTGAAACACCGGAGTTTAAGAACTTTTCTTCGAATCTGGCCTTTGCTGTCGGAAAAGACATCGCCGGTCAGCCGGTCATCGCAGATATCGCGAAAATGCCTCATCTTCTGATCGCCGGTGCGACCGGTTCCGGTAAATCGGTCTGCATCAACACACTGATTATGAGTATTATTTATAAGGCAAAACCGGAAGACGTCAAACTGATCATGATCGACCCGAAGGTCGTTGAGCTTTCTGTTTATAACGGCATTCCGCACCTTTTTATCCCTGTTGTCACAGACCCGAAAAAGGCTTCCGGAGCTCTAAACTGGGCGGTTGCGGAGATGACAGACCGTTATAACAAATTTGCGGAATTCAACGTGCGCGATATGAAAGGCTACAATGCGAAAGTTGCCGAGCTGCCGCCGGATGAAAACGGCAAAAAACCGGAAAAACTGCCGCAGATCGTCATTATCGTGGACGAGCTTGCCGATCTGATGATGGTTGCGCCGGGAGAAGTGGAGGATGCGATCTGCCGTCTGGCACAGCTTGCCCGTGCGGCCGGCATCCATCTGATTATTGCAACACAGAGACCTTCCGTCAATGTCATCACTGGTCTTATCAAGGCAAATATGCCGTCCCGTATTGCATTCTCGGTTTCTTCCAGCGTGGATTCCCGTACGATCCTCGACATGGGAGGTGCGGAAAAACTGCTTGGAAAAGGCGATATGCTCTACAAGCCGCAGGATTATCAGAAACCGGCCCGTCTGCAGGGATCCTTTGTTTCGGATAAAGAGGTCAGCGATGTCGTTGCCTACTTAAAAGATCACTACGGCGAGAACGCTTATGATCCGGATATCGAAAAACGGATTCACACCGTAAGCCTGGATGGCGGTTCTGCCGCAGGCGGCGGAGATAACCGCGATAATTACTTCGTGGAAGCCGGAAAATTTATCATCGAAAAAGATAAGGCATCGATCGGCATGCTCCAGAGAGTGCTGAAAATCGGTTTCAACCGCGCGGCCAGAATCATGGACCAGCTCGCGGATGCCGGTGTCGTAGGACCGGAGGAAGGAACCAAGCCGAGAAAAGTTCTGATGTCCATGGAACAGTTCGAAAATTATCTGGAGGAACACGGATGATGGGAAAAGACGTTGTCCGTTGTTTACAAATAACCGGAAACGTGATAAAGTATTAACATAAAATGCGCGAAAATCCAAGTCGTGCTTTTGTTAAAATATTTCTAACAAGATTAGGAGGATATTATGTACAAGATTCAAGAAGCGGAAATGCTCGCGAATAACATCTACCGTATGGTAGTAGAAGCACCGCGAGTAGCACAGCACTGCCTCCCTGGACAGTTTGTTATTGTCAAGGCAGATGAAGAAGGAGAAAGAATTCCTCTGACCATTTGTGATTACGACAGAGAAGCAGGAACTATCACCATCGTATTCATGCCGATCGGAGAATCTACCAAAAAAATGAAAGAGCTCAAAGCGGGAGATGCTTTCATGGATTTCGTAGGACCTCTGGGACAGCCGTCTGAGTTCTGCAGCGAAGATATCGAAGAACTGAAGAAAAAACGGATCGTATTCGTAGCCGGTGGTGTTGGAACTGCACCGGTTTACCCACAGTTAAAATGGCTGCATGAGCATGGAATCACTGCTGACGCCATTGTCGGAGCAAAGACAAAAGATCTCGTTATTCTCGAGAAAGAAATGTCTGCTGTCAGCAATCTGTACATAACCACAGACGATGGTTCTTACGTAAGAAAAGGTATGGGTACCGATGTACTCCGCGACCTTGTACAGAACCAGGGCAAACAGTATGATGTCTGTGTTGCCATCGGACCGATGATCATGATGAAATTCGTATGTCTTCTGACAAAAGAACTGAACATCCCGACCGTTGTCAGCATGAACCCGATCATGGTAGACGGAACCGGTATGTGCGGTGCCTGTCGTCTAATGGTAGGCAATGAAGTAAAATTTGCCTGCGTAGACGGACCGGAGTTTGACGGTCATCTGGTAGACTTCGACCTGGCTATGAAACGTCAGCAGATGTACAAGACAGAAGAGGGAAGAGCTCTCTTAAGATACCAGGAAGGCGCAACCCATCACGGTGGATGCGGCCAGTGCGGAGGTGACAAATAATGGCAAAGGGATTAAACAGAGTACTGGTACGTGAGCAGGAGCCGAAGGTACGTGCCACAAATTTTGACGAGGTATGTCTTGGATACAACAAAGACGAAGCGGTAGAAGAAGCACAGCGCTGCCTGGGCTGTAAAAATGCAAAATGTATCACAGGATGCCCGGTTAATATCAACATTCCGGCATTCATTGCAC
>ERZ780139.971-NODE-971-length-27320-cov-10.533211_pt1 | contig 27320 bp, 22 predicted proteins | sample MGYA00511476_ERZ780139 | MGnify/ENA primary metagenome ERZ780139 (study PRJEB29588, sample SAMEA2158190) | human gut metagenome | biome: human gut; feature: human-associated habitat; material: faeces | place: Denmark | collected 2008/2010 ... | reverse complement strand
TGCTCGTCGGGTGGCTGTCGGCCAGACCCATCCTCGTGCTCTCCGGCACGCCGGAAAGCGTGCTGAACGAGGCGCTGCTTTACAGATGAACAGCATGATGATGGAAACGATGGCGTAGAGGATGGAAACCTCAATCCATGCCTGCTGGGTGTCACCCAGACGGGTAACCAGCGGGAAGGTTACTGCGGTGATGACCATGTTGCCGAGGGCGGACATGCCGGTACGGAACAGGTTGACAACGGCGCGCTGGTCGGTGTCGCGGGTCATCAGCGTTGCCAGCGTTGCATACGGGAGGTTCAGTGCGGTGTAAACAACGGTGGTGCAGAAGTTATAAGTAATGAAAACGTAAATGCCCTTTACGATCGGCGTAGCAGGCGGAACGGTGAACAGCAGGATTGCTGCGATGCCGTACGGAATCATCATCCAGAGGATCCATGCACGGGACTTGCCGTGCTTGGAATGCGTGCGGTCAACCAGGTGACCGATCAGTACGTCGGAAATACCATCGAAGAAACGCGAGAACAGCATGATGGTACCGATCATTGCTGCGGAGATGCCGACTACGTTGGTGTAGAAGTAAATCAGCAGCGAGGTTGTCAGGGCGTAGACAACGTTGCAGGCAACGTCGCCGAGGCCGTAGGAAAACTTTTCTTTGAGATGGATCTTCTCAAATTCCTTATCACCCGCGAAAGTCGGGTTGCTGGATTTGCCCATGGTTTTTGCTCAGTCCTTTTTTATTTTTCTTTTCTGCCAGTTGGAGCTGCGCGGCCCTTTATCGAGCACTGAACGTGCTTTTTCGGGGAACCGCAGTTTGAGAAGTTGTCCGGACGTAATCTCTTGCTTCAGCTTTTACCCTTTCAATGGAACTCCAATCCATTGACTGTAATTAGTATAGCACCGCGCGGAATAAAATTCAATAATTCATGTTGTAAAAAGAATAATGTTCATTTTGTGCATCCTTCACAAACCGGAAGAATTGTGTTACAATGAAAACATAATATGACACAGATAAAAGGTGAGCGTATGGATAAAAACGTTTATGCTGCAATTCAGTCGCAATATGCGACTTTTTCCAAGGTTGGAAAGCGGATTGCCGACCATATCATAGCCGATCCGGTACATATTACCTCGATCAGCATTCAGCAGATGGCCGCCGAGCTGGGCATCGCAGAATCGAGTATTATTCGATTTTGCAAGATCCTCGGCTGCGCCGGGTTCAGCGAGATGAAGCTGCTGCTCGCGAAGTATTCGCCCAAATCAGTTCGAACAATATTCGAAGATTTGTCTGAAACCGATAGTATTCAGACCATTTCCGAGAGTGTGTTTGGCCGCAACATCGACACGCTCGAGCGTGCGCTCCAGCTGCTCGATTTCCAGAAGATCGAGCAGGCGGTCGATGTGCTCAGTCGCGCCGAAAACATCCTCATTCTCGGTGTCGGCGCATCCGGCACCATCGCAGAGGACTTCTACATCCGTCTGATGCGCATCGGTTTCCGTGCGGTGTCGCTGACCGACTCGCATCTGATGCAGATTCAAGCAAGCCTGTGTATGCCGAATACCGCCGTGATCGCGATCTCGCACACCGGCAAGACACGTGAGATCGTTTCCGCCGTCCGTACGGCGAAAGAGCACGGCGCGCAGACCATCGGCATCACCGGCTTCCCAGACACCCCGCTCAAAGCATCGAGCGACCTCTGTCTTGAGCTTTATTCGCCTGACCAGCTCTTTATTTCGCCGCGTGTTGCACAGTTCTCGCTGATTGATTCGCTGTATGTCAGCCTTGCCATCCGTCAGAAAGACCGCGTTGTCCGCAATATCGAGCAGGTAAACGAGGCGCTCCGGCCGCTCCGCATGGAGTAAAAGACGAGAAAACACGGCTTTCGACAAACAAAAATGCAAATGTAACGCCGACGAATGAACACGGAACCTCTGAGATACGTTGCAGCGATAGATAGCGCCGATGGTGCTGACCGTAGATGCCGATTGGTTCCAGCTCCGGTCCTTCATCACCGGCAACCAGATAATAATCTCCGACCAGTTCGTAAGTCCTGTGTGTTCGTCCGTTATGAATTTTTCCATTGTAACAACCTCCGCTTTGTTTTGTGATTCTATGATAGCGGAGATTGCTCAAATAGGCGATGTACGAAAATCCCCTGCCGAGAAATATTCTCAGCAGGGGATTCGTGTCTTTACGGCCCTTGTGTGCTAATTTGGAATTGCTTCGTTATCAGCGCTGTTCATTGCAGTATAATTGATGGTTACACCCATGAATATATAAACCAGTTAATACATTACGATAGCCTCCAGCAAATCCAATCCCTATCTTCGCTTATAGCACACTCACAGAACAGCAAAAAAAGAGAAGACTACAACACTGAACTGCACCCCATCTGTTAGACAGTATGATATACTATCTAACAGATGGGGTGATTTATTATGTCAAGAGGAAAACCGAACAAACGATATACGCCGGAATTCAAGAAAATGGTTGTAGAAACCATGGAAAAAGAACATCTGAGTATCTATGCAACGATGCAGGAATTCGGAATTAACGACCATAAAATTATAGAGCGTTGGGAACGCATTTATTTGGAAGAAGGGCCGGAAGGGTTAGCCATCGAACGGCGTGGCCGCAGCAGTAAGGGTCGTCCGCCAAAGCAGTTGCCGAAGCAGGTGGAAGAAGATCTGCTAGCCGAAGTGCAGCGACTGCGTGCGGAGAATGACTACCTAAAAAATTTGCAAGCCTTGGTTTTGGAAGACGAGCGACGCCAGCACAAAAAACGCTGGTAGTTCAGAAGCTAAGGCAAAAACACGCACTCAGTATTCTGCTCTCAATCGCTCAACTACCCCGTGCCACTTTCTACTATCATTTGAAGCAGATGCAGAAAGAAGACAAATATGCATCTGTTAAGGAAGAAATCACAACGATTTACCACGAAAACAAAGGCCGGTACGGCTATCGCCGGATCACGGCAGAACTTCACAAGCGTGAATTCTCCGTGAACCATAAGACTGTACAGCGGCTCATGAAGGAACTGGGCTTAGTTTGCCGTGTCAGAATGAAGAAGTACCGTTCGTACAAGGGCGAAGTAGGCAAAATTGCACCGAATCTGTTAAATCGTGATTTCCATGCGGACAGGCCGAATCAGAAATGGGTCACGGATGTGACGGAGTTCAGCCTGTTCGGAGAAAAGCTCTATCTATCCCCGATTCTCGATCTGCACAGCAGCGATCTGATCAGCTATACCATCTCTGACCGTCCTGTACTCAGCATGGTAACCACCATGCTGGACGAGGCGTTTGCAAAAATTCCGACCGGAACAAACCTGATTCTCCATTCTGACCAGGGTTGGCAGTACCAACACAAACAATACCAACAGATGCTCCGGGAGAAAGGTGTTCGCCAGAGCATGAGCCGCAAGGGAAACTGTCTGGACAATGCTGTGATAGAAAATTTCTTCGGACTGCTCAAAAGTGAACTGTTATATCTGCAAGAATTTCAGTCCATGGAACACTTCAAACAGGAACTGATCGAATACCTGGATTACTACAACAACCGCAGGATCAAGGCAAAGCTAAAGGGCTTGCCGCCTGCAATTCACAGACAGCAAGCCCTTTCGGCTGCTTGAACAATTTTTACTTCAGAATATTGTCTAACTTTTTGGGGTCACTTCAATTTGACGCCGCGGGGTTTCTCAATTGTTCGGTTTGTATTGCAGCACCTTCTGGGAGAACGTCCGATCGAAGAACTGGATGAAGGGCCCAAGGCAGAACGCACAGATCAAGGTGCCAAGGCCCACAAGGCCACCCAGCAGCCAGCACAGCAGGGCGCTGAGCGCATCGGTGAAGATGCGGCACCCGAAGTACGGGCAGGGTGTGTAGTCCCGCAGACCGAGGGAAAGGTAATCGTAGGGCGCGATGCCGAGGTCGGCGGTCTGGTAGAGCGAAGCGCCCAGCGCCGTGACCAGCACCGCCGCGATGACCCACGCCAACTGCACCGCCAGCGACGGCGCGTCGCCGAAGTGGGCGTGAATGGGGTCATAGAACGCCGTGACGATGTACCCGATGCAGATGCCGTTGACGAAGGTGCCAAGGCCGATGTACTTGCGCCCGAACCAGAATTCCAGCAGGAAAAACAGGATGTTCGTGCACAGGTTCTGGGTGCCCAGCGAGATGCCGAGCAGCTCCGCCAGCCGCATGTTCAGGGCGCTGATGGAGTCGTTGCCGAGGTGGGACTGCTTGAAAAGCGCAATGCCAAGGGCGATGATGACGATGCCCGCCACCATGCCCACCACCCGCCGGGCAGTCGGTTTGCGCAATGCGGTGCCGTTCATAGGGGATTCTCCTTTAGCGTTTCTTTTCCCCTATTATACGCCTACTTTGGGCGGGAGACAAACTATTTATGGAAAGATACAACGATATACGGGGGATCCGCCTTACACCTTTAATCTCACCTCAATCCGTTCTTTCTCCAGCCCCTCCCCGATCACGATGAGCACTTCCTGCCCCTTGGGGATAGCGTTTGCCGTCAGGCCGTCGGCGGTGGCGTCCGTTGCAGCCGTGATAGTTTTGCCCACGCCGGTTGCATGGTACAGCAGCGCAATGGTCTTGCCGTCCTCTCGCATCTTCTGCAGGTTCTCGGTGGCTTCCTGCTGGTAATCCCGAAGTTCGATGGTCTGTCCCATCTGCACCGGCAGATCTGCTTCAAATGCCTTGAATATGGGGCTGGTACCCAGAAACGTAATCAGCTCATCCTTGACCTTTTCCGGTTGCTTTTCCAGCTGGCTGTAGATCCAGCGGTAGACTTTCCAGTTGTCATAGATCAGGCTGTTCTGCTTCAGGAGGTCATCGGCATACTTGTTTTCGGACACCTTGCTGGGGTTGTGGTAGGTCTCACCGTCAATCTCGATTGCAATTTTGGATTCAGTGGATTCCAGAGCAAAATCAATATAACGATGCCGACCATAAATATCCACACAAGGGTATTGAACCTGCAGATTTTCAGTCTTTTCTGGGCCGAACGCCTCACAGAACAGCTGAACAAACAGTTCTTCCGCACGGCTGTTGACACTGGTTGCTTTTGATAGCTCCATGATGGCCCTCCTTTTTACATTTTAAGCTTAATCATACCTAAATCAATAAACGGCCGTCCAATTTTTCTGTCCTTTTTTGAGAACATTCTCTACAAATCGCTTCGTCATCATCGCGATCATGTTGATAATATAGGGCTTTATATCTGCCATTACCTGTAACATAGAAACCTTCTTTCTTATATCGCTCATCTATATTTTCCTGTCATTGGTCAGTCATTGACTTGCTCCCACTGGACCCAAAAGCATTTTGCTGGAACTGTCATATTCTTTTCCTGTAAGTTCAGACCGAACAATATCATCGTTCAACATTTTAATAAATGCCGCTGCTTCTTTTTGTGAAGAAATCACAATATGATCTTCTTCAAACTTGAACATAGTTTTGTAGCGAGAATGCTTTTTCAGATTCTCTAACAAATCGTTCTTTTTCATCTGCAAAACAGGCGAATTCTTTGCCTTTAATAACTTCTTTGCATTTGTCAACTTACTTTTATTTTCAAACGCAACAAACTTTTCAAGGCTATCTACAATATCCAGATTGCGAATAATCTCAATCGTCTTCTGTGCCCCCGCTCGAATGTATTGCTCAAATTCAAAGAATCTCTGCATAAGATCCATTTTCGCCGTAACAGCACTTGAAGAAAAGATTATTATATCTGCTCGTGAATCTATCTGCACAATATCGCTATCGACTTCATCGTATGTATCTCCAATAAATAGGGCTATCACATTTTTACTTCGATCAATTCTTGATACAGAGTATATATGTTGATAAACCCAAAAGTACTGGTCATTCAAATTGATTTTAAAAAGAAATCCAGACAGTTTATTTCTATCACTTTCCGAGTAGTACTCTGTACGCTTTTCAGCATCATCAAGGAAAGCAAAGGGGCTATAACTCTCTGTCAGACTAATCTCATAAAATTCTTTCTTATTGTCTGCAATATTTTCTGATGTGTCAAATTCTGCATCATCTGCAAGATAGGTACAATTGATAAAGCCCGCCACCTTATCTTTCGTACTAGAAAGCAACTTATCTGTTGCCCTGATTTTTTTAGTTTGATATCCACTTTCATCGCGCAGGCAGGCATATATTTCAATCCCGCAGACTGAACCAGAAAACATTATCGACTTAATCGATGCCTGAATTTCTTCCTTGGTCATTTGTTCATCTCCTTCATGTAGAGGACTGTATCATTAATCACTTTATATTCTACTGTGCTCGGATTTTTTAGAAATCCACCTTTTACTACAGCCAAGCAAACTTCATTATTAAAGTCAGGGTTACTTTTAAAGGTAACCTCATAGACTCGGTATCCTAAAATTGCCAACACAGGATTCGCATAGTACAAATGTGTTTTGCTTAGCAGCGCACACATCATAACCACAATAATAAGGAATGTTACCGCTCCCTGAATCGTTCCTACATCATCAATCAAAAGCGGGATAATCATTGTCATAAAGAAATTCAAACTTGCGTCCTCTTTTTCTACGAAGGAAGAAAGTTGATACCCTTGTTTCTTATCAGTCCATCTAAATGCCGTAAAAGAAATAAAAGATATGACTGCTGCTAAAATCCATGTAGCACATAACAAAAACACAACAATCAGCACATTATTAAGGCGAACAAACTCTCCCCAATATGACTGATTTTCAGCAAGTTCGCTGACGGGGGTAAATTTGAAATTGCGTACAATAGTCAAAAAAGCCAATGGACTCAATGATTGCAGCATTAGCTTATGTTTCAAGCTTAAATTCATTGACGCACCTCCATAAAGCTTACAGTTCAACAAATATCCTTTTGAATACCAGTGAAGTAAATATATCCTCTACTTGTTTAGCCAATTCTTTCGAATGGATTCGTGCCCCCAGCTCGATATTTCCTTCCTGTCCATGATATGAAAGGTTTGCGGATGTAATCAGCGTATCCGTTTGATCAACAGAAATTACCTTTGCATGAAGAGCAGACATTTTATCTTCCTGTTTTGGATAGTTATAAATTCGCAGAAATTTTCCCTTATAGCAGCATAAACGGTCAAAGGCCTTCTGACTCTCAATGTCATTCACAAAAAATTTCACGAGAACGCCTTCTTGGCTCTTTTGAATTACACAATCGACTAACTCGGCAAAATAATCCGAGAGGGAGTACCCGGTAATTAGAATGCTCTTCCTAGCTCCCATAAGCATTTCTCTTACGGTAACCTTTGTCGGTTTTGTTTTCAACGCAAAAGAAGGTGGCGCTGTAACAACTAATTCAGCGCTATCATCGTTACTTTGGGCAGTCGCTGAAACCATAGCAAGAATTTCATGAGCTTCTTTTTCAGAAAGAGATGGATATCTCTTTTGAATGGCTCTAATAGACTCATTTCCACCAGATATAGCATCTGTGAGAATTTTGTTTAACAAAATATCTAAGCTTATACTTCCAGTTGACATAGTTCTTCCACCAAAGTTTTAAAATAAGACTGATTTTCTCTTCCGTCAATAGGCACAATTAGTCCGCGATCCAACATGCGATTTCCATTCTCGCAAGCTGTTTCTGAGATCATACAGCAGGAATGGCACGCCGCGCCATTTGAATTATTACCAGCAGGCACATTGTTAAGGCATTCCGGATCATTTGTGCAAACCAGTGCTTCCTGGAAAGCGTCTTTCATTAAAACAATAAGCTGATCAATATTTCCCAATTCTACAAGTCCGCCAAGTGAGCCTTCTTTATCGGCACTTCCGGTATAGAGCAACACACCGGACATATCATCTCCAAAATAAATACGCTCACGAATAGCGGATGAAGAGTACCCTGAGGACATTGACATCTGCTTAATCAACAAATGCGCGAATGTATGCATCAGGACATACCTTGCATCTCGTAATGTGGTAACAGTCCATTCTTTGGATTTACAGAATTCCTTATAACACTGCGCATATTTCTGAGAAAGTGCTCCCAGTTCTGGATCTTTCAACCACGCATCAATGGTATCCCTATTAAACTCAATAAAGACACCTTCACCGTGCACTTCTGCAGCAGGAAGCCATTTTTCAGTCTTACCCTTATTTAGATAAACGATATTTGTCTGCTCGTCGGCATCTGGATCTGGAGCATCTACACGGGTGAAGCCAAGCAACACTCGTACTTCTCTTAATCGTGTAATGCAAATGACTCTCTTAAAATACGGGAGCAGATAATTCGGAAGCGGATCCTCCTCAGCCTTAAAATGCTTTTTGTTGGTGGCGTACACAGGATCCGCGTGATGCGTAATGGCGTTGTATTCCATCTGCTTAATCTCTGTGAACTCTTTGATGTTCTGTCTTCTGCGCAATAAAGCTGCATCAAATTCTTCTCTTGTAAATGCAGAGAAATATTTTTGATACACTTTGTCTAATCCCATCTCCCCAAAATCTTCTTCATAGCTGTCAATTAAGCGCAAATGTTCATCAATCAAGTTATAAAGCGGATTGATCCAAGGTGGAATGGATATGGCACTTCTCATTACTGGAAAATATACATTCGACGCGCCACGCTGAGAAGGAATCATTTCCTTATCGCATTTTTCATTTTTATGATTTGGCCGGAACGGATGATGTCCGGAACATTTCATACCTTCAAAATTCTCATGCTGCGTTGCGCCGCTCATACTCCGTCGTGCCCCACAGGAACATTCAACCCACATATCTGCAAGCGTTGATGTATTGCCAGTTGAATACATCCTCATCGTACCTTTGCAGGTTGTATTGCCACCGTGAACCCACCAGCTCCAAGGGAAATCATCCATATGGCCGTTCTCACAAATAGTAATAAAACGAGAAGGATAAGCCTGTCTATGACATTCCGGACAAGTTACACCAAACTTCAGATATCGATCTAGGTCAAAATTCTCTCTTAAATCAAATATTCTCCCACATTTCACATTGGAGCAAACATGCATATAAGGGAATGAGACCACCGGAATATCTCCGCTATAAGAAGTCCGTGGCATATAAAAGCAGTCAACGCCCAGATATGAGGCCAATCTGCCATCTATAATTTTCTTTCCCTTTTCCTTCCAATAGTTCAAGTCCAGAACCGTGACAGAATCTTTCACGGCATCCACAATAGAACCTGGACCAAATGTAGTTATCAACTGATTAGGACGAATCTCACCTAATTTATTATTGTCAAACATAGGCTTTTAGTCCTCCGTGTAATAGAACATATTTGCTGCATTCTCAACATCACGCATAGAACGAAGAGTCGGCTTTTCAAGATCAGTACAAACTTCGCCATAAGTGTTCATTAGACGATTATACGTTTTAGTTGTATAGACATAGTATCTAAGTTCTTTAGATTGAGTCGCCAACAATTTCCAATTGCTTATAAAATCATCAATCTCATGTTCGGCATCGGCCTTAGCAGAAGGCTTGATGATGTTCAATCGATTCATGATAAGAGCCTTCACTTCATTAAGCTGCTCATCGGTTAGTTTATCAATAGCTGCTGCTCCATCATTGCTTGCAAATTCCGGATAATGCAAACGAATTGCAGAAATAACCAGCGCATGCAGCACGCGATCTCTTGCACGCGCAGAAAACGGTGTCGCTGTTGTGCCTTCAACAAAGCGATACAGCTGTGCATGATAACCAGTAAAATTCTCATAATGAGACAAGTCACGAGGTCGATAAGGGTTATATAAAGTAACTACTAAGCCTGGATAAGAACGTCCAATACGGCTAGTTGCCTGAATGTATTCGGAGTTCTGCTTCGGTTGACCGGTTACCACCATGAGACCAAGCCGATCCACATCCATACCAACAGCAATCATATTAGTTGCAATTGCCGTATCTAAGCAATTTTTATCTGTATATGGAGTTTCCAACTGACTTAGTTTCTTCGGAATGTCATAAGAAGACATGCGGGAAGTAATTTCAACCTTATGATTAAGGAAACGCTGCCTACTCATCCCATATTTCTTCTTAATACGCTGAATTCTGTCAGGAATATCATCCTGTAGCAATCGAACGGCACCGCCGAGCTCTCGAATACTGTTATAATATCCAACAAGGGTATAGTAAGGGTCAATAACATCCTTGTACTCATCATCCAGCGAAAGATTATAAGCACTTTGAAGGATAATCGAATATACACGCAGCAAAGCTGTCTTTACAGACTGTCCAGGTGCGCAGACACCAACGTATCTTCTAAACGGATCTTGTTCGACCGGTACCTCACGAATATAGAAACTGTCACCGATTTCAAACCCATTTGGTGGAAATTGCGCAGTTACTTTTCTGCCATATAGGCATTTTGTCTGCTCAGCAGCATTTTTGATAGTTGCCGTAGAAACAACATACTTTGGCTTTATTTTCTTTTCTCCTATCGTATAGGAACACAGATCTTCAATAACTGTTTCATATGCACCGTATACGGTTCCCAGAGGTCCTGTGATAAGATGCAGCTCATCTTGGATAATCAGCTCCGGCGGAAGGAATGGTTTAATCGATCTAAGTGTAGATGTGGGTAACTCTTCTGTACGGTTATGCCGAGCATGGTCTGCTCCAATAGCAACATAGCCATCGCGACTGCAAATTCTATCAACGCGACCAAACAGAGCATTTGTATTCACATCCCACGGAAGGCGGGCAAATTTATCAACTGTTGACAGAATAATGGTCGGGCATTTAGCGTAAATTTCTTCATCTACCAGATAAACCGGGATTTTCATCTTATTGCTGGGCTTGTACCTATAGAACATGCATTTATCATCCGAACAATAGATGCTAACCGATTTTGTAGGAATATCTATATAGAAATTTTCCTCTGTAAGCGGCTTCCCACAGAATGGACATGTAAGCAGCTGTTTGTAGATAGTGTTTTTCTTGCTTCTTGCTGTTCTTGTTTTAGCTGGATCCTCCGGATCTTCTTCCAATTCTTTAAAGGTGTTCGGAGTCACAGTACCGCCAACCCAGAAACCAATACTGATAGGTTCTTTTCCGTATTTCGGATATTCTTTTTGTCGGATGAGTTCCGCAGCTAGAATCATCTTGGTGATACGATCTCTCTGTTGCATAGTAAGTAGGCGCAAAGTATAACGCAAGATTGCAGTTACACCGCCGTCACGATTGTATTCATCGTTCTCGTCAGCACGCAGCCTTCTATTCGCAATAACAAATGCCATAAGACCCAGATATGCCTCGGTTTTACCTCCACCAGTCGGAAAGTATAGAAGATCCACAACTTCACGGTTATCATGTTCCGGATCTACAATACCTTTCAGGTTCATGAGAATAAAAGCAATCTGGAAAGGTCTCCATCCAAAATTATTGGAAGGATTACGAGGATCCACAAAATCCCTAAAGGCACATTCGATACCGGCTCCATGCTTCTTAGAGAAATTCATAATATTTCTCTGAAGAATCATAGAACGATTCATAAAGCAAAAGGCATCAAACGAAATATCATCCTCTACAAGTAGCTGAATGCCAGCGCGGATTCTTCCAAGAGCTTCTATACATTTATTTATTACTGTGTCGCCAATTTCTTTCCTGAACTTAGCATCATCCATTTTTGAATCATGAACCAATTTTTTCTGAATCCAATTCTCATAGGAGTCCGCCAAGACATTCAGCCTGTTAATGATGTCATCTTTTTTCTTTGCAACAGAAAGAGTTCTCATAGAGAAGAAGAACGGGTCAAATCCTTCCAAAGCAGCACTAACACCTGGAAATTCGTACTCTGGAATAAATGTCGATACAATTTCAGAAGCACGCCCATTTTTATTGGCTTTCCAAGTTGCTGCGCAACCACGTCCCCTTCCTAAAATAGGTCGCTGGGCAAAGTAAAATTCATCGACGGCAAGGATTTTTCTGCATATGTGTTCTGCCACGAAGATATCCATTTTGTCCTGGGAATAGGCACGCAAGTTGACTTGGAACATCATTCCAGCAATATCACTCTCAGGATTTTTGCGCTTGTTGATAACATAAGCTGTTACCAAGGTATACCCCTGCTTGAGGCCGATTTTAGAAATATATAAAATAACATTTGAATCACAGACCAAAGGGTATTCTTTGTTCTTACTAAACTCTTGCAGATCAATAACAACTGTCTCTTTCTGCGGATGACGTGTATACGTGCTTACATCAACTTTTTTCCCCTCTTTGTTAGTGGTTTTATCAGAAGCTTTGGTGTAATCGCCCCAAGTCACATCCACATTGAAAGACTTTGTACTACTTTCTAGGTAAAAACTGATGCCAATGGAAGACGGTGTTTTAAATCGATTTGTAAAGACCGGCTCATTATCATCGTCTTCGCCCGCAGTATAATCTGCATCCCCTTCGAAAGAAGCATCTCCATCGACTTCCTGCTCATTCGAATCATTTTCACTGGTTTGTGGCGCAAGCATACCCACGATATATTCAAAGCGCGGGTTTTGATTCAGTATTTCATTTTCACTACTCGGTCCCAACAAGTCTTTCTTTAACATTTCTATGACTTCTTGGCGAACCTCAGCAAACTTAAATCTATCTGTCATGTGGTGCCTCCTGTTAAAATTTAAGGACAATGTTAATCAGAAGCAATGGATTGATTTCCTGAGACTGATTAAATCGATCAATTTCAGCCTGCGCCTCGTCTTGAATCTCTTTTCTGCGCTTAGGCAGGTCGTGTTGCAGCTTATCCATTTTTTTCTTCGCTTCAGCTGCTTTTTTTCGGATATCCTTTTTTTCCAGCGTGTCAGTAGCTTCCATTTCAGCAAGTATGTATTCCTCAACTTCTTTTTGAGCATCAGTAAGCTGAACATGAAGCTGTTCTTGTTGGACATTGACCCAATTTTCAATCTTCTTCTTGTTATATGCGATAGTAGGAGCTACAGTTTTATCATGCTGATCCTGAACCTCTGAAATTAAGCGGGCATAAATCCGGTGAAAATAAGATTGTTCTTCATCTGTCGGTTTAAAATAGCGAACATCCGAATCATTAGCCTCCTCCAATGCGGAGACAATCTCATCTTCAGTAAAATTGATATACTCACCATTTTCATCACAAAGTAGTAAAACTGGGAAGAGGAGTTTTGTATTGTCCATGAATGCTCCAAGAAACAAAACGCCATGTGAACCAAATATCTTTTCACCCCAGTTATCAATTTTCCAGTAATGTAGCTTGTGATCCACTTCTGGTTCTTCAAACTGGTTCCAATATTCAACATCACGTAGATATTTATCGATATCAGCCTTGGTCTTTTCTAACGCTTGCCCCTTCGCCTCTCTACTTTCTGTAAGCAGAATTGAGCGAAGTTCTGCTGCATGAGCATTCTTCCTTGCATCTAGCTGCCTGTTCAAAGCTGCAAATGCTTTCCTTACCGCAGTGATATTCTTACAATTCTGGTAAATATCCAGAATACGCTTTTCAAAACTTACGCCCGATTCAAGTGCGCCTAGCGCAACATCCGATGCACCAAACACGCCCTCAAACAGTTCAAATTTCTTAGAAAGTATATCATATACTCTGCGATCTGCTTCATTATCCGTATTCAACAGATTGATTGCTACGACATCGTGAGTTTGTCCATAGCGATGACAACGGCCAATTCTCTGCTCAATTTTCTGCGGATTCCAAGGCAAGTCATAGTTAATGATTGTATTGCAAAATTGTAGATTTAGACCTTCTGAACCAGCATCTGTAACAATCAAAATCTTGGCATGACTCTTGAAATAATCGACAATTGCGTGCTTATATTCCACACTTCTGCCATAGTTTGTTTTACCAAAATTCTTGACCTGCCATGTTCGAAAGATTTCCTTCGTCATGGCATCATCAAAGTCACCATTAAAGAGAAGGATATCTTCCTCGCTATAACCAGATTTTCTTAGTTCCGCGGCTATATATTTTTGTGTTCGCTTAGACTCTGTAAAGACGACAGCCTTCCGATTCAATCCCTCAGAAATCTGGTGGTCAAATGCGGATTTCAATGCTTTCCTCAACGCAATAACCTTTGCATTCGTCTTTATAGCCCTTGCCATTTCAAGAATATGTCTTACAATCTTGAGCTCAGCCTGAATAGCCTGTTTCTTCTCTGCTGTTTCTTCATCATCGTATTCGTTGAAACCTTCCTCGTCGATTTCATCTTCTACAAAACCCCAGAATAAATCGAAGCCCTCTTGGGCATAAGCAGATTTAGTGCCTTCATAGAGTTTTACAAGACGTTTTTCTAATACTTCAAAGGTCTCTATCAAAGCAAAGCTAGAAGATGCAAGCAACTTTCGAATAACAAGAATAATCAGCCCACGATTCGCATTCGGAATAGAATACAGCGGATCACGACGCAGAAAATCATTGGTCACATCATAGAGTTCTTTTTCTTCTGCGGTCAAATGGAAATCGACCGTAATACAGGTTCTCTTGCTGAAGGCCATGTATTTTCCGACATCGCGTCGAAGGGTGCGATATAACACCGGAAGAAGTTCCTGTTTTAAATCCTCATAATCACAGCCATCTACAAATCGACGGTTGAAAACCTTTTCTGATCCGAAAATACGAGGATCGATAAAAGAAACCAGTCCATGAAGATCAGTAAGGGAATTCTGTAGCGGCGTAGCAGTTAAAAGAATTTTAGGAATTCCGTGTGTCAAATCATAAAGATTTTTTGCCCGCTTTGTGCCATGAAAAACATTCCGCAGATTATGAGCCTCATCAATAATCAAGAAGTCCCATTTGACATGGGGAAAACGCTTAATTAGTTTCGATGAATAATCATAAGAAGCAATGACAATACTAACCTCATCTGCGTTTCCAAGGTGAGTTTGCACATTGGCAAGATCATGCTCAACCGTGTACCGATCCAGAATGACAGCTTGACGTCCAAACTTTTCTAAAAGTTCTACTTCCCATTGCTTTCTCAAAGTAGCTGGAAGAGATATCAGTACCTTTTTTGCTCCGTTATCCAGAACATAGTTAAGCACTAATCCAGCTTCGATTGTTTTGCCCAGACCAACTTCATCTGCCAGAATGATACCGCCTGTCTTTAATGCTTGAATGGCCGCACAAAAGGCATTGACCTGATGGGGATTTGGCTCAATATCCGCATTCAGTAGACATTCAAATGGAGCCTTGGCCAATTGTTGCTTCTTATACCAGCTATATTGTTCAAGTAGGAGATTGCTTTCCATCGATACCCTCCTTACTTAATTCATTGGCGATTCCTTCTGCGATGCCTTTAGCCATTAACGTAGGAACGGCATTGCCTATCTGTACAAATTGAGCCGTTCTCGGGCCTTCAAAGAAATAATCATCCGGAAACGATTGGATGCGAGCAGCCTCCCGGACAGTAATGGAACGGTGTTGCTCAATATCCGGATGAATAAAGTAATGTCCATCTTTTGAGATATGAGCCAACATGGTGTGGCAGTACGCCTCGTCGCCCTCTACAACTTTAAATCGATCCAGAAACGACTTCCGGTTTTTATGTGTCTTCAGCTCATCTGGCAGATCATTATAGTTCAGCCGTTTGTGCCCATCATTCCAGAGTTCAATTGTACGCCGATAAATCTCAATATCCCTGTCTTTATTGGGTCTTGCGCAATGATGCGTCAGAATGTCAGAATCCTTGCGGATTCCAGTGCTTCTTAAATAATCGCTGAAATCATCTGATCTGTATTCACACGATCTTCCTCCTGGCTGCAACGCTGGCAGATCACTGAGAATATCGTTAACCGTAGCATCCGCTATTGTCTGCTCAAACTGCGGATAAGAAAGCCCGCTATTCTTCAGCCACCCGACAATGATCATTCTTCTTCGGTTTTGCAGCACACCAAAATTCTTTGAATTTTGCTCATGGCATTCAATCTCATAGCCAACGGAACGCAGCGCTTCCTGGACTTTCAGCCAGGTTGCACCACCGTTTGCTGACTTGATTCCCATAACATTCTCAAAAACGAACATCTTTGGCTGATATTTCTGAAGGAATCTCGCATACAGCTTATAGAGATCATTTCTAGGATCCGCTGACATCGGCGTTTCCATATGCTTGCTTTGTGCCCTTCCCACCAAAGAATATGCCTGGCAAGGCGGTCCACCAATAATGACATCTACTTGCTTGATTCCTCTTTGCGTAAGGATCCTATCTATATTTTCAAATAACCTTGGAAGAGTTTCATTTGACATCGTTTCGCAAAATACGGATTGTAGCTGCTCCTCAGGAATATGTTGCAGAAATTCGTCGCGGGTGATTTTTCCGCTAATATAATCCTTGTAGATATCAAGCTTCCCTTGTGCTTTGAGATAATAGTATCCCGTTCGTGTTTCCAATGTTTGAGCGGCATATGGGTTCATCTCCACATGCGCTACAGGTGAAAAGCCCGCTTGGATGAAGCCTTCGGACAATCCACCAGCTCCTGCAAATAAATCTATAAAATTGTAAGAGCCTGTTGTGGCGTTGATACATTCCATGATGAACCCCTATCTGTGTTAATAAATTCAGTCTTCAAACACACCGTCTGTGTCAAAAATATGGTCTAACTCATCCGTATTGATTGCGGCAAGCACCTTATTGCGGATACTGCCTTTTGCAAGATCTAACCGCTTAAAGCGATTTTCTCCTGCTGCGTCTTTTCCAATACGTATCAGCTGCACTCTGCCAATTCTTGGTTCATTTGCAGCATAGTTTGCAAGTCCCTTAGCTTTGCCCAAGTTATCCTTGAAATCCGGATTGTGCGGTTCCAAAATATCAACGATATACTTGAGAATTGGGTCTCGGCGAACAATGATAAAATCCGGATAAAGCTCCTTGCATTTCCCGTCCATTTCATAAGGCATCCGCAGTGACCAAGACTGTCGAGACGGATTCCGCAGCCAGCAAACATAATCCTCTCGTTTTTGCTCTTCTGCCAAAACAGCCTGTTCCCAGCCATTCAACTTAATTTTTGCTATTCCATCTGCATTGGCAAAAAGATGATCCGTGTACTTTATTCCATCTGCTTCGACCTTGGCACTGATTGTCTCCGGAAGAGTAAAGTTGTGCTTACTGATTTCATCGCCGTTAGCAACAATATCGCTATACTGCTTTTGACACTTCTCCGGTTTGGCCACAATATATTTACGATACTGGTCGTTCAATTCATGGAACTTCTTCTCAGCGTATTTGTTTAATTCCGCAATACACTCGCTGTCGAATGCGAACAGAATACAATCCACCTTAAAGGTGTTCGGATTGTCGAAGTCGATATATTTACGCCCATATGCCAAATGGAAACCGCATCCACCCATTTTTGCGTCTGCTACTCTTAGCTGACGATCAAGGTCAGACTCGGATGCAGTAAACATATCTATCCGGTTATCGCTTTGTATTTTCTCACCGAAAACATCGAATATCTGAACAGACAGTTTCATCTCCATGACTTGCTTTGTAAGCTCGTCATATTTTCCAGCCTCATGCAGACCGTTCACATAGTTGCGGATAAGTTCAGCAACATCGTTTTTCACATCCTCAGCCGCCGTAATACAGATATTGAACTGCGATAACAGCCCTGCCAAGCTCATCAAAGACTTCAAATAGCTGTTGATTTTTACCGCACGGACGATATAAGTCAGATATCCCTGTTCATTGATGAACTTTGTGATTCCTTCACGATCTATTGTTGGAAGCATCGACATCTGCGATACAACCGGTGTCAGCACTGGCTGCTCTTTATTCACAGATTGATTGCCTCCACTGGTTCTCTCAGTTTCTTGACCTGTATGTACATCGTTTCCAGACACTGTTTCCAGCGGAATCGTCTGGTGTTGTCCTTCTGCGGGAATTTCTGAATCTGCTCCACCTTGATTCGCTGCCACAGCTCCAGAATTTGACATATCTCCAACTGCTGTGGAAGGTGCCGCAGCAGGCTCTTCTTGGAAGCCATTCGGGTAATCAAAGATACTCAGCTGACCAACCGTCTGTTTTTGCGTTTTCTTTCGCTGGGTGTGAACCGACCATGTATCATAGGTCTGATCTTCCAGAGATTCACCATCGACAACTGTCGGGATTTCTCCGCCTTCGGTTGCCTGCAATTCATCAATGACCTTTTGAACGGTATCCTGGTTGAAATACGGAAGGAACAGACGCACATCATTTAAGGAATCATCCACGAGAACATGACACTGAAGCGGTGTGCGAACCATACGTCCGAGCAGCTGCGCAATATAGGTTGCGTCTTCCGCACGCCGGAAGGACATCATAGTTTCTGCACGAGGGCAGTCCCAGCCAGTGGACAGATTCTCTTTGAAGAGAACCACACGAATCCGGCGATCTTCTGCAATTTCCGAAGGTTCAACATGCGGCACAGTCAATCCGTGAATCGACAATGTGCCTGTTGAACCGAAAGTATGCACAACTTCATTTCCCTTGAAGCTATCGCCCATACGCTCTTCGATTTTCGCAATTACATCGTCCAGATCGGTGTCAGATACTTTCGCACCGGAACCAGCGCAGACTTGGATAACAAACACCGGATTTACATTGGTGTAGTGCTGCTCATAGGTATACTGATACCAGTGCTTGCACTTATCCTGCCATTCGTCTGTTGCCGCCTGGAGTACGGCCATGTCACCGTGTTTGATTGGATCTTCCGGATAAGTGATTACAATACGATCTTTGAGTAATCCAGATTGGCGAACCTGCGCTGGGGAAATAACCACCTTATGCAATGTAGAGTTTGTTGCCTGCCCGACAAGGGAATTAAAACGCTCGGCAGTTGCACTCATTCCGATCACGACCGGAATGGGCGACAGATTCTGCTCGCTGCTGCCCTTGATAAAACGCTGCATGATGGTGGTAGCCGTTCCCGCTTGGCGTCCTTGCATACCACGGTGTGCCTCATCAATAATGAAATACAGACGGTCAGCTTTTTCTCTTGCCGTATTTTCAATGGTCTCCCAAATCGTATACTGTCGCGTATCCGAATGACGGCTCAGATTACCGGCCTTGCCAAGTTTCTGCGTATTCAGGAAATAGATATGACCGTCCTCCAGAATCTCTCGGTCGAAAGATTCATCCGAAATCACTACGCACTGATCTATACGGACCTTATCTGCTTTCAGCTCGATCTTCTGCTTGGACTGTTCATTCAGCTGCGGAGAATCCGAAAGCCATACAAAAATGGCCTCCGGCTGTTCAGTAAACTGCTCAGAGCCGTAAAAGATATCTTCAATCAGGGCAGACATGATAATCGTTTTGCCAGAACCCGTTGGTGCCTGGAGCGAAACCACCTGAGGGATCTTCAGCATGCGATAGTTATTCAGCGCCATCGCCACGCGGAGGCGCATTTCATTGACCGCCTGTTTTTGAAATGGGAATAATTCACAAATCATTCTTAGTTTCTCCCTCTGTTCACACGGAAGTGATCCAAGTAATCCCGGTAAAGCTGATACGCATTTTCAACATTCAGATTTTTTACCATCGACTGATAATTCACTTCATAATCGGTTGCCAAGAATACGGTTTGGATTTCAGGATGTTCTGCAAGCTTTTCTGCGAAATCGGCAAATGTATTCTCGTTGATCAAGACTGCAAATTGATTCTCCGGCAAGATCAGCATGTCCGGAACTTGTTCTCCGGTCAATTCCGGGCATTTCCCTTTTGCACCAGTTTTCAACCACAACGTAGGCAGCATTTCCGAAATGCGCATCCCAAGAGAAACCGCTGTCGGATCCAAGAACCCAAGTTTGAAGAATGCTGCATTTGCTTTGAAACCATCTGCCATATGCATCGGAGGCTCGCTGCCAAGATAATCTCCCTTGAGAGGATTGCCATTCACATCGTGCCCCTCAATGGAGCAGACCGTGCGCGGCCAAGTGACATAGTGGGCAATGCCGAGCTTTTCCCATTCTGCATCACCGGGCTGATAGCCTTTGTCTTTCAACATCTTCGCTTCATCTGCGGAGACCTCATTGTTGGTCACCATAATGCAACGCCTGTGCCCGCCATCCTCAGCGTTGAGCAGGTTCACTGCGTGCATAGTCGTGCCGCTGCCGGCGAAGAAGTCAACGATGAGGGCATTAGGCTTATTGGCAACAAAGAAACGTATCGTGTCATGGACCGCATATAGAGACTTAGGAAATGTAAAACGGCCGCTTCCAATAAAATCCTTTAACAAGGATGTTCCGTATTGTCCTGCATCATACAGTTTATTTTGCCATACCGTGGTTGCACGAGTAATTTTTCCTCCAGTTTCAACAATTATTTTTGTGTTATCTTCACGTATTCCTTGAATGGCCCAGCGTCCACTTTTTATTTTCTGAACATAATTTGCGCTTAAATATCGAAAAACATATGGCTGATTTTCATTACCTTTTGAGACTCGAACTACCCCTTGTTCGTTCAATTTCATTAAAGTATCCGAAGTTAGACCCCAGTTCATTTCCACACCATCTTCTCTTATGGGGAAAACTGGGATTGCACCATCTATTGACGGAACATCAAATCTGGACTGTTCCGGAGTTAAGGGGGTTCCAGTGCAAACAATTCGCATGGTTTTCTCGTCAACATATATTGGATAAAACTGCGCAACACCTCCTTTTACCGTTCCACGTCTTGACGAATAGTCCGTTCGCCTCAAATACCACCAGCGGACCTCCCTTTCATCTCCATCACCTTCAGGATGAACAACACAAGCATTTCCTAGCAAAATCACGTATGCATATTCATCGGATCTGGAAAAAAGATTATCACGTTTTGCACCAGAAGGATTAATGGTAATGCTCACCATCTGCATTTTTGCCTCTGGGAACATTTCCTCCAGAAGACAACCAAGATGCAGGTATTCCTTTTCATCAATAGTTACAATCAGTACAGAATCTGCCGGATTTAACAGCTTCTTAGCGAGTTTCAGGCGGCGCTCCATGAAAGAAAGCCATTTGCTGTGACGGTAAGCATCATTGCCATCCACATAGTCGTTGTTATATTTCCAGTCCTTTGCGCCGGTATTGTAGGGCGGGTCGATATAAATGCAATCCACCTTACCCGCATACAAATATTCCAGAAGCTGCAAAGCATGGTAGTTGTCCGCTTCAATCAGCGTGTGCCAAAGGTCGCTGTCTGGCGCGTTGCAAACTGAATCCAACGGCTTCAGATAGGGATAGATGGATTCTCCAAATTCCGCAACACGAACGATATCCTTCAGCTCAAAGGTGACCGCTTCATCTTTCTGTTCCGGCTTAACGCAAACAGCGGTATCGCCTTCAACCTTCAGCACAACATAGATGGATTTGTCGACCTTGCTGTCACGGCGCATAACGTTACAGCCGCTTTTGATAGGCATATCATAGAGAGGCGTGCTTTCCGGCATATGTTCTTCAAAGACCAAGCCGAATTTCTTCTGCTTGGCCATTTTACTCACTTCTTCCTGAATTCTATTTCGAAGAGTCTCATCTTGGATCTGGCTAATTAAATCATTGATTGCAGCCATTGGTACGACCCCTTTCTTAGTTTTCTTTTGTCTTCACGTAGCGACCACTCTTGATTCTTGCGTCAACTGGCTTTTCCGCATCCGCTGGAATCGCCCAGTATGAACCGATTTTCGTTGCTCCTGGAATTCGTCCTTCTGAGCACAAGACATTAATTCTTCTTGTGGAAAGCCTCCATTTTTCAGCCACCTGACTGATTGATAAATATTCCATAAGTTATCTCTCCATCTATAAGTGAAAGCTAAACAATACTCTATTATAGTATAATCTCAACCTCGAACAAAATCAACCCGTCTATTTTCTCTCTCAGTAATCTTTAAATCCACTTTCTGCAAGCAGGGCGTCTGTCTATACAAACGCCATTTTTGCGCTGCAAAATGCTTGTTGGGAATTCCCAAACCCTTTGTGATCTGCATCGTGCCGCTGCAGGCTGCGCGTTCGTTCCGAACGCTTTTTTGATGGAGTTCATGATTCAGCGGTATATTCGCTGGGCACAGACCCACTTAAAAGAAAAAGTGCCGACAATGATTTTGTCAGCACCCACTGTAACCTATTTACTTCTCTTTGATGTACGGTATGTTATCGATATATGCGTTCAAAATATCGGTTGCGGCTTTCTTCTGCCCCGGTGTAAGACGGCTCAATTTCCGGTTCAGCTCATCATCTGCCACATAAGATGCTGGGGCTGCGGAGTCCCGGATCAGCACATCTGCGGGAACATCCAATGCTTCAACGATCCGGATGAAAGCGTCCAGACTGGGCATCTTCACCCCACGTTCCAAATCACCCACATAGTTTACAGACAGATCTGCTTTCTCGGCCAGTTTATCCATTGTCCAGCCTTTTTTCCTGCGTTGTTCTCTGATTCGTTGGCCTAAAAGTGTTTTCATAACATCCTCGTATTCTATTGGCGTTAGTTACACACCACTAGAATAAAGGCCGTGTATTTCTTTATACATAATCAGTTGGCGTTTGTTTAACTCTATTAGCGTTTGTTTCGGACAGAAAATTTTAGAGCATTTCTTTGTTCAAATCATCAATGGCCTTTTTGAACCGGGCATGCTATAATAGCAATGTTGTGCAATGCACATCAAACAAGAATAAAGGGAGCTGCCGAACGTGGATTCAATCTACCTGCTGCCCGGTGAAGAACGCTGTGTCAATTTCAGAGATTCCGATGGCATCCCAAAGGTACACTACACATATTGTTCTTTGCACGGCAGACTTTTCAACTGCACCTGCCGCTCAAAGGACGAAGCGCAGCAGTTATGTGAGGATTGGCTCGTCACGCAGGACCGCTGCTATATAAACTAAAAAAGCCACCGAGGATTCTTTCCAAAAACGGATTGGGATCGAATCCTCGGTGACTTTCGTTTTATCGGGTCTGCTGCTGATCCTGTTCGCTCCTGTTGTCTGCAAAAAACATTTCTACGTTTTTCTGTGCCTTCACCAGCTCCTGCATCCTCTCTCGTGCTTTCCGATAGCTCGGATATTCTGCTTTTTTCTTTTTCAGAAGCTCAACATATTCGATGCTCAGTTCTTTTACCTTCGGAAGCTTTTTCAGCCCAGCCTCATTGAAAGCCGCTTTGGCTGCCTTGTGCAACGCAATGCTCTCCCGATTTGCTTCCAAGAATCGCTTGCAGTATCCTGCTTTCCGATAGGCCTCATAGATGGACCTTGTTTTGGCATAGTTGATAATGTGCGTTTTCATTACCGCAATTTCTGCCATCCGTGCTTCCGCAGCTTTGATGGAGTCGCCCAGTTCGTGATAGCGCATCGTTGCAGCACGCACCTGTTCTTCCATTTCATCCATGCTCCCGATTTTGTTTTCCTGCAGAAAAATCAGCGTCTTGGACATCTCCTTCAGGTTGAACTTGGTTGCCCACTTTTTGTAGCCAACGCTTTTACCCTCTGCCATTTTCCCCTGAATGTCCACCAGCAACTGAAAGGGCTGCTCTCTGGGCAGCTTCTTCTGATACGGCTGGTGCTTTGCCTTTCCCTCCAGCACTGCCTTGATCTCGGTCTCACCATAGCCGGTGCCCAGTGTGCGGAAACGGATAAATCGTTTCTGCCCCTTGCCCTTCACCGCCGTGTACTTGCCACGCTTCACCTCATAACCCTGCTGCCCCAGCTTTTGCAGAAACGTTTCGTAATCTCCCGGCTTTTCTGCAAGGATTGTATCGATGATTCCGCACAGGCGGTCACGGTTGCTCTCCTTAGGCGGGTAGACGATGCGCTTCTGCCGCTCCCGGTAGGGCTTTATTTCAATCACAGACAGGCTGTGTTCCAGGCAAATCAGGTCACTCAGCCGCTGCACAGCCAACCCCGACAGCAAAAAGTCCCGGAATTTACGGCTGCAGTCCAGAGCCGTAGAGTTATAGATAATGTGATTGTGAATATGCTCCCGGTCGGTGTGCGTAGCAACCAGAAAAGCATACTTGCCTTTTGTAAAGCGCATCGCCAACTCATAACCTACTTTGTTGGCTTCTTCAGCGGTGATTTCTCCGGGTTTGAAGGACTGCCGAATCTGATATGCAATCACGTCATTTTTCTGTCTGCGCCCGGTAACAAGTTCGTACTGTCGCTTGGACAGCATAAATTCTTCGTCTACAGTCAAGGGGCTGCATTTATAACTGCTTACAAGCTGCCCCTGCTCCGTTTTATCCGGGTTTTGTGCATAGTCGGTGCGGCTTTTCAAGCAAGCCGCAACAGACTTTCCCTTGTTTTTATGCAGCGCAATCAGCCGTGTTGCTGCCACCTCAAACCACCCCCCATAAAGAAAAAAGCCGCCCGAAGGCGGCACATCATCCATCAGGATTGACGGAACAACTTTTCAAAATCAGCGGCACCGGCCAGATACATTGCCTGATATCGTACGCTTTCCAGCTCATTGCAGAGCTCATCCAGCTGAAGATACTGCTTCCATGCTGCTTCGCCCACCATTTTCCGGTGTGCGTCTTCCGCTGCCAGTTTTTTCTGCAGGAGTTCGTGATACCGTGCATTGCTTCCCAATTCATCCCGAAAAAGCGTTGCCTCACGGTCATTGAAATAATCCAGCATTTTATCTTTATCCATCGTTTCCTCCATTACAGTTCCGTAAGCCATTCGCTGGATCGCTCGACGGCTTCCACAATCGCCGTTCCTGCCACGATGAGCAAAAAGCACCCGAACTCTGCCACAAAAAGGATCAAGAACTGCGTCCATTCCCTACAATAAAGAGTATAAAGTCCGCAGCCAAAAATATACAGCATCGGCAGCGCAAGCACAAATGCCGACAGATTCAATGTCAATTTCAGCATCAGCGCAAGGAAAGCCGTAAGCAGCGAAAACGGAAGAATGACCATCTTAAAAATGAACCTCATATCGAGCACCTGCCTTTCGCCTTTATTATAAAGGTATCGACTACTACGTTGCAAGGATGTCAAGCATTATATGTATACCCGCAGTCCTCCAACTGCGGGAATTTTTATAGCTCTGCCAGCTTGGAAAGAATTTGCTTGCCAATGTCAATCAGCTCGTCCAGCCGATGCCGCAAATCTTCAATGTCTGCAGCATAAAGCTGATTGCTTTCATTCACACGTTTTGCCACCTGATTCAGATTATTGCTGCAATTCTGAAGCAGGTACGACATCCGGCGCAGCTGCGGCAGGTCAAGGTTCAGACAATAACCATCCAATGCCATTTTGCGGATATATGCACTCAGACTGCGGATGCCCATGCCATACATCTTTTCGTAAATCCGATTCTTTTCGGTTTTTGTGATGCGCAGGATCAGAATCTCGTCCCTCTTTTCTCTCATCGGGCATCACCATCCCGGTCCGAGTAGCTGCGGAACGGCTTGACCGGTTCCTCCTTATCCGACTTTTCGTTCAGGGCAGCCAGCACGGAAGGGCGCGCAGATTCCTCATCCGGCGTTTCTTCCATCTCCGGCTCGTGATGTTTTTCGTCCACATCCAGCTGTGCATTCAGTTCAGCCAGCCGTGCAGATTTTTGTGCCAGTTCTTCTTCCTGCGGAAAGGGCTTTTCCACTTCTGCCTGCGCTGCCGTCTGTTGCTGTAGCAGATTCTCCAGTCGGTTTTCTGCATTGGCAATGCGCTCATCAAAACCGGCCAGCAGGTTGTCCAGTCGGGTGATATTGCCGTGCGGGTCGGCACCAAGTGCCACCGGATAAATCGCCTTGCCTTTCAGCACCGCCTGCTGCTCGTTCCGGACAGGCTCATAGCGCACCGAAAACTCAAAGCCGCGGTACTCGCCCAGCACAACAGGCTCTGTGTCGGGAAGTTCTTTTGCCGCCAGAATCAACCGTTCACCGGCAGTCTTTTTGTCATCGAACATCATGCCCTTGATGGTCATCCCGCAGAAGTTTTCCTTGTCCTGCGGATGGGCCGCAGCCGTTTCCGCATCGGTTTTCAGTACGGAAATATGCGCTCTCTGCTGCTGAATATCTGCCGGGAACTGCGTCAGCAATTTGTCTTCCAGACGATATTTCTGGCTCTGATGGTCAGCTTTCAGAACTTTCAGTTTAGCCACCTGCACATCAAGGTCCATCTTTTCCTTAATCAGCGGGTTTCCGGCACACAGCGCCTTGACTTCGGCGTAAGAGAGCGTCTGCTCATCCACATCATCGCAGGAACGCACCGGGGATTTGCTGGTCATAATCTGCGAGATAAATCGCTGTTTATTCTCCAAGGTCTGATACAAGTACGAGTCAAATGTCCCTTCCGTGACGTAGTTGAACACCTTCACCTCTTTGTTGCGGTTTCCCTGCCGGATGATACGACCGTTGCGCTGAGTCATATCACTGGGTTTCCAGCCGACATCCAGATGATGAACCGCCACAAGCCGGTCCTGCACATTGGTGCCTGCACCCATTTTTGCAGTGCTGCCCAGCAGAATCCGCACATCGCCGGAGCGCACTTTGGAGAACAGTGCCGCCTTTTTTGCTTCAGTGTCCGCCGAATGGATAAAGGCCACCTCACTTTCCGGCACGCCTGCGGCCAGCAGCTTTGTTTTGATGTCATCATAAACATTGAATTGCCCATCGTTTTTCGGGGTAGAAAGATCACAGAACAGCAGCTGTGTCAGTTTCTGCTCCCTGCCGTCCTCCCATATTTGCAGCACATTCCGCACACAGGCATTCAGTTTGCTGGCAGGGTCATCGGGCAGCAGCGGATTCATCAGCCTCTGGTCAAGGCCGATTTTCCGGCCGTCATTCGTGATGCAGAGCATGTTGTCCTCGGACGCATCCACAGTACCGGAATGCACCTTGGCTGCACGCTCACTCAGATTCTGCACCATCTCTTTCTGGATTTCAGACGGCTTTACAACCACCGTTTCAAACTTTGCTTCCGGCACCGGCAGATGCAGCTGGTCACTGGTCTTGATATCCGCCGCTTCCTTGAACATGGACATCAGTTCCGGGAGGTTGAAGAACTTGGCAAACCGGGTGCGTGCACGGTAGCCCGTGCCCTCCGGGGCGAGCTCAATAGCCGTAGTGGTCTCACCAAAGGTGGATGCCCAGCAGTCGAAATGGGTGAGATTCTTTTTTCTGCAGCGTGCCATACTGCAAATAGCGCATAACCGTGTACAGTTCCGTCATAGAGTTGCTCACCGGTGTACCCGTGGCAAAAATCACCCCGCGCCCGCCGGTCACTTCATCCAGATAGCGGCACTTGCCGAACATGTCAGAAGATTTCTGTGCCTCGCTTGTACTCAAACCTGCGACATTCCGCATTTTTGTGTACAAAAAGAATGTGCAGCACCCCTGCGGCTGCGAAGCAGTCCGCAGAGTAGTCTGCTTTGTTGTGATAGGTAACTTT
>ERZ780139.945-NODE-945-length-27899-cov-8.959417_pt1 | contig 27899 bp, 24 predicted proteins | sample MGYA00511476_ERZ780139 | MGnify/ENA primary metagenome ERZ780139 (study PRJEB29588, sample SAMEA2158190) | human gut metagenome | biome: human gut; feature: human-associated habitat; material: faeces | place: Denmark | collected 2008/2010 ... | reverse complement strand
CGCAAGAGGCTGCTCCTGCCCCATGCCCGTGGTGATGGTGCAGAACGAGGTGAAGAAGAACGCGCCTGCGTCTCTTGACGTGCTGGTCGACAGCATGACCTGCGTGGAAAACGTCACCCGCTTTGCCGAAAAGCAGGGTTACAAGGTGAGCTACAGCGCCGAAGGCGAGGACTTCCGGCTGAAGCTCAACAAGTAAGAGAAGGTCGGACTACCATATTATGATGAAAAGAGACGCCTGCAGAGCGTCTCTTTTTATTCTTTCAGCAGCTTCATCCGCTCGCGCCAGTCGGGCATGTAGCGCTCGATGAGCGCGTAGAACGCGGGGGAGTGGTCGTGGTGGCGGATGTGCGCGAGCTCGTGGACGACGACATAGTCGATGGCTTCGCGCGGATACTGCATCAGCCGCCAGGAAAAGCAAAGGCTGTTTTTCCCACTGCACGAGCCAAAGCGCGTGCGCGCGGATGTGATCTTGAGGACTGTCGGCGTGAGGCCCATGATGCCGCTCCAATAGTCAACGCGCATGGGGAGGTATTCCCTTGCCTGTGCGAGGAGCGCCTTGCGCTCCTCGTCCGTCGGTTCGGGATGAGCGAGGCGGCGGTTTTGCTGTTTTTCGCGGGCGCGGGCAAGCCAGACCTCGTGCTCGGCGACGAAGCGGTCGATAAATTCCTTTTTGACGCCGTAGGGCGCGCGGACGACGGCGCGGCCGTCACGGTCCAATTGCAGGGACATCGTGCGGCGCTTGGCGCGAATCAGCGTATAGTCCGTCATTCGCCAATATAGGTGAAGCGGCGGAACGTCTTGCCGTCGCGCTCGACAGTCTCGTTCCACATGCTCACGGGCCGCACCCAGAGGCTAAAGTCGCCGTACAGCGCGCGATAGACGACGAGCTCCTCCTGCGTCTCTGAATGACGTGCGACGCCGAGGACCTCATATTCTTTGCCCTTGAAGTGACGGTAGCGCCCGGGCTTGATGCTTTCCATGAATGATGCCTCCTGCAAAGGATTTGGATAGAGTATAGCACGAAGGAGCGAAAAAAGGAAGCGGCGCGTGCCGCTTCCTTTTTGATTTGCTTTTTGAAATTTGCTTCTTAGTAGCTGCCGAGGTCGGCGGACTTGTCGCCCGTGACGCTGACGCCGAACTCGTAGTCGTTGCCGGGGAGGATGGCGTTCAGGATGACACCGCACAGGGCCGCGATGGCGAGGCCGGAGAGGGTGACGGCCGCGCCGCCGACGGTGAAGGTGATGCCGCCGACCGAGCTGAAGCCGAGGCCGCTGACGAACATGACCGCTGCGATGATCAGGTTGCGGGACTTGGTGAGGTCGACCTGGTTTTCCACGATATTGCGCACACCGACCGCGGAGATCATACCGTAGAGGATGAAGCTGACGCCGCCGACGATGGCCGCGGGGATGGAGTTGACGAGCGCGTCAAACTTGGGGGAGAAGCTCAGGATGATGGCGTAGATGGCCGCGAGGCGGACAACGCGGGGGTCGTAGACCTTGGAGAGGGCGAGCACACCGGTGTTCTCACCGTAGGTGGTGTTGGCAGGGCCGCCGAAGAAACCGGCGAACGCGGTGGCGAGACCGTCGCCGACGAGCGTGCGGTGCAGGCCCGGGTCTTCGATGAAGTTCTTGCCGGTGGTGGAGGAGATGGCGGAGATATCACCGATGTGCTCCATCATGGCCGCGATGGCGATAGGGGCCATGACCAGGATGGCGGAGACGTCGAATTTGGCGATGACGAACTGCTGGAAACCAAGGAAGCTTGCTTCACTCACTCCGGAGAAGTCGACCTGACCGGCGATGACCGCGACGATGTAGGAGCCGACGACGCCGAGCAGGATGGGGATGATCTTGACCATGCCCTTGCCCCAGATGTTGGCGACCACGATGATGGCCATAGCGACGAGGGCGAGCCACCAGCAGGTGGAGGCGTTATTGATGGCGGAGCCGGAGAGGTTCAGGCCGATCATGATGATCATCGGGCCCGTGACGATGGGAGGGAAGTAACGCATGACCTTTTTCGCGCCGAGCACCTTAAAGAGGAGTGCGAGCACGAGGTAGAGGAGACCTGCGATCACGATGCCGCCGAGCGCGTAGGCGAGCTTCGTTTCGGGATCGAGACCTTCGTAGGCGGGCATCGTCGCGACCGTGGAGAAGCCGCCGAGGTAGGCGAACGAGGAGCCGAGGAACGCGGGGACCTTGAACTTGGTGCACACGTGGAACAGCAGCGTGCCGAGACCGGCGAACAGCAGCGTCGTCTGGATGGAGAGCGGCAGGCCGTAGCCCTGGACCAAAATGGGGACGAGCACCGTCGCGCCGAACATGGCGAACATGTGCTGCAGGCCCAGGATCAGCATTCTGGGGGTGCCCAGCTGTCGGGCGTCGTAGATGGCTTCGTGTCCGAGATCTTTCTTCATGTGATTTTCCCTCTTTGCTTTCTTCTTATTTTTATTCTCATTTGAATAAACATGGTTGGGCCCCGTGCGGGCAAAAAATAAGACCGGTAAGAAAACTTACCGGTCAAAAGAAACAATATCAATAAAAACAGAAACAGCAATACCAACGGAAGAATTTTTCTTTTTCGGCGCGGTGCAGAGCATCATGGGTCGTTCCTCCTGTTCGTTTGTTGTCACCTGACCAAGAATACCCGAAAGCAGGCGAGATTGCAAGCCGGAATTTTGACCAATTTACATGAAGGATATCCATCATTTTTGTGCAAAAATGCGGGCAGCAAAACGAAATTTTTCCTGCAAAGGACTTGCCAAGATTGTTTCGATGATGTAAAATACCTATACCTCCTATTGATAACACCTATAAATGGGAGACTTTTTAAAAAGAGAGTGTGTGTTGTATGGAAAAGAAAAAAATGAGCCTGCCGGTGCAGATTGTTCTTGCACTGATCCTGGGCATCGTGGTCGGTCTTATCTTCTACTTTATCGGTAAGCCCGAGATCACGACGAACTATTTCAAACCCTTTGGTACCATCTTCGTTAACCTCCTCAAGTTTATCGTCGTGCCCGTCGTGCTGCTGTCGATGATCGACGGCATCATCTCGATGGGCGACATGAAGAAGGTCGGCTCCGTCGGCTGGAAGACGGTCGCCTACTTCCTCGTCACCACGGCCGCGGCCTGCGTCATCGGCCTGGTATTCGCCAACCTCTTCAACAATGCAGGCTGGTTTCCCACGCTCGCGCTGGAGGACGGCGCGGTCTGGGATAAGGCCACCAGCGCCAACTTCATGGATACCCTGGTCGCCATCTTCCCGAGCAACATGTGGAAGTCCTTCACCGACGCAAACATGCTGCAGGTCATCGTGATCGCCCTGATGTTCGGCGGCGGCATCCTTGCCGCGGGCGAAAAGGGCAAGCTTGCCAAGGACCTGGTCTCCACGCTCTATGCGGTCATCGAGCGCGTGATGGCGTTCATCATTGCCCTCAGCCCCATCGGTGTGTTTACGATGATGGCGTGGGTCGTCGCCACGCAGGGCCCTGAGATCCTCGGCTCTCTTGCCGTGGTGCTCGGCTGCGCGTACCTCGGCTACATCGTCCATGCAGTCCTCTGCTACTCTTTCTCTGCCAAGGCGTTTGCGGGCATCAGCCCCTTCACCTTCTTCAAGAAGGCATCCCCCGCGATGATTTTCGCCTTTACCTCCACCTCCTCTGCCGCCACGATCCCTCTGAGCAAGGAGTGCGCGGATGAGCTGGGCGCGGAGGGCGACGTTTCCTCCTTTGTTATCCCCCTCGGCGCGACGATCAACATGGACGGCACCGCCATCTATCAGTGCGTCGCCACCATCTTTCTTGCCACCTGCTGCGGCATGACGCTGACCCTTGGCCAGATGGTCACGATCGTCGTCACCGCGACGCTTGCCTCCATCGGCACCGCCGGTACGCCGGGCGCGGGCATGATCATGCTCGCTATGGTGCTCGAGGCGATGAACATCCCCGTCGATATGATCATGATCATCTACGGCATCGACCGTCTCTTCGACATGGGCCGCACCTGCCTCAACATCACGGGCGATATCTCCTGCGCCTGCTGCGTGACCAAGTGGGAGAGCAAGAAGGCCGCGCAGACTGCCAAGTAATTTTCTGTTCCGCAATCAAAATGCCGCCCCGATTCGGGGCGGCATTTTTTGCCCGCGGCAGAACGCTTTTTCTTGCATTTTCGCAGGCAGCGGCATACAATGATACCGTTCCGCTTCGGGCGGAACGGGGAGGACGAAGATGACGAACCGGAAACGCGGATATCTGCTCATTTTGGTCGCGGCAGTGCTGTACTCCACGACGGAAGTTGTGCTCAAGGGACTGGGCGACACGTTTGCGCCCATGCAGGTGACGGTCGAGCGCGTGCTCATCGGGGCGGTCGCTCTGCTGCCGTTTGCCCTGAAGAATCTGAAAAAGCGAAACATCCGCCTCACGCGCTCGGATTACGGTTATTTTGCGCTGATGGGCTTTTTGACCGTTCTGCTGCACATGTCGCTTTTGCAGATGGCGGTGCTGCACATGGATGCCTCGGCTACATCGATCATCTATTCGGGCAATCCTGTGTTTGCCGTGGCGGCGGCGCATGTCATCCTGCACGAGCCGCTGCGGAAAAATCACCTGCTGGCCATCGCGCTGGAGGTCGTGGGTATTCTCTTCATCCTGAATCCCGCGCACATGGAGATCAGCCTGCGCGGTTTTTTGGAGATCATCACGGCTACGCTGCTGTTCGCCCTATATGGCACGCTCTGCAAGCTGCGTGTCAGTCGGCTTGGCGGCATCGTGATCGCGGATTTCAACATCCTGCTCGGTGGACTTGAAATGCTGGCGGTCCTGTTGCTTGGCAAAATTCCGGCAGTTGCGGCTGCGATGCGTGCGGTCGGGCTCGACCTCTTTGCCGAGGTGCCGTTTTTCACGGGTTTTACGCTCAAGTCGACGCTGCTTTTGTGCCATGTCGGCATCGGCTGCGCGGCCATCGGTTTTCTGCTCACGGCGAAGATCACGGAGTACACCTCTGCGACGGAGGCGTCGTTCGTTTATCTCGTCAAGCCCATTCTGGCAACGGCGCTGGCGGTTGTCGTGTACCACGAGCATATCAGCGTGAACCGCATGGTCGGCATCGCGTTCTTTGTGGCGGCGTCGCTGTGTGTCAGCGTGCCGGTGCTGAGAGAAATGCGGCGGGAGCGCGCGGTAAAAACTTGACAATGAGAATGGAAAAGCGGAAGGGCAGCGCCCTTCCGCTTTTTTGTTATTCGTCGATGCGGGTGATGTCGTGGATCCACTTGCCGGAGTGCAGGCGGTAAAGGCCGAGGGGGGATTTGATGATATATTCGATCATCAGGCAGAGGCAGAAGACCTCGTTCGGCACCTTGAGCACAAGGCCGAGCAGACACATCATCGGCAGCGTGCCGCACCAGAGGGGGAAATTGTCGATAAAGAGCGAGGCGTGCACGTCGCCGCCGCCGCGCAGCACGCCTACGACCATCGTGGTTGAAAAGCTGTGCAGCGGGATGGCGCAGGCATAGCACATGAGCATCACACTGCAAAGCCGCTCGGCGACTGCCGAGAGCGAGAAGAGCGGCATGACGAACGGGCGCATCAGCGTCACGAACATCGTGTATTCGGCGATGCCGAGCACAATGCCGAACGCGAACGCCGTGAAGCACAGCGCGCGGCCGATGTTGTAAACGCCCTTTAAGTTGCCCGTGCCGATCTCCTTGCCGACGATGACGGACACCGCCGCCGCGATGCCGAACACGCCGGAGGTCATCAGTTTGTCGATATTGCCCGCAAGCGTGTAGGCGGCGATGAGATCGCTGCTATTTGCCATGTGGCCCATGATGACCGTGATCATCGAAAAGCCCGTGCCCCAGAGCGTCTCGTTGATGAGCACCGGCGCGCTGTAGCGCAGGAATTTACGCAGCATGTCCATGCCGGGGCGGAGGATGGCGTGCTTCATGAGCGGCATCGTGCGGCAGCGGAACGCGTAGGAGAACGCGACGACGAACTCCACCACGCGGGACAGAAGCGTCGCCACCGCCGCGCCCGTGATACCGAGTGCGGGCAGGCCGAGCTTGCCGAAGATCAGCACATAGTTGCCAAGCGTGTTGCAGAGCATCGAGATCGCGAAGACGATCATGCCGAAGCGCGGATTTTCGATGCTGCGCTGCATGCCGATGTAGATGGAGGAAAGCGAGTTGAAAATGTAGGAGAAGCCGACGATGCGCAGGTACGGCTCGGCCAGCTCCACGAGTGTCAGATTGTCGGTGATGAGGTAGAGCACCTGCGCGGGAAACGCGCACAGAATGGCGGCAAACAGCACGCTCACGCCGCCCGCGATCATAAAGCCGATGCCCATGACGCGGTTGATGCTCTCGCGGTCGCCGCGGCCCCAGTATTGGCTGATGAGCACGCTTGAGCCGCTTTGCAGGCCGAAGACGACGAGCTGGATGATGAAGACTGGCACGTTCGCCACCGTGACGGCGGACATCTGTTCGCTGCCGAGAAGTCCCACCATGAACGTATCGAGAAAGCCGAGCGACGTGGTGATCAAATTCTGCACGATGACCGGCAGCGCCAGCAGGAAAAGCCTTTTATAAAAGCCCTTGGGCTGTTGAAGATAGGAGAACATAAAAACCTCGAATGTTGGAATTACAGCATGGGGAAGCGCGTGTCGCGGTGCGCCTTGAGCGCGGAGACGAGTGCGTCGATCTCTTCTTTCGTCGTCTCGGGGCCGAAGCTGATACGCAGCACGCCCGCGGCGGTCTTTTTGTCAAGGCCCATCGCGCGGTAGACGTGGCTCAGCTGCCCACGATGGCAGGCGGAGCCTGCTGAGATGCAGATGCCCTGTGCGCCAAGTTCCGTAACGACATTCGCCGACGGGTAGCCGACGAGCGAGATCGACAGGATGTGCGGCGCGGTCCCGTCGCCGATGCGGACGACGCCGTCGAGCGCGAGGAGCTTTTCCTCGGCGTAGGCCTTGATGGCGGCGACGTGGGCGAGCTTTTCATCGAGATGGTCGGCGCGAAGCTCGACCGCCTTGGCAAAGCCTGCGATCTGGCCCGTGGCCTCTGTGCCGGAGCGCAGGCCGCTCTCCTGCCCGCCGCCAAAGATCAGCGGTTTGGGCGCGCGGATGCGCTCGCCCAAATACAGGCCGCCGATACCCTTGGGCGCGCCGAGCTTGTGCGCGCTGACGGAGATGAGGTCCGCGCCCAGCGTGTCAGCGCGGAACGGAATTTTCAAAAAGGCCTGCACCGCGTCGGTGTGCAGCAGGGCACGGGACTTTTTCGCTTTCAGAAGCTGCGCGACCTCGGCCATGGGGAAGATGCAGCCCGTCTCGTTGTTGACGAGCATCATCGTGACGAGCGCGGTGTCGTCACGCAGTGCACTTTCGACCTGAGAGGCGGTGATGTCGCCGTTCTTGTCGGGCTTTAAGTACGTGACGGAGCAGCCCTCCTGCTCGAGGGCCTTGCAGGTCTCGAGAATCGCGCTGTGTTCCACGGCGGTCGTGATGATGTGCTTGCCGACGTGGCGGTTCTGGTGCAGGGCAAGGCGGACGGCCCAGTTATCGCTCTCCGACCCGCAGGAGGTGAAGACGAACTGTTCACTCTTGCAGCCGAGCGCGGCGGCAATCGTCTCGCGCGCCGCGGCGACAGCGTCGCGCGCCTGCTTTCCGATGGGGCATTGCGAGCTGGGGTTGCCCCAGCCAGAAACCAGCGTATCGTAAACGGCCTGCGCCACCTCTTGGGGGACGGGGGTGGTGGCCGCGTGATCGAGATAGATCATATCGGGAAAATCCTTTCTTTGGTCTTGTCAGAATGCTCAAATGATTATACAATATAAAAATAAAAAAGCAAGGGCGGCGGACGCTTTACGTTGGAAACGGCAGAAAAAAGCGGGACTTTACCGCCCAAATCGCGGAAAAGGATACAAACATACATGAAAGTTGCGATCTGCACCCTCGGGTGCAAGGTGAACCAATATGAAACGCAGGCACTCGAGCAGGAGCTTTTGCACCGCGGACATACACTGGTGGATTTTGAGGAGACGGCGGACGCCTACGTTGTCAACACCTGCTCGGTCACGGCGGTGAGCGACAAAAAGTCGCGCCAGATGCTCCGTCAGGCGCAGCGCCGCAACCCGAGCGCGGTCATCGCCGCCTGCGGCTGCTACGCCCAGACGCATCCCGAGGACGTCAAAAAGCTCGGGCTCGACATCATCGCCGGCACGAATGACCGCGCGAAGTTCATCGACCTTCTGGAGCGCGCGGCGCAGGACAAAACGCCGATCGTCGACGTCGACGACGTCTGGGAGCGGCGCGATTTTGAGGTGCTGCCCGCGGGCGGTATGGTGAATCGCACACGCGCGATGCTCAAGGTCGAGGACGGGTGCGTGAACTTCTGCACCTACTGCCTCATTCCTTACGCGCGCGGGCGCGTGCGCTCGCTGCCGATGGACGAAGCTGCAAAGCAGGTGAAAGCGCTGCGTGAGGAGGGCTACCGTGAGATCGTGGTCACGGGCATCGAAATTTCGTCCTACGGCTCGGACTTCAAGGACGGGACCTCACTCATCGACCTTTTGGAGCTCATTGCGCGCGAGGGCGGCGACATGCGCATCCGCCTTGGCTCGCTCGAACCGCGGACCATCACGGAGGAATTCTGCAAGCGGGCGTCGAAGCTTCCTTACCTCTGCCCACATTTCCACCTCTCGATGCAGTCGGGCTGCGACGCGACCTTAAAGCGTATGAACCGCAAATATGATACGGCGCGCTATATGGAATCCTGCGACCTGCTGCGTCAGTATTTTGACGACCCTGCCATCACGACGGACCTCATCACGGGCTTTCCTGAGGAGACGGAGGAGGAATTCGCGCAGACGCTTGACTTCATCGCGCGCGTCGGCTTTGCCGACATGCACGTCTTCCCTTATTCCATCCGCCCAGGCACGAAGGCTGCGGAGATGCGCCAGATCGACATGCCCGTGCGCGAAGAGCGCGCTGCGCGCGCCTCGGCTGTCGCCAAGACGATGCACGAAGCGTATCTTGCGTGCTGCGTGGGCAAGACCTTTCCCGTGCTCTTCGAGCGCGACCGCAAGGGCGGCAGCGCGGGCCACGCGCCGAACTATATGGAGGTATCCGTCGCGCAGGAAGGCCTGCACAATCAGGTGAAAAACGTGAAGATCACGGCGATCGACGGCGGCAGTCTTCGCGGCGAGTTGGAGGAATAACGCATGGCCAACCATTTTTACGCCTATATCTCCCGCATGCGCTGTGTCAAGCGCTGGGCGCTCATGCGCAACACCGAGGAGGAGAACATTCAGGAGCACAGCCACATGGTCGCGGTGCTGGCGCACGCGCTCGCGCTGATCCGCACGCGCGTGTTCGGCCTGCCCGCGGACGCGAACGCCGTGGCGGTCGCCGCACTCTACCACGACGCGACGGAGATATTGACCGGCGACATGCCGACGCCCATCAAATATTATAACCCCGAGATCCGTGACGCCTACCGCAAGGTCGAGGCCGTGGCAAGCGACAAGCTGCTCTCCATGCTGCCGGACGAACTGCGCGCGGACTATGAGCCCATCATCAAGATCGAGGACGAGACGACGAAAAAGCTCGTCAAAGCGGCGGACAAGCTCTCGGCCTACATCAAGTGCGTCGAAGAGCTCAAGGCGGGCAACATGGAATTCAAAAAGGCTGCGGAGCAGACGCGCCGCGCGCTGAATGAGATGCACATGCCCGAGCTCGACTATTTCATGGTCAACTGCATGGAGAGCTTCTCCATGACGCTTGACGAGCTGGAATAAGAAAAACAAGGAATTTCGGAACTTTTTTCGCAAAATGAACGTCTAAACCTTCGCAAGCCCCCAAATTAAGAGTGAGGTGAAAGAAGATGAAAAGATGTTTGACCCTTTTGCTCGCGCTGGTGCTGGCGTTCTCTCTTGCCGCCTGCGGCGCGAAGTCTGCTGGCCCGGATACGATGACGGGCGACTACAACGGCTATGAATCGGCGAAAGAAGACTACGACTTTAGCGCAACAGATGACGAACCGGAAGGCGCGGGCGCGTGGAACGGCGATGGGCAGGTAGGCTCGGGTATCGACAAGAGCCTTTCCAAGCGCGGCGTCAAGATGATCTACAGCGCGCACATCGAGATGCAGACGCTCTCCTACGAGCAGGCGGTGGAGGACATTGCCGCGCTTGTGGAGCGCAGCGGCGCTTACTTCGAGCAGAAGAACTTTTCGAACTATTCCAGCGGTTATCGCCACGCGAGCTATACCGTGCGCGTGCCGGCGGAGCAGTTCGCTGACTTCTGTGCGCAGGTGGGCACGCTCTGCCATGTGACGTGGCAGGACGACTCGGCGGAAAATATCAGCGAGCAGTATTACGACACGCAGTCGCGTCTGGAAACGGCGCAGATCAAGCTTGCGCGCTTGCAGGAGCTGCTCAAAAAGGCGGAGAATATGGAGGACATCATCACCATCGAGTCCGCCATCTCTGAAACGGAGTATGAGATCGAACGTCTCTCCGGCACGATGCGCCACTACGACGCGCTCGTGGACTATGCGACCGTTACGCTCGAGCTGAGCGAGGTCTACCGTCTCTCCGGCACGGAGGACGCGCCCAAGAGCTTTGGCGAAAAGCTCAGCAACGCCTTTACGGACGGCCTTGCCGCCGTTGCCGAGGGGCTGGAGAATTTTGCAATCTGGCTTGCTTACAGCTGGCTCGGGATCCTGATTTTCGCGGCGGTCGTGTTTGCGGCCGTGAAGCTCATCACCCGCCTGCGCCGGGGAAAGAAGCTGCCGAAGCTCGGCAGGAAAAAGAAAAACGCGGACGCTTCCGCAGATGAAACGAAAACGGAGGAATAAACCATGAACATCACCTGGCTGGGCCATTCCTGCTTTGTGGTCGAGAGCGCGGGCTGGCGCATCGTGCTCGACCCCTACTATGTGGAGACGTATCCTGCGCTGCACATCGAGGCGGACGAGGTGCTGTGCTCGCACGGCCACCGCGACCACGCCTTTTTGGAGGCGGTGACGCTCTCGGGGCGTGATAAATCGGAGAGCCCGTTCACGGTCGAGACGGTTTCGACGTTCCACGACGATAAGGGCGGAATGCTTCGCGGGGAGAACACCATCCACATCCTGCGCGCAGAGGGGATGACGCTCGTGCACTGCGGCGACCTTGGCCATGAGCTGAGCGAGAAGCAGCTCGCGGCGGTCAAGGGCTGCGACGCGCTGCTGATTCCCGTCGGCGGGTACTATACGATCGACGCGAAGACGGCAAAAAAGGTCGCGGACGCGATCGCGCCGCGCGTGCTCGTGCCGATGCACTACCGCTTCGGCGCGCACGGCTACCCAGAGATCGGCACACTCGATGAATTTCTGGCGCTGTATGAGGCAAAGAAGATCCACAAACTTGATGGGAACTCTTTCGAGCTGACGAAGAACGCACCTGCGGGCGTCATCGTGCCGCGATTTGCCGAATAAGAGAAGAAATGCAAGAGCCGCCCGTTTAGGGCGGCTTTTGCTGTATAAAGCCCTTCTTTCTCGCGTAGACTATAGTGCTTGCCCGGCTTGACCGGGGCGGAAAGGGAGGACGGAGCATGAAACGGGAGCTGCGCCGATGGGAGATTGTCGGCTTTATCGCAACGGGCCTTTTCGGGACGCTGCTGCACTTTGTGTACGAATGGACGGGCGGGAATCGCGTGATCGCGGTGTTTTCGGCGGTCAACGAGTCGACCTGGGAGCACATGAAGCTGTTGTTTATCCCGTTTCTCGTGTTCACGGTGGTGGAGTTTATTGTGTTTTCCGAGGCGTTCCGGAATTTCTTCGCCGTCAAGGCGGCGAGCATCCTGCTGGGCCTTGTCTCGATTCCGGCGCTTTTCTACACGCTGACGGGAATGTTCGGCAAGTTCCCCGACTGGGTGAACATCACGATCTTCTTCCTTGCCGACGCGCTTTTGTACTTCGTGAGCTACCGCCTGCTGACCGATGGCGCGCTGCGCGGGGGCGCGATGCAGCTCATCGGCTTTGTACTTCTGTGGGCGCTGCTGTTCGCGTTCGTCTGGTTCACGTACCGCCCGCTGCACCTGCCGCTCTTTTTAGACCCCGTGAGCGGGTGCTACGGACTGGAAACACCGTGTTAAAAAAGCCCTGCCGAGAAATCGGCAGGGCCTTTACAGTTTCTATACAAATAGTATATTTTGCAGAGCTTCTGCAAAATGCGTGTGCAGAAAGGCTCTTGTGATTCGGCAGAACGGCAAAAATAAAAATCAGCAGACATGACGGAAGTTGCGAAAAGCCGTCAAAGTAGCCGCGTTCCCGACAGAATCCGCCGCGATGCGGCAATGTTTGATCGAAACTGACAGATTAACATAATAAATTCAATAAAGAGATTCTACGGTGAGTTATCCACAGTTTCCACAGAGTTTTCCACACAAGTGGATTTCTCAAAATCCACTGATTTGACAGGGAAAAATTGATTTGATTTCCGCGGAGTGGAAAACATACTGTGCAGATAGGCGCGTGTCGAAATTTACATAATTCTGGAATTGGAAAATTTATGGCAGAACAGAAATTCGATTTGTTACCATAATCGTGGAATTATGCAAGATGGAATAGACTCCTTGCAGTCTGCAAGGGGGAGCAGCGCCGCGGGCGCTGCACGAGGCAAAGGGGGATACTCTCTTTCACAAAAGAGAGTATCCCCCTTTAAATCCCCCGAGAGAAAGGTTTACATTGCAAGCGAGCAGCTCGAAGAGCTGCAATGCTTGCCGATTGCACTGCCCTGATCGCGGCGTTGCCGCGTTTGGTGTTGCTAGACGATTTGGCCTGCTCCTATTATCCGCTGCCGCTCTGCCCATCTTGTGGGAGTGCACAGTAATTTCCGTCTATCGCCAGTCCCTACAATGCGGCGAGCGCAGCAATGCCGCATTCCGCAAGCAGTCTGCCGCCGAGAAAACGTCACTCGCGCCTCACGATAGTAAGGCGCGGTTGCTACTGGTAACGAGTAGTAGGGGTTCATGGCGAAGCCATGTACACCGCACTTACTTTGCGCAGCGCGTGCAGTTCTTCGAGCTACAAACTGCCAATGTGCGGGGTCAAGGGGCAAGGCCCCTTGCGTTCTCTTGGGGGATTTAAAGGGGGCCATTCTCTCACGTGAGAGAATGGCCCCCTTTATTCGCACCCCTGCGCGGCGCAGGGGAATCCCCTCCCAGCATGAGAGACAATCATTCGAGAATGAGCTTTTCCAGCTCACTCGCATCATCGGCGATCATCTTCGCGCCGCCTTCGATCACAACTTCCCTAGAGCGGAAACCCCAGCTCACAGCGATGACGTCCAGTCCGGCGTTCAGACCCGTCTGCACGTCCACTTCGGAATCTCCGACGAACACCGCGTCCTTTTTTGCAATTCCCAGCGCTTTCAGCGCCGTCTCCGCCATGTCGGGGTACGGCTTACAGCGCACGCCGTCGCTCGGGCCGACGGCAAAGTCCATCCGGTCGCCGAAATACTCACGGCTCAACTTCTGCACCGCGCTGTCCGGCTTGTTCGACACGACCGCCAGCTTGATGCCCTTTGCCTTCAGCTCGTTCAGCATGTCCAAAAGTCCGTCGTACACCCGTGTTTTGATCTGGCAGTGATCCTGATAGTACGCGCGGTACGCCGTCAGCACCTCCATGATCTTTTCCTCGCTCGTCCCCTCCGGCACGGCGCGGCGGATCTGCTTTTCCGCCCCGTTGCCGACAAAACGCCGCATCTCCTCAAGGCTCCGCTCTGGATAGCCCATCTGCCGCAGTACATGGTTCGTGCTGTCGCGCAGGTCCTCCAGCGTATCGAGCAGCGTCCCGTCCATATCAAAAAGAACCGCTTTATAGCTCATATTCTTCCTCTTTTCTTGTTTTGTTGCCTTATTATAATCTGCTTCATGCACAAAGCGCAACCCCGTTTTTGCTCATATCTCTCCGTCTGCACCCTTGCGCCCCCTCTTCTCCTCTGATATAATTATTGAATGATTTTATAGGTAAGGAGCGCTGTCATCATGCATGAACTGGAACGTCTCTATCATATCCACTGCGCCAAGGGCGAGGTCGGCCGCTATGTGATCCTGCCCGGCGACCCCGGCCGCTGCCCCTCCATCGCCGCGCTGTTCGACGATGCCCACCTCGTCGCGCAGAACCGCGAATACACCACCTACACCGGCACGCTGCTGGGCGAAAAGGTCTCCGTCTGCTCCACCGGCATCGGCGGCCCGTCCGCCTCCATCGCCATGGAGGAGCTGCATCAGCTCGGCGCGGACACCTTCATCCGCACCGGCACCTGCGGCGGCATTGACTTAAACGTCAAGTCCGGCGACATCGTCGTCGCCACCGGCGCCATCCGCTACGAGCACACCTCGCTCGAATACGCGCCCATCGAGTTCCCCGCCGTCGCCGATTTCGACATCACCCTCGCCCTTCGTCAGGCATCCGAAGAGCTCGGCTACTTCACCCACACCGGCGTCGTCCAGTGCAAGGACAGCTTCTACGGCCAGCACTCCCCGGAAAAGAGCCCCGTCTACTACGAGCTTCTGCAAAAGTGGGAGAGCTGGAAGCGTCTTGGCGTCAAGGCAAGCGAAATGGAGTCCGCCGCAATGTTCGTCGTCGCCTCCGCGCTCGGCTGCCGCTGCGGCTCCTGCTTCCACGTTGTCTGGAACCAGGAGCGCGAAAAGGCCGGCCTCGATCAGGACATGAGCGAGGACACCTCCGCCTCCGTCAAGGTCGCCGTCGAAGGTCTCAAGAAGATCATCCAGCGTGACCGCGAGCTCGCCGCGCTCCCGAATCACGATCAAAAGCTGCTCGAAAAGAAAGAAAAGGGGCTTCTCCATGAGTGATAAAAAGGTCATCGGTATCCTCGGCGGCATGGGTCCTCTCGCTACCGCCGACCTCTTTCAGAAGATCACCCTGCACACGGCTGCCTCCTGCGATCAGGACCATCCGCGCGTGTGCATCGACTCCAATACCAATATTTCCGACCGCACGGCAGCCCTCCTGCACGGTGGCGCCGACCCCGTCCCCGAAATGGTCAAGAGCGCGCAGCGCCTCGAGTCCATCGGCGCGGATCTTCTCATCATGCCCTGCAACACCGCGCACAACTTTTATGACGCCGTCGCCTCGTCCGTCTCCATCCCCGTTCTGCACATGATCGCCATCACGCGCGACGCGCTCAAGTCCCGCGGCGTCAAGTGCGCCGGTCTCCTCGCGACCGACGGCACCGTCCAGACCGGCATCTACCAGCGCACGTTCGAGGGCAGCGGCGTCGAGCTCCTCACCCCCGATAACGCCGAAGATCAGGCCGCCGTCATGGACATCATCTACAACGGCGTCAAGGCCGGCAACCTCACGCACGACGCGACCGCCTTCCGTACCGCCTGCGAGCATTTGCTTGCCCGCGGAGCCGAAGTCCTGATTCTCGGCTGCACCGAGCTCCCCCCCGCGTTCGACATCTATCATCTCGATTACCCCAACGTCGACCCGACGCTTGAGCTGGCGCTCGCCGCCGTCCGCGCCGCGGGCTGCCAGACGAAGTGAGGGCGCGCCCATGAGCTACGCCGATCAGGTCTTTCGCGCCAACTGCCTCGACATTCTCCAAAACGGCGTGCGCGACGACGACCTCACCGTCCGTCCCCACTGGGAGGACGGCACCCCCGCCCACACGATCAAAAAATTTGGCCTCGTCAACCGCTACGATCTGCAAAAGGAGTTTCCCATCCTCACCCTGCGCCGCACATACCTCAAAAGCGCGGTGGACGAGCTCCTCTGGATCTGGCAGAAAAAGTCCAACAACGTCCACGACCTCTCTTCCCACATCTGGGACGCCTGGGCGGATGAAACAGGCTGCATCGGCAAGGCCTACGGCTATCAGCTTGGCGTCAAGCACCAATACAAGGAGGGCATGTTCGACCAGGTCGACCGCGCGCTCTATGACCTCAAGCATAACCCCGCCTCGCGCCGCATCCTCACGAGCCTCTACAATTTCGAGGACCTACACGACATGAACCTCTACCCCTGCGCTTACTCCATGACCTTCAACGTCTCGAACGGCACGCTGAACGCCATCCTGAATCAGCGCTCGCAGGACATGCTCGCCGCCAACAACTGGAACGTCTGTCAGTACGCGGTGCTCGTCCACATGTTCGCTCAGGTCTCCGGTCTCAAAGCCGGCGAGCTCGTCCACGTCATCGCCGACGCGCACATTTACGACCGCCACATCCCCATCATCGAAAAGATGCTCGCAGAGCCGGAGCACCCCGCCCCGCAGTTCACACTCGATCCCGCCGTGACGAATTTCTACGCTTTCACCCCCGACAGTATCCGGCTGGAAAATTATCAGTTCAGTCCCTTTGAAGACAAGATCCCCATTGCCGTTTGAGCGTTCGCACCGGCAAAATTTATAGAGAAAGCCATGGAGTTGATACTATGACCGCAATCGTCTGCGTTTCCCAGAGCTGGGGCATCGGCCGCGACGGCGCGCTGCTGTTCCGCATCTCTGCCGACCACAAGCGTTTCCGCACCCTCACCGTCGGCAAGACCGTCATCCTCGGCCACAAGACCCTCGACACCTTCCCCGGCGGCAAGCCCCTCAAGGACCGCCGCAACATCGTCCTCTCCCACCGCGACCTCGACGTCCCCGGCGCGGAGATCGCCCACTCGTTTGACGAGGCCGCCGCCCTCGGCGGCGACGACGCCATCGTCATCGGCGGTGCCAGCGTCTACATGGCGCTCCTCTCCCGCTGCGACCGCGTCTACGTCACCAAGGCCGACTCAGACCCGGACGCCGACAGCTTCTTCCCCAACCTCGATGACAATCCCGACTGGCGCATCGAGTCGGAGAGCGAGACCTTTGAGGAAAACGGCCTCAAGTTCCGCTATGTCGACTATGTCCGCAAGTAAAAAGAGGGGCCTTGGCCCCTCTTTTTTTGCGCCCTAAAGGGCACGTGGAAGCAGCGCCAGCGGCGCTGCACGGGAAAAGGGGGCTATTCTCTTTCACGAAAGAGAATAGCCCCCTTTAAATCCCCCAAGAGAAAGGTTTCAATTGGCAGTCTGAGGCTCGAACAGCCTTTATGCCTCCGGAATGCAAATGCCTGCGCGCGGCTTCGCCGCGTTTGGTGTTGCTATACGACTTGACTCTCTCCTATTATCCGCTGTTGCGCAGCCGTTGGCAGCTCTGCTGCCTTACGGATGCGGCACACCCCTTGCGGGTACCGCTCTGCTGATCTTGTGGAAGCACAGCCTAATCTCCGTCTACTTCGGATTTTATCAATTTTGCTGCTGCCTGCCAAGGCGGCATTGCTGCGCTCGCCGCGGTTATGTCAGCGGTGATATTCCAGCAGATCGCCGACGGTGCAGTGCAGCACGCAGCAGATGCGGGCCAGAATGTCAAGGTCAAGTTTTTCAACGTCACCGCGATACCACTTGTCGACGACCTCAAAGCGCACACCGATCCTTCTTGCCAGTGTGTTGCGGTTGATGCCGTCACTGTCCATGCGCTCCTTTAACTTGAGCCGCACGTTTCCATACTCTTCCATTGTGATGATACCGCTGTCAGCCATATTTTTCACCTCAACGGTATACTATGGTGATAGTAACATCTTGACTATTCGCTTATTTATAGTTACTATTTATATAGTATTTCAAAGGAGGATATGATTATGCTGACCTACAAAAACCTTTATTGCTCCCTGGTTCGCAGTATGAGCGAAGCCATCGACCTCTACGACGAGGGAAAGGGCATTCTCGCCCGCGAAGGCCTGAAAAAAGCCCTGTTGGACGCAGAAGACCAAGTCATTTCCCACGACATCATCCACGATGAACCCATCAGCAGCTCCCACCCAGCAGAAGACTAAAAAGCGCGGCGAGCGCAGCAATGCCGCGCCCGCAGGCAGTCTGCCGCCGGTCCACCGTCACTCGCGCCTCACGATAGTAAGGCGCGGTTGCTGAATGAACCGACTCGCAGAGACTCGTGGCGAAGCCACGTACACCGCACCTGATTGCGCAGCGCGTGCAGTTCTTCAAGATAAAAACTGCCAATGTGCGGGGTCAAGGGGCAAGGCCCCTTGCGTTCTCTTGGGGGTTCAAGGGGGCCATTCTCTCACGTGAGAGAATGGCCCCCTTGGTGCTGCCGCGCACACGCCGCATTTTCCCTCCGCGCTCTGCGCGGAAAGCAACCGCTCCCCTGAGGGAGCGCAAAAAAGAAGCAGCCCTTTCGGGCTGCCACTTTTTTACTTTTCACAAATGACCGGCTTCTGGCGGTCAGACTCCACAAAGGCCTTGGCCTTTTCCACCGCTTCCGCGCGGGGAAGCTTGACCTGCTCGCCGGTGCGCATGTCCTTGCAGGACACGACGCCCGCGTTGATCTCGTCTTCGCCGAGGAAGTAGACGTAGGGCACCTTGAGCTTGTCGGCGTAGTTCATCTTGGCCTTGAATTTCTTCTTTTCCGTATAGATCTGCGTGCTGACGCCCGCGGCGCGAAGATCGGTCGCGAGCGAGATGGCCTCGCTCAGATCCTCGGTCATCGGCAGGATGAGCACGTCCGCCGGCGCGGTGCAGATGTCGCTATTCAGAAGGCCCTGCTCGCCGAGGACATAGAACAGGCGCGTCACGCCGATCGAAATGCCGACGCCGGGGAGCTTGCGGTCAGTATAGTACTCCGCAAGGTTATCGTAGCGGCCGCCGGAGCAGACCGAGCCGATCTCGGGGTGGTCGAGCAGCGTCGTCTCGTACACCGTGCCGGTGTAGTAGTCGAGGCCGCGCGCGATGGTCAGGTCGACCGCGAAGTTCTCCTGCGGCACGCCGAACGCGCCGAGGTACTTGGCGACGGTCATCAGCTCGTCGAGGCCCTGGTCGAACATCTCGTTGCGGCCGCGGTACTTTTCAAGAGAAGCGAGCACCTCTTCGTTCGTGCCCTTGATGCCGATGAAGGCGAGGATCTCATCCGCCTTTTCGCCCTCGATGGCGTAGTCGTCGACCAAGATCGCGCGCACGAGGTCAGGGCCGATCTTTTCGATCTTGTCGACGGTGCGCATGATATCGCCGGACTTGTCGGAAAGGCCCAGCATCGCGTAGAAGCCGTTTAAGATGCGGCGGTTGTTGATGCGGATCTGGAAACGGGACAGGCCGAGGCGGGAGAAGACGGTATAGATGATAGCGGGAATCTCGGCGTCGTTCGTGATGTCGAGCTCACCGTCGCCGATGACGTCGATATCTGCCTGATAGAACTCGCGGAAGCGGCCGCGCTGCGCGCGCTCGCCGCGATAGACCTTTCCGATCTGGAAACGGCGGAACGGGAAAGCGAGGTCGGCATAATGCAGGGCAACGTATTTCGCCAGAGGCACCGTCAGGTCGAAGCGAAGGGACAGGTCGCTGTCGCCCTTGGAGAAACGGTAGATCTGCTTTTCAGTCTCGCCGCCGCCCTTGGCGAGCAGCACATCGCTCGCTTCGATGATGGGCGTGTCGAGCGGGGTGAAGCCATAGACGCCGTAGGACGAGCGCAGCACCTCCATAAGGCGCTCCATCTGGGTCTGCGGCGCGGGAAGCAGCTCCATAAAGCCGGATAAGGTGTGAGCTTTGATCGTTGCCATGATAGTGTGTGTCCTTTCCTAATAGAATGTATGGACAGCGTACTGTACTGCGGTGGCACAGCAGCGTATCGGAGTGGTTGACAGATATTTTACGGTACGGCGCAGGGATTGTCAAGCGTCCGCGGCCGTTTTTTCCACTTTCGAGACAGTATAGCATTTTCCGCGCGGAATTGCCATAGCTTTCGCCGCCTGCGGTGCAAAAATTTTTCTTTCCGCCGCGGACAGTGTTCACGAAAAATGAAGATATCCGCCAAAAAGCACGAATTGCGCTTGACGGAACTGCCGCTTTTTGTTACCATAGAGACAATATCAACGGGCAAGCTCCGAAAACCGGGGTTCGCCCGCAAGCAGCTTCCGGGCAGCCGTCATTCGGCGTCCGCCGCGGCCACACCGCGCGGGCAGGAGTCGATCCGATCGGATCGTTGAGGAGGAACGTTGGATGTACCAGAGCAAAATGAAAAGCGAAGAGACCGATCACCTGTTCAAGGCGATCTTATCTTTGAAAACGGAGGAAGAATGCTACCGCTTCTTCGACGATCTCTGCACCTTCAGCGAGATCGAGGCGATGTCCCAGCGCTTCGAGGTGGCGTCGCTTCTTGCCGATGGGAAGACCTTCACGCAGATCTCGCAGAAGATCGGCGTTTCGTCTACGACCATCACGCGCGTCAATAAGTGCCTTTGCTACGGGGCGGACGGCTATAAGCTGCTGCTTGAGCGGGCAAAAGAAGAAAAGTAAGCCATTCGTCATTTTGATCAGAGCAGGCGCTAAGCGCCTGCTTCTTTTTGTCTGTTTTGCTTTATTGCAATGCCGTAAAAGCATATCAGCATAACATCACGTCATCCTGATATAGAAGAATTGACTAAAATATTTTTTGGAATCTACGCGAATTTTATTGCTTTTGCTGAACAGGTATGTTACAATTAGTTCACAAATAGATTAGGGCATGGGAAACAGCGTGCAAGAAACCGTTGCCCGACGGTGCTGTTGCCTAAGTTCTGTGTCTGTTTTTCTGTGGGACCCCTCCACAGAAAACGCATGTCCCCGCGTGCGGTGTGCAGCGTGTTCGTCATGGGGAGGAGCGGCTTCCCGCTTCCTGACGGGCAAGTATTTTTATGAAGAGAGAGGTATTTTATCAATGGCAAACGAAAAGAAAGTCGCACGGGAGCCCAGTTTTCTGCTGGCGTTAGTTCCCATTGTGGCAATGATCGGGTTCATGCTTTACTGCTTCCTCGGTCATTCCGAATCCGGTTACCATGACGCTCACCTGCCCCTGGTCATGTCCATCGTCGTCGCGTGCATCGTCGGTCACTTCTGCGGTCACGACTTTAAGGATATGCTCGCCGGTATGATCGAGCGCCTGAGCGCTTCCATGGAAGCTGTTCTGATCCTCTGCACCGTCGGTTTCCTGGTCGCGAGCTTCATGGCCTCCGGTGCGATCCCCTCCCTGATCGTTTACGGTCTGGATCTGCTGACCCCGAAGCTGTTCCTGCCCATCGGCTGCATCCTCTGCGCGATCGTCGGTATGTCGTGCGGCTCCTCCTGGACCACCACCGCCACCATCGGTCTTGCGTTCCTCGGCATCGGCGCCGGTCTCGGCATCCCCGCCCCCATCACCGCCGGTATGATCATCTCCGGCGCGTATGTCGGCGATAAGTTCTCCCCCCTGTCCGATACCACCAACCTCGCCGCGGCTGTTGCCGAGACCGGTCTTTTCGACCACGTCACCGCGATGGTCTCCTCCACCGGCCCGACCTTGGTCATCGCCCTCATCATCTACACCATCATGGGCCTGAACATCGACGCCAGCGCCTATGATCCGACCGTCGCCCAGTCCATTCAGGACGCGTTCCGTGGGGCCTTCGTGATCTCCCCCGTTCTGCTCATCCCCATCATCGTGGTTATCGTGATGTGCATCCTGCGCGTGCCCGGCCTTGTCGGTATCGCCATCTCCGTTGCCACCGCGACCATCTTCATGATGATCTTCCAGTCCACCGACATCTACGGCTCCCGCGCCCTGGGCGACATCTTCAACACGCTGCACTACGGTATCGGCGTTGAGACCGGCAACGAGGTCGCTGACTCCATCCTCGGCAAGGCCGGCGGTATGGACGGCACCATGTGGACCATCAACCTCATCCTCCTCGCGCTCGCCTACGGCGGTGCTCTGGAGCGCTGCGGCTGCGTCGAGCGTCTGTTCGGCGGCCTGAAGCACAAGATCCACTCTGTCGGCAGCCTCATCCTCGCGACCCTGCTGACCTCCATCTTCTGCGACGCCACCATGTGCGACCAGTTCCTCGGCATCGGCGTTCCCGCCCCCATCTATGCTGACAAGTACGACGAGCTCGGTCTCGGCCGCAATATGCTCTCCCGTTCTCTGGAAGATGCCGGTACCCTCTGGGCCGTTATGTTCCCCTGGACCGGCTGCGGCGCTTACCAGACCGGCGTTCTCGGCATGAGCCCGCTGGTGTTCTTCCCGTATGCGTTCGTCAACCTGCTCAACCCCGTTTACGCCTATGTGACCGCTCTGTTCGGCCGCAACATCTTCTGGGCTGACGGTTCCTACACCAATATCTTCGGCAAGACCAAGGCCGGCAAGCCCGCCGGCGCTCCCGAAGAGGCTCACGCCAAGGCCCTTGCAAACCTCGAGGCTCGCCGTGCCGCCGGTAAGGCCCCCAAGATCAACGCGTAAGCCCCCTTCCCCGCTTTACTTAGAAAGGAATCACCGCTGTGAAACATTCGCTTCCCTGGGAATCCGTCCCGCCTCCGATCTACCCCGCACAGTCGTCGCTCAAGCCACGTAAAAAGTGGGTGCAGACCGGCGGATGGATCTTGGTTGTCGTGTTGCTGCTGTTCGGCATTTCGACCCGCAGCCGCAACCCGCTGCTCGCCTTCGTCTCGCTCGCGTTTTCCGTGCTGTATCTGCTGACGCTGATGACCAAAAAGGACGCCGCTCTCACGAGCCGCGGTCTCGAGATCTACTACGACATGCAGTTCACCACCAACTACGAGTTCTTCCCCTGGGAGGACATCAATGCGATCGTGTGCGAGGACCGCGGCCATGCCGACATGGTGCGCCTGCACATCGGCCACGGCAACACGGAAAAGGCTCTCTTCTTCCCGCGCGAAGACCTCGACGAGATCTACGCGTTCATCAAAAAGAAGAATCCGGCGATACGCATCATGGATTATGCCGCGCCCGAACCGAAGTCCAGCAAGAAGCACAAGAAGTGAACAACTGTGACCTTTCCACAAAGAATGAAGGGCGCCCCGCTTTTGCGGGGCGCTTTTTTTATCTATTCTGTCCAATTCTATCACTGTACCCTGATAGTGTGTTATCTAAATATGGTGATAACGCACAACAAAGAAAACTTTTTTCGGCAAAAAACTATTGATTTTGCACAAAAATGTGCTATACTGTTTCCAGAACGATCCTGTAGGGCTTTTCCACAGGCGGAGCGCCATCCACGCACGGGCATGCGCGGAAAGTAAGGGGAACGCTTCGACACGTTTCTTGCACTTGGGCGGTTCGGGCAACCGGACACGCCGACCGGGTCACACCGGAACTTTGAGAAAAGAGAGGACACTACCATGATCATGAATCCTACCGCGATCAAGCATGTCGTCGTCGATGGCCACAGCCTGACGCTCGAATCCTTCGTCGCTATCGCTCGCTACAATGCGACCGTCGAGCTGGCTCCCTCCGCTCTGGAAGCCATGAAGAAGTCTCGCGCCCTGGCCGAGAAGATCGCCGCCGAGGGCCGCGTCGCTTACGGCATCACCACGGGCTTCGGCGAGTTCCAGAAGGTCGCCGTCCCCAAGGAGATGAGCAATCAGCTCTCCACCAACCTGATCCTCAGCCATTGCACCGCCGCCGGTGAGCCGTATGCTGACGAGATCGTCCGCGGCATGATGCTGCTGCGTGCCAACGCTCTGTGCGGCGGCGTGAGCGGCGTTCGTCCCATCCTCGTCGAGATGCTGCTCGAGATGCTCAACAAGGGCGTGACCCCCGTCGTCCCGCAGAAGGGCTCTCTCGGCTCCTCCGGCGACCTGGCTCCTCTCGCTCACATGACGCTCCCCATGCTCGGCAAGGGCGAGGCCATGTACGAGGGCGTGAAGATGCCCGGTGCTGAGGCCATGGACAAGGCTGGCATCAAGACGCTCGACACCCTGGTCTCCAAGGAAGGCCTCGGCATGACGAACGGCACCTGCGCGATGACCTCCGTCGGCGCTCTCGCGCTGTACGACACCATCTGTGCCGCCCAGCTCGGCGACGTGATCGCGTCCATGTCCTTCGAGGGCCTGACCGGTCTTCGCAACGCCTTCGACCCCCGCATCCATCAGGTGCGCGGCCAGAAGGGCCAGATGCTCGTCGCCGCGAACATGCGCAAGCTGCTCGACGGCTCCGAGATCCTCGACAACTGCCAGAAGGACCGCGTTCAGGACGCTTACGCCCTGCGCTGCATCCCGCAGCTGCACGGCGCCTGCCGTGACGCGCTCGACTATGTCCGCGAGAAGGTCGAGATCGAGCTCAACGCCGTCACCGATAACCCGCTGATGTTCCTCGATGACGAGGCCGTTATCTCCGGCGGTAACTTCCATGGCGAGCCCATGGCCCTGCCGTTCGACTTCCTCGGCATCGCCGCGAGCGAGCTGGCCGACGCTTCCGAGCGCCGCACCGAGCGTATGGTCAACCCCGCGCTCTCCAACGGCCTGACCGCGTTCCTGACTACCGAGGCCGGCGTCAACTCCGGTTTCATGATCGTTCAGTACGCTGCCGCCTCCATGGTCAGCGAAAACAAGATCTACGCTCACCCCGCTTCCGTCGACTCCATCCCCTCCTCCGCCAACCAGGAAGACATCGTCTCCATGGGCACCACCGCTGCCCGTAAGGCCAAGATGATCCTGCAGAACACGCAGGACGTCCTCGCTGACGAGCTGATGACCGCCTGCCAGGCCATCGACATCCGCCGCCGCCTGAACACCCACGGCCAGGGCATGACCCCGCTGCATGAGGCTCTCTATCAGCACGTGCGCGAGAAGGTCGCCTTCTACGAGATCGACCGTGAGATCTGGCCCGACATCCGCGCGGTGGAAGCGATGATCCGCTCCGGCGAGCTGCTGGATATCGTCAAGGAGTATATCCCCGACTTTGAGTAAGTCAAAATTGCGTCTACGACGCAATTTTGAGACCTTTCATTTGGGCCATCGGCCCAAATGAAATAGGGGCTTCAAATATTTTCGCTCACCGCGAAAATATTTGTAAGGTGTCCCTGCGGACGCACATGTCGTCCTTCGGGACAGGTTAAGATCATTTGCGGCGTGCGCGGCCGCAAATGTGATGCGTCTCAAAAATGGTTATTGCTACTGATTTGGGGACAATAATGCTGAAAGATTTGTGTTTTGACACGAATTGACAGAATGTAAAAGAAGGTGTAAAGTTATTTTAGCTTTACACCTTCTTTTTTTAGGAGGAGCTTACTATGGAACTGAACATTTTACGGGCGGACCCGGCGGGGAACATTACGGTGTTCGTGCTCGATCCGGTCGAAAAGGCACAGCGCGCGGCCATCGCGGAGAAGATCATGGCGATCCCCGCACTCAAGGCCGAGCAGGTCGGCTACGCCTGCACCGCCGAGGACGACGTCGACGGCCACATGGAGATGATGGGCGGCGAATTCTGCGGCAACGCGACGCGAGCCTACGGCATGTACATCGCGCAGCAAAAGGGCGGCCTTTCCTCGGTCAGGCTGCGCGTGAGCGGCTGCGACCATGTCGTCACCGCGCAGGTCGATCTGAAAAGCGGCACGGCGCGCGCTGAAATGCCCTGTCCGCGCAGCGTGAAGCGTGTCACGGTGAATGGTCACGAGGGCACGCTCGTCGACTTAACAGGCATCGCCCACTTCGTCGTTGAGGGCGTGGAGCCGAGCGAAGGGTTCTTCCGCGCGGCGGAGTCGATCTTTTCCGGAATTGCAGGGCTTGACGCCTGCGGCGTCATTTTCCTCGATGCGGAAAAGCGCAGCATGACCCCGCTCGTCAAGGTCATCGAGACCGACTCCCTCGTCTGGGAGGGCAGCTGCGGCAGCGGCAGCGTCGCCTGCGCCGTCGCGCAGAGCGAAGCTATGGAAAACGGCGGTTTTTCGTGCGAATACCGGCAGCCCGCGGGCGCGGTCCGCGCAAGCGTCGAGCGCCAAGGCGGAAACGTCATCGCCGCGAGCATCGGCGGCGAGGTCACGCTGGATGAGCCCATGCGCATCACGCTGTGACGCGGCAGAGTGAAATGAAAGCCGGGCGCTGGCAACTTTCGCTTTTCTCGTTTTGACCTTTGCCGCAAGCGTTGAAAATTCGTCCAAAAATCTCCCGTTTTTTCTTTTTAAGGCTCGCGAACCAATGCTTAATTTTTTAAGGTTTTTGGAAAAAAGAGGCTTGCAAAACAGTTTACCTTTCTCTATCGTTCGGCTATAATTGATTTTGTCAATAAGAGACAATTCTTCGCTTTTAAATACATAATTATTTAGGAGGTATTCCCCATGACCGACATTGAGATCGCCCAGGCACATGAAATGAAAAAAATCGTCGACGTCGCCGCCAAGGCCGGCATTGACGAAAAGCACCTCGAGCTCTACGGCAACTACAAGGCCAAGCTCGACCTGACCGAGATCCGCAAGCTGCCCCGCAAGGCAAAGCTGATCCTCGTCACCGCTATCAGCCCCACCCCCGCGGGCGAGGGCAAGACCACCACGTCCGTCGGCCTTGCCGACGCGCTCAACAAGCTCGGCAAGAACACCATGGTCTGCCTGCGCGAGCCCTCTCTCGGCCCCGTGTTCGGCGTCAAGGGCGGCGCTGCCGGCGGCGGCTACGCTCAGGTCGTCCCCATGGAGGATATCAACCTGCACTTCACCGGCGACTTCCACGCCATCGGCGCTGCCAACAACCTGCTGGCCGCTCTTCTCGACAACCACATCCAGCAGGGCAACGTGCTCGGCATCGACCCCCGCAAGATCGTGTGGAAGCGCGCTGTCGATATGAACGACCGCCAGCTCCGCCACATCATCGACGGACTTGGCGGCAAGGCCAGCGGCGTGCCCCGCGAGGACGGCTTTGAGATCACCGTCGCGAGCGAAGTCATGGCAGTTCTCTGCCTTGCGACCGGCCTCGCCGACCTCAAGGAGCGCCTTGGCAAGATGGTTGTCGCCTACACCTACGACGACAAGCCCGTCACCGCGCACGACCTGAAGGCTGAGGGCGCGATGGCCGCGCTCTTAAAGGATGCCATCAAGCCCAACATGGTCCAGACGCTCGAAGGCACTCCCGCGTTCATCCACGGCGGCCCGTTCGCAAACATTGCCCACGGCTGCAACTCCATCCAGGCCACTGAGACCGCGATGCGCCTGAGCGACTATACCGTCACGGAAGCCGGCTTCGCCGCCGACCTCGGCGCCGAGAAGTTCCTCGACATCAAGTGCCGCGCCGCGGGCTTCCACCCCGACGCTGTCGTCATCGTTGCGACCGTCCGCGCGCTCAAGTATCACGGCGGCGTGCCCAAGGCCGAGCTCAACAGTGAGAACCTCGAAGCGCTTGAAAAGGGCCTGCCGAACCTCCTCCAGCACGTCGACAACGTGAAGAACGTCTACGGTCTCCCCTGCGTCGTCGCCATCAACGCGTTCCCGACCGACACCAAGGCTGAGCTCGACCTCGTCGAGAGCAAGTGCCGCGAGCTGGGCGTCAACGTCCGCCTGAGCGAAGTGTGGGCCAAGGGCGGCGAAGGCGGCGAGGAGCTTGCACGTGAGGTGCTGACCGTGCTCGACGAGGGCAAGGCAGACTTCCACATGCTGTATGAGGACGAGCTTCCGCTCGAGGAGAAGATCCGCAAGATCGCGAAGGAGATCTACGGCGCAGACGGCGTGACCTTCGCGCCCCGGTTCGGAGCGAAGGAGGGCGGCGATTATCTCTATGTGGCCTACGGCGTTTACGGCGACACCCTGCGCACGGACAACGATTACCAGGTGCTGCTCGCCTACGACACGAAGGACTGGAAGCGTTTCGAGCAGCCGCTCTCGCAGGGAAGTCTGCATAAAAGCGGCCCTGCGGCGCCCGATCACAAGTATTTCGTCCGCACGGGCAATACCTCGTGGGGAATTCAGAACCTGGCCTATGATCCCGCGTCGGGAAACTGCTATGCCGCGGTTTACAAAGGTAAAAAATCTCAATACCCCAATTATTCGCTCTTTGTGATCGACGGCGGCAAACCGGCTCGCAGGGAGCTTTTGCAGGGATTCGGTACGCCCATCTATGTGAAC
>ERZ780139.940-NODE-940-length-28003-cov-18.473057_pt1 | contig 28003 bp, 26 predicted proteins | sample MGYA00511476_ERZ780139 | MGnify/ENA primary metagenome ERZ780139 (study PRJEB29588, sample SAMEA2158190) | human gut metagenome | biome: human gut; feature: human-associated habitat; material: faeces | place: Denmark | collected 2008/2010 ... | reverse complement strand
TTATACAGATTTATGAACTAAAGATAGCAAGCTAAGGAACTTGCGAAACTTGAATAATGTTTTGTTTGAAGATACTTTACACATATCTTGTACTCACCATCGTCTGTGAGTTTAATGTAAGAGAGATATCCACTCAGGGCAATGGAAATCTCACGTTCTAAAAACTCGTTATAATGTGCTTCGTAACTTCTGTAATGGCTATATTCTGGGGCATGAAACCATCTTTGATTCATCATAAGCAATAAAGCAAGCGTTTCCGTAACGTTGTTTTGTGACTTACAATAGTTCACAAATTGTTCATTTACTTCATGTGCTCTGTTTCGTGCTACAATATACGACCTCGTTTTTTCTACTGTTTTGTGAAGGCAAGCCAATGTAGCATATCCTGTTAAAACGGGTATTCTCCGCATGACAAGAGAGTCTAGATAGTGGTCAATATCATATTGCTTATCCTCCACACAGATGTTCGACAGCACCCACAACAAATGGATTTTGTTGGATTCTTTTATTCCTTTGTTATCCAGCATGGCAAGTATGCTATGTTGCAATCTTTCCGGATATCCACGCTTTGCATTGCATAAAGCGTTTATTATGGTTGATAATTCTATTTCTGGAATATTTTCTTGACGAAGTCTTTCCGCAATAGTATCTATGATTTCCCTATACTCGGCTTCATTAGATGATTTTAAAGAACTGTTCAACTTGTCCACCGCCTCATCAAACCCACGGTCATGTCTCCTTATTGAACGGAAAACATCTTTCAATTCAAACGATGTTTTTTCTCCCAAATCTGGTTTCTCTCCATAATAGTTTTCCACATCAGGAGACGACTCTATCTGTGCATCATATATTCTAGTTCTATTCGGGATGGCAATTGGTTGTAAAAGGGTTACATTGTTACAGATGTAATTGAACAGTTCAAGCATCTTTGTATATACATCATATAGTTCCTCTACATCCAATTCATCCAATTCCGCTTCAATTTGCATCACATCATTTTTCTCGTCCAAATGGGCACAAGCGTGATCCCGAACCATTCGATACCTCTTTATAAAGCTATCTATATGATGTATGTTCTCAAATTTATTGAAAGCTGTCTCTAATTCCGCCTTGTTGTCTTTTGCTGTTATTAAACCCAAGAACAATTTGTCAAAGCCTTCTTCATACTGCACGGCATTGTTTTTGATGTCTGTGCGTGTAATTAGGTTGTCATGGTAATTATATACTGTACATATAAAAAGTCTTTTGAACAGATCGGCTGTAATCTTCTCGTTATATGACATACGAACAAGTGCATAACTCACCTTGACCATTTGTTCGATGCTTCTTAGGTATTGACCTTTACCTTGGGCTTCAGAACATGAAATGAGTCCGCCTTTATTTATTCCAAACAAGTCCAAAACCCCATTGGTTAAATATGCTTTGTCATCGGAATATAAATCCCTCAATATCCTAACAACTTTGTCTCTGTCTTCATCGTTGTTAACGTTGGGACGTTTGACTTCCGTTCCAACATGTTTCTCTTGGAATTCAAATATCTGGTCTATTAGACACAATGTGTTAGCATAGTCTATATTCTTAAATATTTTCACACTTCCAAATAAATCCACGCTTATAGAGGGAGATTGAAAATGTGCACCCAGTTTATCTCTCACCTTGCGAAGACCATCATTATACGAACGTAATATTTTCTCATAACCAGAACGAATTTTGTCGCTTTTAGATATCGTATTCCCCCATATCTTCATAATGTCGTCAACTCTAACCATCGCATAAATAGCTAGTATACGAGAACAGAAATCATCTGCTTCCTTCGTATTAAGGATTTCCTTGATGATTAGAAGTTCGTTACAGCAGAGACTGATCTTTGAAAATGCGTCGTTTATTTTCATATTATTGAACTTTTTGAGCATACTCTACCAACTTATCATGCATCCACTGTGGATATTTACCACAAGCCGTATATAGAATAGCAATAACAGTCCAAATAATCAGTTTGATATCGCTAAAGAACGAGGCGTGCTTTACGTAATACACATCAAGTTTCAAGCGGATGGGCAATACTTTCTCATTATATTCTTCCTCATCTGGAAATTGGTCACCATAAATATAATCCCACAGACTTGACTGCGATGTCAGTCCGCAAGGCACGGTGGCGGCAATAGCATTAACACCACCACGTGTTATGTCCACTTGATCTACAGCAGCTGGACGCGGACCAACAATCGACATAGTGCCGTTCAATATGTTCATTAGCTGAGGCAGCTCATCAATCTTCAATCTTCGCATAATCTTACCCCACCAGAATATACGGTCTTGGTCAGGACGCAGCGAAGCCTCATTAGCCCCTCTTGCCACACGCATGGAACGGAACTTCCACATCTTAAAATTCTTGTTGTCCTTGCCCACACGGTTGGCAAAGTAAAACAGGGGACCTGGGTCGCTCAACTCAGTCAGAATGATTGAGATAATCCAAATAGGGCTTGTGCCTATGATACCCAGTGTGGCACATACAATATCAAATAGTCTTTTACAGAATCTGTACATAATATTAAATAATTATTCCATAAATGCTGTTTCAGGATCGATTGTATTTTCTGGATCACGTTGTGGGATAGATTTTACAACCTTAGCCGGGCTTCCCAATGCGACCGCATAGGCAGGAACATCTTTGACAACCATAGAGCATGCGCCAATCACGGCACCATCTCCTATTGTAACACCAGGCATAATCATTGACTCCATACCTATCATGACGCCTTTTCCGATATGAATCTTACCTATTTTATAACCGACTTTTGCCGCATTGTCACCTACTCGATAATTTTTCAAGTCACGTTGATGACATAGCAAGCGGCAACCTGCTGTTACATGAGCATAATCGTCAATATAAATCAAATCAGCGTGATTCAAGTCTACTCTCACATAGTCTCCAATAAACACATTTTTACCAACATGACAACCTATTCTGCGTAGTAGCCAAGGCCTTAGCTTTCTTGGGCAGAAAGGAGCCAATATCGGCCAATCCATCATTTTCTCTAATCTTTTTCGGTATATATTGCCAAAGAATTGTTTAACAACTCTCCAAAGACTAACGTCACCATACTCTTCTTCAGAATAATTAAATCCCAATGCTCTGAGCATTTTATAAGTGGTACTCAATTTTCTATTTTCCATGGTATCAATCAACTTTTAAAGTATAACTATCATGAAAATCACAGAAGGTTATTCCCTCCAGCATATCTTGCTCATCTTTCTTTTGTTCGCCAAAAAACTTAACCATTTTGGCTGGATTTGTAAAGATCTGCTTTATTACTTTCCACAAAGAGATATCGCCATAATCCTCTACCGGATATTTAAATCCCAATAAGCAAAGAAACCCATATGTCAGACTCGTTTTTTTCATGTTATTTTTGCTTTGAATTCCACACAATCTTCAACATCTGCTTACGCAATGACAGAGGAGTGAGACGAGCTACGATTCTAATAGTAGCAGCATTTAAATAATCCTTTAGAGAGTAGAACCCCATTGCCTTAAACTCCTTTAGATATTTCAATTCTGTTTTCAAATAATCAAGACCTCCTCTTCTTATCATCTGTTCTTTAGTTGTTCGAACATAATAGAGGACCTCTGGAATATTATAAAACTTACTTCCATTCATAATCATTCGAATCCAGAGATTGTAATCCTCATAATATTGGCGGTGTATATAGTTACCTGCGTTCAAAATTGCAGATTTCCTTATAAATGCACCAGCATGACACATAGGAGAACGTTTATGAGCTAGTTTAACTATATCATCATGATTCTCTGGCCTCTTCTTGATTGCAAATACGTTATCAACACTTCCTTCAAATGTTAACGACCAGCAACTCACAACATCATATCCTTCTTCAATTTTCTTTAACTGCTTTTCAAAACGGTCAACAGGTATGATATCATCAGTATCCATACGAGCCAAAATTTCATTCTTAGCAGCCTTTACGCCATTCGCCAAAGCCAGACCAAGACCAAGGTTTGTCTCGTTCTTCACAATGTTGAAGATAGGGTACTTCTCTTTGTACTCATCTATCACAGCATACAATTCTGGTGTCAGCGGTCCATCTTCCACCAACACTATCTCATCAGGCTGAACAGTCTGAGCAAACACACTATCCAAAGCCTCTCTAAACCACAGTGGATTCTCTTTCCTGTAGATCGATATCAAAACTGAGAATTTTGTCATATATCATTTCTTAATTAATAGTTATCAAATATATCCATGTTTTTTGCGCCAGCACCAATGCCACATCTTCCATATCGGAGCCCACAGAATCTCTGAAGAATAGGAACTGATATAACGCATATTTCTTTTCATAGTGGCAAAGCCTCTCGCTATGCGGTTTTTCTTCCTCTCCCCATTGCGCTCATCATATTTACCGAAGTTGCCACCTTGCATTATCTCATCCAGCAAGAAGCGGCCATCCTTTTCATTTGGATTGCATATCATGTATTGTTCACCTAGTCCAAACACCTTTTTCAGAACGAACATCAATGCACCTGCAAATCTCAAAAGTCCAAGTGCCTTTAATTCATTTGTAACTTCTGGAACTTGAATTTTATTAGCACTTGTGCTAAGCGCCATATAGTAATCCATGATTTGTCGTAATCCAATCCCCTCCTCAAACAAATGCCTATAAATGTGTATCAGCAAGAACACGAGATTAAACTCAGTTGTTGGTGTCACGATTCCATTTATAGGTGCATTACCAAACTGACAAATTTCCTGTTCCTTCACCCACTTCATCCACCTACGGTCATGAATAGGACTATAGAACCACGAAGGACGTGAATGCACTTCACACTCAGTATCCTCAAACACCTCCACTTGAGCATGTTTTATACTGGTGTACGACACCTTCGCTCCTTGCTTCCTAAAGTAACCCAGCGCCTGATCCCGATCGCCCTCAATCCAGATGTCTATGTCACCACTCTGGCGCAGTCCTCGCAGATGCCCAGGATACACCCTAGCAACTCCTTGACCTTTCAAGATGCACGAGCGGAAGCCGTCCGACGAAAGTCGCTGCTGTAAAACGACACACTGTTCATCTACGATTTGGTTGCGTTGCTGTATCTTAGCAGTCATACCCAACCAAGTGAAGTATAGCATATCTTTAGGTGCCTGTTGCTGCTCAACCATCTTCTGCACCCCAGCGAAGCAGACACCTACCAGCGACTGTTTCTTGGCCATGTCGTATAGTTTTCCCCACTCAGCCGCCGATGGCGTCCGAGAGAGGCAAGTTTGCGTGCCAATCGACATGCGGATGAGTTCAAAGAATAATTCGTTTATATCATTCATTTCACAAATTGATATAGTTCCATTTAGAATTCCTTACTAAATGGGCAAACATAAATTAATCTAATCTTGTATGTGTTAGTGCTCAATTTAGGGTATAGCCCTTTGTATAGACACTTGCAAGTGCCTATATATTGAGATGTTAAAAAATTCACTTGTTTATTAACTATTGGCATATTGTCAATCCGATTTTGTCAGGTCGCATACTGAAAAAATCGCAACTATTCAGCAGCGAAGTTAATTCTTTCTAATTTAAGCCCTAATTTGAGTGCTTACTGTCGATTTCATGGCATAGCGGAGAAAGAATCAATAACCCTAATCAGGCCCATCCTTCTTCATTCGTCATATTTATATGTGTCAAACGCACGAATTATAGTCGTTTTTCAACCTTGCAGCAATAGTCTTCCATGCTAATTCGCCATCACTATATTCTTGTTTTATATTATTAGAATATAGCTTCAGGAATTCGCTATCCGATAACATTTCGCAAATGCCATCCGCAATTGCGCCTTCATCCTTTTCTTTAATAATTCTGCCAAAGACTCCATCCTTTACCATTTCAGGAAGTCCGCCTACATTGGTTGCAAGTACAGGTACGTTGAAAGCAAATGCCGACATAATGACACCACTTTGAGTTGCATCGGTATAAGGACAAACCATAAACATGCAACTCTTCATCAGCTGTATCAGTTCTGTATCAGGAATAAAACGATGTCTGAACTCAATGTAATCTAACTGCTTATATTCTTCTACATCGAAAGGGAAATTGCCACTACCTGCAACTATAAGTTTTACATCAGGATGGTGTTTATGTACTCTGCGGAACGCTGGCAACAGATATTGAAGACCTTTGTATTGCGTGATACGACCTGAAAATAAAATAAACTTGCTATCAGGTAGTTTATTAAGTTTATCTTCAATAGGCTGCAAACATGTATAGCAACTCAGTTTGCTGACAATTACATTCTTCTTTTGAAGTTTGAATGTCTTGACGAATTCCTCCTTTTGCGCTTTGTTGAAGATAATGAAATTATGCAGCAAACGATACGTCACCCATCTTGCACTATTCGTCAAGATTCGCGACTTTAAAGATTGTCCGGAATGTGGAATAGGATCATGCACCGACAGAACAGCCTTCCTTCTCAAACTGAAGAATGGAGTTTCAAACCACTGAGGCAATCTAGTTAGATGGATAATGTCATATTCCTTATCAAACAGCTTGCATAGCGTTTTCAGAATTTTGAAAGCTTCTACCTGCCAATGCTTTGTATCAGCAATATTGATTACCTTAATCTTGCTAAGATCTAGGTAATCTCTATAACACATCAGCTCTGGAAACTCCGATGCGTCATACACACCACTCTTGTCAAGCAGTGTGTGAAAATTGACTACCGAGCGTTTTATATGGTGAGGATTAACAAACATATAGCATGTTATATCCATTATCATCTGTGCCTCATGTAGATAAGAGAAATCCACATCCGCTATAGGCAAGTATGAAATGTATGCAATCTTCATAATTATTATTTTATTTCACCCGTACCCAAGGTTCATCTACTGAGTTTCTTGTTTTGATTACTCTCGCAGGAACGCCAGCAACAATTGAATGATCGGGCACGTCTTTTACAACAACTGCATTCGTTCCTACTATTACATCATTACCGATAGTTACGTCTCCAATGATCTTTGCTCTAGCCTTGATGGAAACATTATCACCAATATATGGACAATGTGAGGCATCACCATGACCAATGGTAACTTGTTGGTTAATCCAGCAGTTCTTTCCAATATGGCTACATGTAATAATAGTTGCAAAACCAAGTTCTATATAAAGGCCACCTTCAATATCTTTGCAATGGATATAGAGATTTAAGCCTTTACTTAATTTTAAGGGTAGCAACAAGATTTTCAAAATCTTGTTGCTACCCTTAAGCGATAATATAGTTGGTATCTAAATTCAGGGTAAGCAATGAAGAGTTTCATAAATCCACATTTATGTATGGACTTGTATCTCTTATAGTCTTCTACTAATTCTACCCCCCATTAATGCACTGAAACTCATTTCGTTATATTACTAATATCTAAGTTTGTATAAAATGCCATAAACTGCAAACAGATTACCACCCAAGATTTTGGATATGTAACCCAAAGCCCTTAAAAGCTTGCTTCTTGAACAAGTGAATACATAGCAGCAGTCGGGATGCTCCTTTACGAATTGCTTTGTATCCTCCAAAACTCTCTTATCCTTAGAGCGATAAGCGAGATACAGCATTTGAGACAGTGGGCCTGCAACATAGTTCGTCCACTTTGGCCGATAGGCATCATCTACATGCTTATGTGAAAAATCCAAGAGGTTGTTAACTACTACCATAAGGTCATAAATACGCTTCGGGCGGAATGTACTCATGATTGTTCCTTTCACGCTGGAGATAGTTATACGAAATGCCATCGTCAAAGACAATCTTATCTGCCAAATAAAATACCCTTGGCTTATACTCCATGTCCTCATGGTAGATACCCTTCAAGAACTTGAACCCATTTTCTTTTAGGTATTTAGAACGGAGAACGGAGAACGGAGCAGGGGTAGCAAGCCCCCCCTGCTCAGTTATTTCTCTTCCAGTGAATGCTCCCACTGGCGCACAATCAATGACATCTTTTGATGGGCTTCCGTTTTCGTAAACCAAACGATAGTGTAATTGCAGGATATCGACTTCATCTTTCAACTTTGGAAGTATTCTTGCCAAAGAACCTGGTTCTATATAGTCATCACTATCTACATACCAAATGTATTCGCCTTTGGCTGCAGCAGTACCTGTGTTGCGTGCAGCAGAAAGACCACCATTTTCTTGGTCGATTACAATTATTCCTTCATGTTTATCGGCAATACTTCTTGCTAATACGGCACTCTTATCCTTTGTACCATCATTGACACAAATGATTTCGTAATCAACTCCCAGACATGCCGATTCTTGATTTATACAGGACAGCAGGCACTTCTCTATGTATTTTTCAACCCCATACATCGGGATTACTATGGATAGTTTCATTGCTCAATCATGTTTTTAATTATGTTCAAGGATTTTACTCTAAATGCGTTTACGAGAGATCCGTCGCATTTATATTCATCAATGGCAGATTTCGCAAAAGATTTGTCATAAGAATCATATTCTATGATAGACTTTGCTCCCCCAACTGTTGACCTGAGTGAACCTATTCGATCATCACCATGTTTTTTACTCTTTACGATTCCCATCATTGGAATATTATAGATGGTAGCGAAAGCGGTACCATGGAATGAGTCTGTAATAACAAAGGAAGCATTACGAATCATCTCAATAAACTCAGAAGGTCCTTGCCCACGGTAGACAGTTGAGTTCGGTTGCTTCATCTCTTGATGCCCACCATTAAGATAATACACATGAAAGCCTAATTTCTTCTGTACATCATTTATTATATCAAACAGATGAGGTCGCGGGTCGAACATGTAACCGAGAAAATAAACAAGTATATAAGGCTCCTCGATATGAGTTGCCGAAGATTCGGAAATGACATCCCAATCCTTTGCCTCAAGCAAAAGAGTCGGATCACATACAAGTTGAGCCTCCTTATTAGTCAAACGTTTCACGAGCTCAACTCCTGCTTTTTCTCGTACTGTGATTCTGTCGTATTTTGAAAGATAATCGGAATATAATTTTTCGTATTCAAAAGGGACGCTATCAGCAGCGAAACTTGAGCCATAGGATATTTTTTTCTTTCCTTCTGGTACAAAATTCAGCATAAAGCTTACATCGTTCTTCACATAACGAGGATTCCATACTTGGTCGCTGCCGGTACAATAGATATCGTATATAGGCGGTTCTCGTTGAATCGAATGCCGATTATACGTCTTCTTTGAGCATTTGAAATACCTGTTATAGAAGGCTGTCAAACGTTTCTTCCGTTTTTGCTTCGGGAAGCCAAGTAGTACGTTTAATCCAAAACTAAGAATCTTCGATTTGATGGATGTCTTAGTTTTAGAAATATACATATAGTCAATGAGTTCTGAATCATAGCCTAATTTTTCAAAGGCTTTCTGAGTAGCATAAGCCTGAAGAACAGAGCCAATATTCAAAACCCTATGCATGGTTATTATTCCTATCTTCATAACATTGATTTTATTTTGCTGATAACTCTTTGCATAAAGAATGCAATTCTAAATATAATACCATTCAATGGCGCACCTTTCTTCAACAACATCATCACTGTAGAACGCATTTCCTTAGCTTTGGAGTTCTTCTTCATCTGCCCCTCAGTCACCACTTCAAAAGGATGTTCCACAAGGGTAATGTCCTTCAGACTCTCCACTATTTCACGTCCCTTCTCGGTAAAGGCAATCAAGGCACTTACGCCCTTCTGGTCTTCCTTGTAGGTCTTTCCCCAAAGGTCGCCAATGCGGATGTCTGCACTGGAGCGGTCATACTTGTACTTACACTGCTTCTGACACTGTGGGCCAAGAGCTATGTCGCCAAGGAACAACCTGTAGAACAGGTCGCCTTGCGACAATCGGGACTGTATGAAACCCTTTTTTCCCCTTATCAACAAATTGTAACTTTCATTCCAATCAACAGGTTTTGATGTATTTACACCATCTATACCCATCAACCAGGAGTCGTGCCAACCATACTCAAACTTGTTGCGCCAGCTGGCGTATGTCACCTCTCCAATCTTTGGTTCAAGCATTTTGATGTAAGCTTTCCATGCGTACATTGAAGGGACACAGTGACAGAAGAAATCAAGCAAGATGAAATTGTCTTCACAACGGAACTTGCGTATCATTCTCCTAAAGGAATCTATCTGACAAGGAGTGCCCGTCACCAAATATTTCTGACCTTTGCGCTTAATCTGTGAGAATGCTTCTGCCGTATAGCTCTGAATATACTTACTGCCAATGGACTGCACAAACTCCTCAACAGTGGTGGCGATGTAGTGTTCAGCCCTTTGCTCCTGGATATCGTAACGACAGCCTACAGCCTGATAGCCTTGCTCTATCAACTGCTTGCCAATCTCAAAGCCGGCACCTCCACTGGAGCACTTTCTGCGCACTCGCTCATCATTGCTCCATGCAGCCCAGCTCTTAACCCAACTTGCAGCCTATATGCGTATAACTCTTTGATTCTCAAGTATCGTTTTTTTTTAGTTTCATGACACTTGGCAACAGAGGGTTGGTTAGTCTATCTCCCCCACGAGACTTCTAATCACAGATATACTCCTGATCCAAGAGCATCGGCATCTGCAACCCTTGGAACTGTCGGCTGCCTGTAAATTTCATTTACTCTCCCCTAACAGCTCCGATTTCTATATCTCTTAGTAGGAGACACAGAAATTTCGTAAATCCATTATTTTAAAGGACTTATGGTTCGGCGACTATTTTTTTGCTCAACAGATGTTTAGCAAAAACAAGCAAATGAAAAAAAATATTTCTCATAATTGCCTCAGTTTCAATAATTCTTAGTACCTTTGCCATGTTTTCTGTGTCTCCTACTAAGAGATACAGAAAAATGGGGCAACTGAAAATGGGACGGCTAAGTTGTTTGTGCTATTTCGAGACCGCCTGCTTATGAGGGAAAACAACAAATACAACTTTTACAACAAGTAACAACCTACACGCTTCGCGCGTATTGCAATCCTGCTGCAAGGTAAACAACAAAATACAAGGCTTCGCCAGGACATTACGCCAGGAGAAATCAGCGGGAAATGTGTCCAAGGCAAAGCGTTGTTCATAGTTGTTTCCCTTGCGCAACCCTTGGTCAGCATGGGCCTCGAAGAGGCGATGTCCCCGCGAAGCTGTTCCATTACATGGCACTCTTTCTCGCCATGGCATAACTTGAGCAAGCTCAGTTCTGCTCATGGCTTACCGAAAGAGTTGTTACTTGTTGTAAAAGTTGTTCAAGTTGTTTTCTATGTGTCCACGTCGAATCACTCCATTTTCTAGAAGAACCACTAATAATGTGGCTATAAATTTGCTTACTTAAACTAATTTCCCTAACTTTGTGCTGCAAAAGGTCGAATAGTACGACTGATATTGCAGTCATTATGGTAGAACGCATAAAAGGGAGATCATGACAGAAGAACTGAAAAAGCTGTTGCAGGAATGCGACACGCTGAAAGCACGATTGGTGGCGCTTCGTCCTTTGCCCGCTGAAGCCCTGAAAAAGATAGACGAGGCTTTGGCTGTAGAATATACTTACGAGAGCAATCGAATAGAGGGGAATACGCTCACGTTGCAGGAGACGGAACTGGTCGTCAATGAGGGCGTGACCATTGCAGGCAAGTCAATGCGTGAGCACCTGGAGGCGATAAACCACAGGGAAGCTATCGACTACATCAAGGACTTTGCAAAAAACGACATAGAGATCAGCGAGGGCACGATCAAAGAGATACACGCCCTTGTACTTCACGGCATCAATCGCGAAAATGCTGGACGCTACCGCACGGTGCCCGTGATGATTTCGGGTAGCCAGCACATTCCACCACAGCCGTACCTCATAGAAGAACAGATGGAGGAATTCATGAGAAAGTATAAGGAAATGGAGAAAGAGAAGGTGCATCCGGTGTTGATAGCGGCATACCTCCATGATACGCTCGTAGGCATCCACCCCTTTATTGACGGCAACGGACGCACGTCGAGGCTGCTGATGAACCTTTACCTTTTGAGGAAGGGCTACACGCTTGTAAACCTCAAAGGAAGTGACGAGGAGAAATTGAGCTATTACACGGCTTTGGAAACCTCGCACATAGAGAAGAAGACCGAACCATTTCAAACGCTTATCGCAAAAGCGGAAACGGACTCTCTGAAGAAATACCTCTCCATCATGGGAGAGACCGTGTAGCCTCATCCGCCATCAGCATGTGGAGCAAAGCCCCTACGGACAGTCCGTAGGGGCTTTGCTTATTAGATGATGGGGGATGGCTCGGTTAGTAAGTGACCTTCAAACCGACATAGTAGCTTCTCGGCAGGGAGGGACCGTAGATGTAACTGGAGTCGCGGTTCCAACCCTTGTCGAAATCCTTTTGATAGGCATTGACGATGTTTTGGATACCACCGTTGACCTGGAGGGTGATGTACTTGTAGATGGTGAAGTCGTAGGCCAGCTTCATATTTACCTCCATAAACCGAGGGGTATGGACCGCTACGGGGTCTTCCACACCTGATCCGGCAGAATGGCCTACGAGCATGCTGCCCGTATAGTTGCCCGTGAGGGAGGCCGTGAGACGCTTGACGGGGGTGAAGGTAGCCGTGAAATAGCCGTAGGTGTTGGGGGTGCGCATCATCTTCTTATACTTCTGCTCGGGCACATCGTCGTTCCAAGCGATGGCTTCGTCGTAATGGCTCTGTTGCAGGGTGAGGCCAGCCTGGAGGGTGAACCAACGGGTGAAGACGGCCTTGCCCTCAAGGTTCAGTCCCAAGACCTTGGCACCATAGGCATTGTAGCGCTCCTGGACGGTATTGCCGTGGGCATCGGGCTGACTGAGCTGGCGAAGGGCAAAGACCTGGCTGAGCGAGGTGTAGAAGCCTTCGATCAGGAAATTGGTCTGGACTTGGCCAAACTGATGGTAGAGGTCGGCCGAGAGGCTGAAGCTATTGGAGCGCTCCGCCTTGAGATGGTCGGCCAGGACCGTGACCAATCGCTCGCCACCGACTACGCCGACATGGAGGTCTTCGTCGAAAGCCTGGGGGGCACGGAAGCCGCCAGCATAGGTGAGGCGGAGGTTGATGTTGTCCGTGGGATTGTAGCGGAGGTTGGCACGGGGCGAGAAGATGGCATTCTCGACGAGGTTGTGCTTGTCGAGGCGACCGCCCAACAGGAAGCTCCACTGCTTGTTCTTCCACTCATTCTGGAAGTAGAAACTGCCGATGCGCACGTCCTGCTTGAAGTGGCGGTCATAGCCGAGGATGACGTCCTTGAGGCCTTCGAAATTGTACTCAGCGCCGAGGGTGAGGTCGGAGGGCATGAAGAGGAGCTTGTCGAACGAACGGACATACTGCGCGCCCGTCACATAGGTGACATCGTGGGTGGTGCCGTAGGCCTTGGCCGCAGCGACGCGGTCTTCCTCTGTTCCCTCGCCGATGCCGCCATAATAGCTCTTGCGGGACGTGGCCTGGAAAGAGAAATAGGCCGTGAGGCGTCGGTGTGCGTCGGGAGAGAAGTAGTTGTAGGTGAGACCGCCACCCTGGATGCTATGGTCTGCCTGTTCGGCGACATTGGCCTCATGGGGAGCCTGGTCGAGCTGGTTGCCGCCACGGCGATACTCATGGATGGCGCTGTACTGGAGGCTCAGTTTGGAATAGGGGCTGAGGCGGAGGTAGGAGTTGAGGCCGAAGGTCTGGCTTCGCAGTTCGGGCAGTTCGGTGTAGCCATCGCCGTCGTGGTCATAGCCCTGACGGGATCGCGTCTGGCCGAAGGCATAGATGCCGGCCTTGTGGTCGTCGGTGACGAGAGAGACATTGCCCGTGGTCACATTGTCGAACGAACTTGATCCGCCCTGCGACAGGAAGGTGTGGCCAAAGGAGGCGGAGTTGCGGATGGGCTCCTTGGTGATGATGTTGATGGTGCCACCGATGGCAGAGGCGCCGAAGAGAGCCGATCCTCCACCACGGACCACCTCCACGCGGTCGATCATATTGGCAGGAATCTGCTCCAGGCCATAGACACCCGTGAGGGAGGAGAAGACGGGACGGGAATCGACCAGGATCTGGGAGTAGTGGCCGTCCAGGCCATTGATGCGCACCTGCGTGAAACCGCAGTTCTGACAGTTGTCCTCGGTGCGCACGCCAGGCTGGAAGTTGAGGCCCTGCGCCAGGCAGGTGGACTGAGTGATGTCGAAGACCTTGCTGCCTACTACACTGACCAGGTTGGGAGCCAGTCGGCGGGCCGTCTCATTGCGATTGGCAGAGACCACCACCTCGTCGATGGCGACATCGTCGGTGGACAAGGAGAAATTGACTTCCTGGGTGGTATTGTGCTGGACGGTGACGGTACGCTCCTCGGTCTTATAGCCTAAGAACTTGACGACCATCGTGAAAGTGCCCTCGGGCAAGTTCTTCAAAAAATAGTGGCCGGTATGGTCGGTGGTGGTACCAATGGTGGTACCTTTGAGTTGGATGGTGACATAGGGCAGGTGCTCGCCTGTCTTGGTATCGACCACGTGGCCAAAGAGGTTGGCATCGGTGGCCTTGTCGGTCTCCTCGATGGGGTTTTCACTACGGGTGTTGTCTTGGACAACGGCGGCTTGAGCGGCAAATGAGACTGTCAATGCGCCGGCGAGGAGCATCAACTGAGATTTCTTTGATTTCATTTTTTCTCTTGTTAATTAACTATGTTGTTATAAAATTACGCACATGGTGCCTGCGCATGGCTATTGGTGCCAGCACATGCGCTATGGTGACGAAGAGGAAGAACAGCCGAAGCTGACTTCTCTGCTTTCATCACAAAACATGGAAAGGATAAGTACCTAAGCGACCACGAAGTATCGTGATAGCCAATAGGTTTGGATCAAAAATCCGAAAAACTATAAAGTAAGGAGAGCCGGCGGAGCACGGGTAGATTGGATATCGCCTTGGCGCGTCTTGACAAAGAGGCAAGACATGGAAAAGGCGACATGGACCATAGCAACAAATGCTGCTATATGAACAATGGCAGGCACCACGTAGGGCAGACTTTGCAAATGGCAGATCGGACACTCTTGGGTGAAGCCCTGGCTGGTGGCGAGGTGGCCGTCGTGGTGGACATGGTGGTTGCAATCGGAACAATAGGCAGCGGCAGAATTCCCCTCCTCCGCCGTGTGGTAGTGGAAGGTGATGGCCAGCAGCATGGGCAGATAGACCATCATGAGCAGCCAGGCAAACCGCGTTCTTCTATTGTAGTAATTACGCATTTTTCTAATTGCAAAATTACCAATTCTCATTTTTACCACCAAACAATGAAATATCATTTAACCAAAATTGTGGTCTCTTTTTAAAAAGAACCGTCCCAAACGGGGCAAGACGAGCGGCAAGAAGAAGTGAGGCTGCAGATTTCGCCTCGTTTTGTTGCGAAATTCAGAGAAAATCAGTAATTTTGCAGTCGTGAAAGAAATAGAGCGTCATATAGAGTCATTGTTGCTTCGCAACGATTGTGTCATCGTACCCGACTTAGGTGGTTTCGTGGCTCATCATGTGGATGCGCGCTACAGCGAGGAGGAGTGCCTCTTCCTGCCGCCTACCCGTATGCTGGGCTTCAATCCGCAACTGACGATGAACGACTCGTTGCTGGTGCAGTCGTATGCCGACACCTACGACCTCAGTTATCCCGAGGCTTTGGGCCGCGTGGAGCAGGAGGTGGCAGCGTTGCACAGTGCCCTCGACGAAGAGGGCCACTGCGACCTGGAGGGTCTGGGCACGCTCTACAAGAACCAAGAGGGCAAGTTGAGTTTTGCTCCCTGCGAGGCAGGCATCCTCACCCCCTCTCTCTATGCACTCGACAGTTTCGAGGTCAAGCCGCTGGAGACGGCAGCAAAGAGCGAGGCGGAAGAGGAAAAGACGCAGGCCGTCGTCGTCACCCGTGACGAGGAGAACGGACAGCGCAGGGTCAGCGTGAGCCTGAAGTTTCTACGCCACGCAGCCATGGCAGCTTGTGTGTTGGCCATCTGCGTCTTCGTCATCAGTCCGATGGGTGTGCAGCGTCCTGAGAACAACTACAAGGTGCAGAGTGCGATGTTGTCGTGCCTCTATGAGAATCCGGCTGGCGAGGCAGCACAGAAACCCATGAAACTGACCGTAGAGAAGAAGAAGCCAACGGCCACGCCCGTGGCTACGCAGAAGCAGGTCTGGACCATCGTGCTGTGTACACACGTGCCCATGAGTGGTGCGAAGACGTTCTGCCAGGCGCTCAAGGACCAAGGCTACGAGGACACGCGCGTCGTTGATCACCAGGGAAGCATCAAGGTGGTCTATGGCAGCTACGACTCAAAGGCTCAGGCACGGGAGGCGCTGCAGGGCATGAAACCCGACCGCTATTTCAACACGGCGTGGATTCTCAACATCGAAGAGTGATCCTTCTCCTTATTATATATATAATACCTTATTATTATAGCAGATTCTTATTGGTATGAAACGAGTAAGATGCCCGAAGTGTGACGAGTTTATCACGTTCGACGAGAACAAGTATGAACCCGGACAGCGGTTGGTGTTTGTGTGCCCCGCTTGTTCGAAGCAGTTTGCCATCAAACTGGGTGTGTCGAAGCTCAGAAAGACGCAGAAGGAGGAGAACGAGGAGACACCGCAGCCGGATGCGCCCTACGGCAGCCTGACGGTGATAGAGAATGTCTTCCACTACAAGCAGATTATCCCCCTGCATCTCGGTGAGAACGCCATCGGGCGCTACCAGAAGGGCAACCCGGTCAACTGTCCGATAGAGACGGTGGACCCGAGTGTGGATCTGACGCACTGCCATATCAATGTCTCGCGGGACAAGAACGGAAAACTCAAGTATGTCTTGCGCGACGGACCGAGTTATACGGGCACCTTCGTCGGCACGGAACTGCTGGGGGATCGCGAGCGGCGCGTCATCTACAACGAGACCCTCTTCACGTTGGGGGCGACCACCATCATCCTCAACGCACCCGAATAGGGTTCTTCCAACACGGCCTGCTGAGTTGAGAAAACAACTTGAACAACTTTTACAACAAGTAACAACTCTTTCGGTAAGCCATGAGCAGAACTGAGCTTGCAAGCGTTGTATCATGTTGTTTACCTTGCAGCAGGAATGTGTCACACGCGTAGCGTGTAGGTTGTTATATGTTGTAAATATTGTATTTGTTGTTTTTCATTATACAAGCTGATGCTCGCCCCTAACAACTAAATAAAGCAAAAGAAAACCCAAACAACGCATACAGGAGGGACAACGGCGGCCGATGAGGCTGGGTTGGACTGTATGGGTTGTTTGGGTTTGTCGTTATAGGGGACCGGTGGCTTAGAGCGTCTGCAGATAGCGCTCAGCCTCGAGGGCAGCCTTGCAGCCTGCACCAGCAGCCACGATGGCCTGGCGGTAGGTCGGGTCGCAAACGTCACCAGCGGCATAGACGCCAGGGATGTTGGTGGCCTGAGACTTGCCCTTCGTCACGATGAAGCCCATCTCGTCGAGGTCGATCTGACCACCGAGGAAGTCGGTGTTGGGATGGTGGCCGATGGCGAGGAAGAAGCCATCGATCGGGAGGTCGTAGCGTGACTCGTCGGCCTCGCCCTTGCGCTTGACGAGGTGCATACCCTCCACGCCATTCTCACCAAAGAGGCCGATGGCGTTGTGCTCGAAGAGGATCTCGATGTTGGGATGGTTCTTCACGCGATCCTGCATGATCTCGGAGGCGCGCAGGTAGGGCTTGCGAACCACGAGATAGACCTTCTTGCAGAGGTTGGCCAGGTAGAGGGCGTCCTCACAGGCGGTGTCGCCACCACCGACCACGGCCGTGACCTTCTTGCGATAGAAGAAACCGTCGCAGACGGCGCAGGCAGAGACACCCTGACCGGCATACTTCTTCTCGTCGTCGAGACCGAGATACTTGGCGGAGGCTCCCGTGGCGATGATGACCGTATCGGCCGCCATCTGCGTGCCATCAGTGAACTTCACACGGTAGGGACGCTGGGAGAAATCGCAGCTCTCCACCTCGCCGTCGCGGATGTCGGCACCGAAACGCTCAGCCTGCTCTCTAAACTCGAGCATCATCTGGTTGGCATCGACTCCCTGGGGATAGCCGGGGAAGTTTTCGATCTCGGTGGTCTGGGTGAGCTGGCCACCCGTCAGCGGGCCACAGTAGAGCACCGGCTGGAGAGAAGCACGACCCGTATAGAGGGCGGCAGTGTAGCCGGCGGGGCCGCTTCCGATGATAAGCACCTTGACGTGCTCCATCTGATTTGTCTGTTCTGTCATTATTGTATTCTATGTTTCAGTTGTACGCGATTATTCCTTGAGCCACTTCTCGATCTCCTCGGCGATGACGCTAAACTGGGTGGTGGGCTCGAAGCGGGCAACGACCTGGCCTTTCTTGTTGATGAGGAACTTGGTGAAGTTCCACTTGATGTCGGGCTTCGACTGGTAGTCGGGGTCGGCTGCTGAAAGGGCCTCGTGGAGAGCTGGGTAGATGGGGTGGCTCTCATCCCATCCGGCAAAGCCGCGCTGCTCCTTGAGGAACTTGAAGAGGGGCTCGGCATCGTCGCCGTTGACCTTCACCTTCTTGAAGCGCGAGAACTCCGTGCCGTAGGTCAGCTTGCAGAAGTTGTGGATGCTCTCGTCCGTACCCGGGGCCTGCTGGCCAAACTGGTTGCAGGGGAAGTCGAGGACCTCGAAGCCCTGCTGGTGGTACTTTTCGTAGAGCTGCTCCAGCTCCTCATACTGAGGGGTGAAACCACAACGCGTGGCCGTATTGACGATAAGCAAGACCTCGTTGGCATACTCCTTGAGGCTAACCATCTTGCCCTTTCTGTCCTTTACAGAGAAATCATATACAGTTCTCATTTCGATTCGTTGTAAAATTAAAAGATTAACCGAATGCAAAAGTACGAATTATATTTTGAAAAACTTGCGTCATATCCTTAAAAGTACTAAATCTGCAAACAAAATCATCAAGCAAAGACGTTATGAAACAAATAAGATCCATCCTCGTGCCCCTGCTGATGCTCCTCACGGGGGTGCTGATGACCAGCTGCGACGACGAGCAGGAGACAGCCATGATGCTCTGGGGCACATGGGAGGGACAACTCTCGACGGAGTTTTACCAGGACCGCTGGGGCGGCTACGGACAGACCTACTACACGGTGTGGCACTTTGAGGGAAAACCGGGGTCGCGCCACGGCAAGGGCTGGGAGATAGACTATGTGGGGCACCAACGCTACGCACAACACTTCGACTGGCAGGTGATAGACGACGGGCGCACCGTGAGACTCCATTATGCTGGCGCATGGGACGACGAGTGGATTTACAACTTCTATCTCGACGACGGCTACTTCACGGGCTACATTGACAGTGGAGACGGCAAGCAGTCGTTCTTCCAACTGGAGCGCGTGGAGGACAACGGCTACGACCACGACTACGGCTGGGACTTCCGTGCGCAGAGGCCGCTGCAGACCAAGGGAACTGCCGAGAAGGGGAAATAGGGATTTCTCCCCAAAAGAATAGGGATTTGTTCAACTTCGATGTCAGGCGATTTTCCTACTTTTGCACAAGAAACCATCCAACGTAAAGAATATGAACATCAGAAAATTATCCCAACTGTTGGCCTTGATGGCCCTACTGGCCGTCCCGTTTGCCCTGACGAGCTGCGACGACGACGATTGGTACTACGACGACTATTGGAACGGATACTACCCCGACGATGACAACAACGGCAGCGAGGCCGACCAAATGGTGGCCGTGCTGAGCGGACGGTGGCAGGGAGACATGGTCTATACCTACACCGACGACAACGCCAAGCCGGGGGAGAAGAAACGGGTGTCGGAGAAATATGCGGTGGAGATGACATTCTACCGGAGCGAGAACGCCAAGGACCGCTATGCGGGACAGGGCGTGGAGGTCGATAGAAACGACCAAGGAGACACGCAGGCGCTGAACTTCACCTGGTGGATCGACACGCGCAACGGAGACATCTACATCAAATATACCGACTCCAACACGATCTTCCGCATGGATGCCGCCAGCACGGACTACGGCTACCACCTCGGATGGGAGACAAGCCGCAACGCCTATACGTTCTTCGGCTATCTCGTCGGACAGAGCAATGACGACGAGATCTATATCGACCTGGAGCGCGTAGAGACACCACGGAAGGCAAAGGCCGCCACGGAGACCACACCGCTCGGCACGCAAAGCTTCGGCAGCACGGTCGATCGATGGACACCGACATGGACGCTGACCAGCAGCAAGGGGTTCCACCGCCGCTGACCTGCCCCACCCGATTGGGGAAAGAAACAAATCCATAGATAGACGCCCTGTAGGGAAAGCACCGGATGATGCTTGCCGCTACGGGGCGTCCGCTTGATAGAAAGCGATTCTATCCAATCAATAAACAACCAAGTATATAAGTACGTAAGTATGAAAGAGTATCAGACATATATTTTCGACCTGGACGGCACGCTGCTCAATACGATCCGCGACTTGGCGGCCAGCGTCAACTATGCCCTGCGCAGTACAGGCATGGCGGAACGGACACTGGAGGAGGTGAGGGAGTTTGTCGGCAACGGCGTGAAGAAGCTCATGGAGCGGGCCGTGCCAGGAGGACTGGACAACCCACAGTTTGAGGCAGCCTATGCTACCTTTCGCCAGCACTACCTCCACCACAGTCTCGACACCACGGCACCCTATCCGGGCATAGAGAAACTGTTGAGCGAACTGCGCCGCAGAGGGAAGCGCGTGGCCATCGTGAGCAACAAGTTTTATGCTGCCACACAGGAACTGGCGCGCCATTTCTTCCCTGACACCGTGGAGGTGGCCATCGGCGAGCGAGAGGACATCCGCAAGAAACCGGCGCCCGACACCGTACAGGAGGCGATGAAACAACTGGGCGTGGAAGCCGAGGGGGCCGTCTATATCGGCGACAGCGACGTCGATATAGAGACGGCACGCAACTGCTCCATCCCCTGCATCAGCGTGCTCTGGGGATTCAGGGACCACGACTTCCTGCTGCGCCACGGCGCTACTTGTCTCGTCTCGCGTCCTGAGGAGATACTGCCCGAGGGGTGAGGCCTGCTCCAGGGAGTCGTCTCCCAGGAGGGCCTACCCAAACTAAGGGCTTACTCATAGCGGATGGCTTCGATGGGATCGAGGCGGGCTGCTTTCTTGGCGGGATACCAGCCGAAGAAGACACCGGTGAAGGTGCAGACGGCGAAACTCATGATGATCGTCCAGGGCTCGATGGCGATGGGCCAGTGGGCAAAGGCCTTGATGGCGTAGGAGGCTCCGACACCCAGTAGGACACCGATGATGCCACCGGTGACGCTGAGCAGGATGGCCTCGATGAGAAACTGGTTGAGAATATCGACGCCACGGGCGCCGACACTCATGCGAAGGCCAATCTCGCGCGTGCGCTCGGTGACACTGACGTACATGATGTTCATGATACCGATGCCACCCACGACGAGGGAGATGCCGGCCACGCAGCCAAGGAGGATGGTGAGCATGCCGGTGGTACTGTTCATCATATTGGCCAGTTCCTCCTGGGAACGGATGTTGAAGTCGTCCTCATCGCCCTCGGCTTGGTCGGTGGCATCCTTAAGTTTGTGGGTGCGGCGCAGGATGGTGGTCATCTCGTCGGTGGCCTGCTCCGTGACACCTTCCACGACAGCCGAGGCCAGGATCTGATGGAGGTAGTCCTGGGCGAGGATGCGCTTCATGACGGAGGTGTAGGGAGCGAGGACATAGTCGTCCTGGTCCATACCCATGGAGTTGTAGCCTTTCTTCTTCATCACACCGATGACGCGGAAGGGGATGGAGTTGAAGCGAACGACCTTGCCGATGGGGTCGGAACCGTCGGGGAAGAGATTATCGACCACCGTCTGGCCGAGGAGGCACACCTTGGCGGCCGACTTGATCTCGGCCTCGGTGAACATCTCACCCTCGGCGACGGACAGCTGACGAATCTCCAGGTAGTCGAGGTTGGCACCGTAGATACTCGACGGCGTGTTGTTGTTGCCGTAGATAAACTGGCCGGAACTCTGGACGAGGGGGGAGATGGCCTTGATGAAATGGCACTCGTCCTTGAGGGCCTGATAGTCGGTGAGCTTCAGGGTCTCCATCGAGGAGGCGTCTTGTCGCACACCACCCCGCATGTCGGCTCCCGGACTGATCATGATCATATTGGATCCCATTTCCGAGATGTTGCTCTGGATGCTGTTCTTGGTGCCCTGGCCCACAGCGAGCATCGTGATCACCGACGCGATGCCGATGATGATGCCCAAGGCGGTGAGGAAGGACCGCATCTTGTTGGCCGCAATGGCGCGGAGGGCTATTTTCAAAAGATTGCTGATATTCATAATATGATACGCTTGATATAAGACTCAATGATCACTCGTCGGTGTTCTTGGGCAGGACGGCAAGGCCCTCGGCGGCACTGAGGATGTGGTCGTTGACCTCGTTGCGGATGATGCGCCCGTCGCGGAGCTCGATATTGCGCGAGGCGTAGTGGGCTATGTCGGGATTGTGCGTCACGAAGATGATGGTCCTCCCCTCGGCGTGGAGCTTTTGGAAGAGGACGAGGATCTCGAAGGAGGTGCGCGTGTCGAGATTGCCCGTAGCCTCATCGGCCAGGATAACGGCGGGATTGTTGACCAAGGCGCGCGCAATGGCGACGCGCTGCATCTGACCACCCGACATCTGGTTGGACTTATGGTAGAGGCGCTCCCCCAGCCCCACAGCCTTCAGGGCAGCCACGGAACGGTCGAAGCGCTCCTGCGGCGTGATGCTGGGGTTGTACATCAGCGGCAGTTCAACGTTTTCCACGCTCGTGGTCTTGGCCAGAAGGTTGTAGTTCTGAAAGATGAAGCCGATCTTGCGGTTGCGCAGGACGGCACGCTGCGAGTTCGACATCGTGCGCACGGCCACACCATCGAGGAAGTAGTCGCCGCTGGTGGGCGTGTCGAGGCAGCCCAACTGATTGAGGAGGGTCGATTTGCCTGAGCCCGACTTGCCCATGATGGTGACAAACTCACCCTCGTAGATTTTGAAGGAGACACCGCGCAGGGCGTGGACGGTCTCCTCGCCCACAAGGAAGTCGCGCTTGACGTCGCGCAACTCGATGACTACTTTCTTTTCACTTTCATCCATCATGCTTTCTCCTTTTTGTTGTCGCGCTTCGGACCGGGGGCGAAGGGACTCTGCTCCTGATCGTCAGATTCTTTGTCTTCTTCGGGTTCGGTGACGGTGAGGGCAGTGATGACTTTCAGTCCTGTCTTGACACCCGAGAGAATCTCGGTGTTGACGCCATCGCTCATGCCCGTGCTTACACGGTGGGCCTGGAGCACATTGCCCTCGATGGTCCAAACCTTGGCCTTGGCGTTGGCGATATCCTGTATCTTATACTGCTTGCCGACGGTCTCGGGCGTGGGGGTGAAGCGGAGGGCCTTGGTGGAGACGCCCATCACGCCCGCACGCTCCTGGGTATAGATGGTGACGTTGGCCGTCAGTCCGGGTTTGAGTTTGAGGTCGGCGTTGGGGGCACTGATGACAACCTCGTAGGTGACGACGTTGTTGGTTGTCGTGGCCTCCTGGCGCACCTGCTTCACCGTACCGGTGAAGGTGTCGTCGGGATAGGCATCGACGGTGAAGGAGACGCGCTCGCCAGTCTTGACCTCGCCAATGTCGGCCTCATCCACATTGGCCACCACCTGCATGTTGGTCAGGTCCTTGGCTATGGTGAAGAGTTCCGGGGTGGAGAAACTGGCTGCGACGGTCTGTCCCTCCTCCACACTCTTGGATAGGACCACGCCGTCGATGGGCGAGGTGATGGTGGCATAGCCGAGGTTGGTCTGGGCCTGCTTCACCTGCTCTTGTTGCTGGCGGACCTGCTCGCGGGCCTGGGCTACTCCCTGGCGCGCCGTGGCGATGGTCTGGGCTGAGGCGGCGAGATTCTGCTGGGCCTGCTGGTAACTGAGGCGGGCGCTCTCGAAGTCGTTGGCACTGATGAGGCCCTTCTTGTAGAGCGTCTGGTAGCGACTGAAGTTGCTCTGCTGGTAACTGGCACTCGCGCGGACGCCATTGTAGTCGGCCTGGGCCTTCTGGACGTCGCTCTCTGCGGAGCGCACCTGTGCCTGTGCACTCTCAAGCATTGCCTTGGCCTGGTTGAGGGCCGAGAGGAGGTTGGTCTTGTCGAGTTCTGCGATCACCTGTCCTTTCTTCACGACCGAGTTGTAATCGACATAGAGTTTGCTGACGATACCCGAGACCTGTGTACCGACCGTCACCGACGTGACCGGTTCGATGGTACCCGTGGCAGTGATACTGTTCTGGATGTTCGTCTGCCCGACGGTGGCCGTGTCAAACGAGATGGTCTCCTTGGTGTCGGGTTTGCCGAGGAAGTAGGCGGCCACACCCAACACGACCAAGGCGACCACCAGATACCATACTTTCGAAATCTTTTTCATATCTATCTTTTATTATTTTCCGTTGTAGAAATTGAGCATCTGCATATTGTACAGGGCAAGGTACTTGCTCTGCAGTTCGTTCTGCTGCGCCACGAGTAGGTTCTCCTTCGCCTCGCGCAGTTCGGTGATATTCTTCAGCCCGAGGCGAAACTGCTCCGAGAGCAGTTCGTAGCTGGTCTGCTGGCTCTCCGTATTGGCCAGGGCACTCTTGTATTTGGCCTGGTTGTTGACGGCCTGTATCCAGTAGCTCTCGATAGTGGTATAGAGCGTGGTCTGCTGTTCCTCGAGGGCGAGGCGGCTCGTCTCCATGGCGATGTTGGCCTTGTTGATGGCCGTGCGGGTCTCGCGGCGGTCGAAGATGGGAACGCTCAGCGTCAGACCTGCCGATGTGGTGAGGTTGGTCTTCAACTGCGATCCGTAGGCAGCGTCACTCATCGTCGTGACATTGGTGGAGACGCCACCCTGCATGGAGACGGTCGGGAGGCGGCGGGCCTTGGCCATCCGTACACTGAGTTCGCCACTCTCGATGGCGAGGCGCTGCTGGCGGAGTTCGGGACGGGAGGCGAGCGCATGGGTATAGACGGCCTGCAGACCGGGTATCTCGGCCAGGGCGTCACCGGTAACGTTGTCGGGAATGCTGACTTCAAAATCCTCGCCGTCGTCGGTGAGCTGGAGGATCTGCTTCAACTGGCGTGTGTAGTCGCGGAGGTTGCTCTCCTGGGCCACGACATTATACTCGTCGGAAGCGCGCTGGGCGCTGAGCTGGGCGAGGTCGGCCTGGCTGAACTGCCCTACCTCGACCATCTCCTGGCCCCGCTGCTCGTTGGCCTGGCTATACTCCAGACTCTGGCGGTTGACCTTCAAGGCCTCGTGGGTGTAGAGAATCTGGACGTAGATCTGCGCAATCTGCTCCTGGATGGAGTTGGCGGTGATGGCAGAGTCGAGCTCGGCCTGCTGTTCGGTGAGTTGGTTCTGCTGGATCTTCATGCGGTTTTGGTTGCCGTTCCATATCGTCCAGTCGAAGCTCACGGCGTAGGATCCGTTGTAATAGACCTTGTCGGTAGTCATCTCCACATAGCCATTGGCAACCTGCTGGCGCCCGCTCTCGGGGAAGGGGTTGTAGGAGACGTTCTGGGAGGTAGAGGCCGTAAGCGAAGGCAGCAGTTCGGCCTTCGACTGCAGCACGTCCTCATGGGCTGACTGTCGCGACAGGAGGTTGCGGCGAAGTTGGATGTTGTGTGCCAACGCATAGTCGATACATTCTTGCAGCGTCCACTTCCGGGCGTTGGCAGAAGGGGATGCCAACAGGAGAAGGGCAGAGATGAGGGTGGTGGTCCATCGTGTCTTATTCATATCTTTCTTTGTTTTGTCTGTATCCTTTATATTATGCAAAAGTATGATTTTACATCTTTTCTTGGTACAAAAGTATACAAAATCCCAAAGACAAGGCTGATTTTGCGGTGAATTTGGATTTTAGATTCAGCTAAAATCCTTTTTCTTTCAATGAAAAAAATGGGGTTAACATTAGTTTGCGCAGCCCATTGCTCATTTCACAAAAAGAAACGAGGGAGGAAATCCACCTCTTGACAATGGCGGGCACGGATAACAAACACGCAGGCAGGAACGATGCGTCCGGACGCATGATAGGCGCCAGACTACCCTACTGAGTGAACTATATTCTATGTACCTGTACTTATATAATTAGAGGGAGAGCTTGCGGTAAGCCTTGCGACTGACGAAGACGTAGCTGACGCAGACCATCACGCCCGTGAGAATCCAGGATATGGGATAACACAGCATCAGTTCGCGGAAACCAGGCCAAACGGGGCAGACGAAGAACACCCAGGCGAAGCGCAGGACGCAGGTGCCAAGGATGGTGAGCAGGGTCGGTTCGATACTGTGGCCAAGACCGCGCATCGAGGCGGCAGAGATCTCGTAGGATGAGGCCAGGGCCTGGAAGACAAGGACGGTGGCCATGCGTACCTTGGCATAGTGGATGACGGAGGGATCGGTAGTGAAGAACCACAGGAAGAAGTCGGACTGCGTGAAGAAAAGCATATTGGCGAGGAAACAGGCCAGTGCGCCACAGCCCATACAGATCCAAAAGACGCGGCGGCAGCGGTCTATCTTTCCTGCTCCATAGTTTTGTCCCGTGAAGGTGACGGCAGCACCACAGAAGGAGGTGAGCAGGAAATAGCAGTAGGTGTCGAAGTTGAGGGAGATGGCAGCGCCTGCGATCGCCGAAGGTCCATAGCCGTTGATGGCGCTTTGGACAAAGATGTTGCTCAGCGAGAAGACCATGCTTTGTACGCCTGCGGGCACTCCAATGAAGAGAATCTGGCGCAGGGCTGCCCGGTCGATGCGAAGACGGAGGCGCGTCAGGCGGAAGGGGCCTTTCTCACGGCGGAGAAGGCGTAAGATGGCCAAGGCGGAGAAGACGTTGGCGCAGCCCGTAGCGGTGGCTACTCCTGCGACTCCCATGTGGAGGACAATGACCAACAGCAGGTTGAGAACCACATTGACGCAGCCGGCAAGGAGCAGGATGTTGAGCGGGCGCTGGGTGTCGCCTTTGCCTCGGAGCACGGCCTGGCCGAAGGTGAAGACCATGAAGAAGGGAATGCCAAGGAAATAGACTCGCAGGAAGAGAGTGGCCTGGTCGAGGATGGCGGCAGGCGTGCCCATGAGGCGCAGCAGACTGGGAGCAAAGATCTCGCCGAACCCCAGCAGCAAGACGCTGGCAAAGATCGGGAGCATCATCGTCGTGCCTACCGCGTCGCGAACACGATGGCGGTCGTTGCGTCCGATGAAGTTGGAGATGACGGCATTGGAACCAATGGAGACACCCACAAAAAGGTTGATGAGGAGATTGATAAGAAAGGTATTGGCGCCCACGGCAGCCAACGCCTCACTGGTGGCAAAGCGGCCCACCACGGCCACGTCGATGGTGACGAAGAGTTGCTGCATGATGCCGCTTGCCGCAAAGGGAAGTGCAAAACGCAGAATCTTGCCCAGCAAAGGGCCTTGGGTCATATCCACTGTATTTCTTTCTGCCATAGTTGCCAATTTTGGCACAAAGGTACAAAGAAACTTTTGAATGGACTTCGTTTTGCAGCATTCTTTCTCCTCCAAGGGCCTTAAAAGGCTCTCTGCTTTCGGTATGACACCCATACGAAAGCCAGCAAAACACCCACAAGGTATTCGCATAAGACCTGCAAGAGTATGTGTGCTCGTACACACGTGTTGATTTATGTCAAGAATAGGGAGAAAAATCGAATTTTTACTTGCTATCATTTGGTGGTCAAAACGAAAGTGCCTACCTTTGCATCGTCAAAAGGTTAATAGATTGTTTAGGTTAATAGTAATTGATTTAGGTTTTTAGTTATTTTTAGGGTAATTGAACAAAGTGTTGTTCAGGTAGTAACTATTCAGCAATAGTGTAGGCATGCAGCATCCTACCATCCTATAACAACAGGATGGTATGGATAGCTTGCAGCTGCGACTGGCCGTTTTTCCATGCAGTGTC
>ERZ780139.929-NODE-929-length-28208-cov-18.142187_pt1 | contig 28208 bp, 20 predicted proteins | sample MGYA00511476_ERZ780139 | MGnify/ENA primary metagenome ERZ780139 (study PRJEB29588, sample SAMEA2158190) | human gut metagenome | biome: human gut; feature: human-associated habitat; material: faeces | place: Denmark | collected 2008/2010 ... | reverse complement strand
CTGTCGTTATAGGATGGTAGGATGCTGCATGCCTACACTATTGCTGAATAGTTACTAAAAAGCTTATTGTGCGTTAAAAGTGCAGAAATAATCCTATCCAAGAAATACAACTTTTCAGGCATTGAAAAATCAGGAAATACATTACCATGCCAACGGTCATAATAGAGACCGTCAGGAGTTTTGTTTACCCGATAACTAAATGCATCAAACAATACTGCCATATTTTGATTACTCTAATTTCCGCAGCACTATGAGTTAGCATTTTTTATAAGTACCGGAGCAACAAAAAGTTGCTTTGTATTTTGCCATGTCGGATTTTTCACCTACCTTAGTGCTGCAAAAACAAGTATAGCAAAATCTCCGAATGACATGACAAATGTACAAATAAAATCCGAGAAACTCACTCCTTTTGGAGGAATCTTTCCTATCATGGATCAATTTGATGCTCTTTTGGCTCATCATAGATTCAACGTTGGGGTTGAGATGTACATGGTATGGCTATCAGTATAGTGATATCCTACGCTCTTTAATGTGCGTCTATCTTTGTGGTGGCTCATGTGTCGAGGATGTGACAACTCACCTCGTGAGGTATTTGTCTCTTCATCCATCCCTTCGCACTTGTAATGCGGAAACCATCTGGTTTTCAAAAACGTTAAAACGTTAATGGTGAAGGGGCAACCGCTCCGCCTCCCTCCGGTCGTGTTGTTACATCTTAACGTTATAACGTTTAACGTTTTTGTTTTTGGATGTGGTGTAAGGGAAGAGAAAAAGAGTGGAGAAAAAATAGGATATTGTGGTAAAATATATTGATATAAACATGTAGAATAATTCTTAATGTGTTATGATAAAAATATAGAATATCTTTTAGTTTTATAATATATACTGTATATAAATATATGATATTGTAGTGTATGTGTGTTATTTCTTTTGTATCGTATTCTTAAAATCAAGGAGACTGATCTTCCTTTCCACGACCTATAGCCGTTTTTGAAAACGTTAAGCGTTAAATGTTGTAGTATATGGAAATATTACAACTGGGTTTTTGGGGCATAACCGATAGGTCTCGTTGACTTTCTGACGAGGTTATTGTTTAGTCAATCAAAACGTGATTTGAAGGCAAGGTCTTCTATGCGACTTGTTCTTGTCCCGAAATGAAAACGTTAAAACGTTAAACGTTAATAGGGTGGAATCGGGGAGCAGCACACCCGTTCCATCAACTGTATTTCCCCCGCGAATCGGTCCTAACTTATCATCATGAGTGATCCTAAGTTACGGCCATGTGCGGTTGTAAGCAAGCCTCGGCAAGGTGTTTTGTCGTTTAGTGAAGATTGTGTTTCGGGCTGTGTCATGATTGGGTGTACATGACGGTTCGCACAACTCAAATAATTGGCCCGAAAAAGTAAGTTAACTTCGTTGGCCTACGAAGTTAACTTCATCGGCCTATGAATTTAACTTCATAAAAAGGGGTGAAAAATGCGTGCTTACCGCCACGGTAGACTCGGGGGGCAAGGTGGAGCAAGGGTAGGGGCTTTAGGGGCGCATCCCAATATGATAAGCCTGCTATTTATAGTCCTTCTGTCAGAAACTTGCGAAGATGTATGTGCGTGATGCCGTCATCATCATTCTTGGTGAGCAGAGGGGTCATGGAGATAACGTACTTCGGATAGTTGTCCTTGATGGCATGAAGATTGCCAAACTCTCGCTCTCTCGTTGCCTTGTCGTAGATGATATAGGACGCTTGTACATAGATGCGTTCACCTCCCGGCTTGGTACATACAAAGTCGATTTCTCCAGCTTGCAATTGTCCCACATATACTTGATAGCCCAAACGTATGAGATGCTGATAGATGATATTCTCTATCACTTTCTCAATGTCTCCTTCGCGCGTTCCTCCAGCAATGGCATTTCGAATGCCGTTGTCTTCGAAGTAAAACTTGTCGTTGGTTTCAAAGATTCGTTTGCCGTGGATGTCATAGCGGTTCACCTTGTGCAGGATGTAGGCTTCGCAAAGGAAGGAAATGTAGTTGATGATGGCCGTGGAGGTTATTGATTCACCTTGCGATTTCATGTATTTGGCGATACTGTTGGCAGAGATGAGCTTGCCTGTATTATCTGCAAGAAAACGCACCAGATTCTCTAAGAATGGTACGTTTCTTATCTGGTTGCGCATGATGACATCCTTGAGCAAGACGGTGTGGTAGATATCTATCTGATACTCACGGGCGTCGTCTTCTTCCAAACCTATTTTGGCTAAGCCAGGCAGGCCACCATACTGAATGTACAGAGCAAGCGCTTCGTCATTATCCGATAGATGATGGAATTGCAAAAACTCGTTGTAGCTTAGCGACTGGATATAGATTTCCTTATATCTCCCGCCTATGATGGTGCTTAGTTCGTTGCTCAGCATACGAGCATTGCTACCTGTGATGATAATATCTGTGTTGGGTTCTGTACGATAGCTTCGGATGGAGCGTTCGAATTCCTTGATGTCTTGTATCTCATCAATAAGGATATAATTATGTTTGTCGGAATGAAAATGCTGTCCGATATACTCGTTGAGATCTTGGTAGGTCTGAATGTGGTCAAACTCTCTTTTCTCCTTATCTATATAGATGATATTGTTGCTGCTATCTGATATTTTACGGTCACGAATCATCTTCATCATGCAGCTTTTGCCCACACGACGTTGGCCTACTAAGACGATGATGGTCTCCTTGCCAAGAAACCTTTCTATTTTGTCGATATATGATTGACGAATAATAATTGCCATGATTTTGTCTTTTATAGAAGAAACTTTTTGCAAATATACGACTTTTGTCTTTTATAGAAGATAAAATGTGGGACAATTTTGCTTTTGTCTTCTATAAAAGATAAAAATCTTCCTCGATTTGCAATAAGATAAGCTGCACTCGGCAATAAAAAAGAATGTGATTCTTTTTGTATTGCTCTCGATTTGCATTATCTTTGTACCATGATATTCTATTTCTCAGGCACAGGAAACACGCTATGGGCAGCACAGACGCTTGCCGAGCGGTTGGGAGATCGGCTTGTCAATATGGCCGACGCGATAGGGGGAGAGGGACGTTATACCCTCGGAGAACATGAGGCCGTCGGCTTCATCTTTCCCGTTCATGGCTGGCGTACGCCCCGCCTTGTCCGGCAGTTTATCGACCAGCTCTCGATAGATGCTGGTGGAAAGTCCCACTACGCCTACCTCATCCTCACGGCAGGCGACTCCATCGGTCGCACCGTGGAGCGTCTGTTGCCCCATCTGCGCGCCAAGGGTATTGATCCTCAGCTCTTTGCCTCGATCATCATGCCCGAGTCCTATGTCGGACTGCCCTTCATGGATGTCGATACGCCCGCCAAGGAGCAGAAGAAGAAGGACGAGGCTGCCCGCCAGCTCGACGCCCTCGTTGAGACCATTGCCCGATGGGACTGCAGACGGCGTGACGACTCTTTTCGCTCGCTCACACGCGGTCCGATCCCAGGGTTCTTCTCCGGTCCCGTGGGGAGCTTCTTTGAGCGTTTCCTCATCACCGACAAGCCCTTTCATGTCGTTGCCGATCGCTGCATCAAGTGCGGACGTTGCGCCAGCGTCTGTCCCGTAGGCGATATCGAGGGCGGCAAGGGCCATCAGCCCCAGTGGCTTCACCACGACGACTGCCTCACCTGCTTCTCCTGCTACCACCATTGTCCCACCCACGCCATCGAGTTTGGCGGACGGACGAAGCACAAAGGACAGTATTTCTATACGCGCAGGAAGTAGGGCGGGGGAGGGTTTGTCCTCCCGCCTTCGGGATGGTCTCGGGACGCCTTCGGGAGAAGACCTATCGCTCCCTCTGCTGGATGTACTGATATGAATCCTAACTTTTCAAGCCCACAGGAGGAATAGGCGTTGTCGAATTGTTGGCCTGAATCCTGTATTCCCAATCCTCGATGGTTCTGGTTGTGGTACTGAAGTTGATACCTATTTTAACGAGCTTTCTGCCATCAGCCTCAAAAGGAACCATATAGCCTTTATCGTCTATTTGGGCTAAGGCTTCCTGGGCGGACTTGTTGATTTTTATCTCGAAGACGAAGATAGTGCTGGGAGAGAACATCACGGCATCGGCTCTTCCCCTACAACTCTTTACCTGTGTGAGAACAGCTATGTTCATCATCGAAAGCATGATGTAGAAAACGGTCTCATAATAATACTCGTTTTTCTGCATATCTGCCAGTACGTCCTTTCCGCCTTCTGGATAAGGTATAGAGGCAAAGTAGGACCTCATCAGCGTCATCGCCTTGTCGATATCTCCATACACCAACGCTTGATAGAATTTTGCCGCAAAGCCAAGCGAAGTGCCATCGCTCAGATTCGTGTAAAGCGGCAGCAGGTTCTCCATCAATCCTCCCTTTACTTCCTTGTTTGGAATACCCAGATAGTATCCATTGGTCAAAGGATCATATTTTTTGATAGTAAGATAACCGCTCTGATAAAGCAGCGGGAGGGCATCCATCATTCTTTCCGTAGGACGGTCGAATGAGGACGGAAAGGCGAAAACCTCATCCAGATTCATAACGTCTGTGTTGAATCTTTGCATCTGATGAATCAGATAAGTAGGAGTGGCTGTGGCAAACCAGTAGCTGCTGATGTAGCCGGCGGCAAAGCAACGCATCAAACTGAAGGGATTGAAGATATCCGGACAGTTGCGGCTGAAATGATAGCCATCATAGTTTTCGGTCAACTCTTGCTCCATTCTTTCAAAAGTCAATCCGTTGGTTGCTGCCAACTGCTCAATGTCCTGTTTCAGAGTCGTGGTGAGTTCTTCCTTGGTAATGCCGCAGATGGCAGCGAACTCTGGGTCCATGCTGATATTGGCCAGATTGTTGATGGTACTGAAGATGCTGAGTTGTGAGAATTTCGTGATTCCCGTGATGAAGGCGAACCTGATGTGGGCGTCATTGGCCTTGATTGGGGCATAAAACTCCTGCATGACGGTCCTGATCGCTGCGAGTTTGTCCTCGTCGTGGAGCACATCAAGAAGCGGAGCGTCATATTCGTCTATTATAATGACAACAGGTTTGCCTGTGTGCTCTTTTGTCGAGACAATCAGGCTTTTGAGTCTGTCTCCGGGAGTTTTGCTTTCTGGACTCTTTCCCCAAATGCTTTCATATTGGGAAAGCAAGACGTTGAATTTAGATTGTAAATCTTTGAGATCGCAATTCTTGAATGTTGACATGTCGAAGTGAAGGACTGGGTATTCCGTCCACTCCTTTTCCAAGCCCTCGATGGCAAGCTCCTTGAACAGATCTTTCTCACCTGCAAAATAGGAATGAAGCGTACTGCTGAGAAGGGATTTTCCGAAGCGACGGGGACGGCTGAGAAATACATATTTGTACTTCTTGGTCATCCGATAGACGAGTGCTGTTTTGTCTACGTAAACGCATTGTCTTGCGATGAGGTCGCTGAAAGTCTGTATTCCCACAGGATAAATTCTTTCCACCATGGTCTTTGCTTTTTTTCTTTGTGGCAAAGTTACGAAAAGTTTTTGAGTATAGAGCGAATAAAAAGAAAAAGGTTTTTACGAGAAATAGGGTGACAAGGTCGTTCGTGTGGTTTCAATACAACTTTTGGCGTATAAGAAAACCTGTCGGATACTAATAAAAACAGTCGGATACTACTAAGAAACCCCAACCAGCCTGAGGCTGATTGGGGTTGATATGACAGTCTTCTGTCTATTCGGTTGGGCTTTCGGCTATATGACTTGTCTTTCAGACTACTCCATAGGTCCATGAGCCTTTCTGACTACTCCATAAGTCTTTTGACAACCTATTCTTCCGTCGTTCTGCTGTCGGCCAGCACCCGCCATAGCTTTTCGTCGGGCAGGGGCGAGACGACATCGATCGGCTGTTTGCTCACAGGATGGACAAAGGCCACGCGGTGGCTTAGCAGGCTGATGCCTCCATCGGGATTGGATCGCGGCGCGCCATACTTCAAGTCGCCCTTGATGGGGCAACCGATATGAGCCAGCTGCGTGCGGATCTGATGGTGGCGTCCCGTGAGCAGGTGGATTTCGAGCAGCACGTAGCGGTCGCTACGCCCGATGACCTTGTAGCGCAGCATAGCCTTCTTGCTGCCCGCCACCTCGTGGTCGTAGGCATAGGTCTTGTTCTGTCGCTCGTTGCGCACCAGCCAGTTGGTCAGCAGTCCCTCCGCTTCGGCAGGCTCATGCTGGACGATGGCCCAGTAGGTCTTGTGGACCTCACCCTTGCGAAACAAATCGTTGAGGCGGCTCAGCGCCTTCGAGGTCTTGGCAAAGACGACCAGTCCGGCCACGGGGCGGTCCAGACGGTGGACCACACCGAGAAAGACGTTGCCCGGCTTCTGATACTTCTCCTTCAACCATTCCTTGACGGTATAGGAGAGCGGAAGGTCGCCCGTCTTGTCGCCCTGTACGATTTCGCCCACCTCCTTATAGACGACGATGACGTGGTTGTCCTCGTAGAGTGGCTGCATCGTGCCTTACATGTTCATGCCGCCATCGACCTGGATGACCTGGCCGCTGACATAGCTTGAGAGGTCGGAGGCGAGGAAGAGGCAGACGTTGGCGATATCCTCGGTCTGTCCGCCACGGCGAAGAGGAATCTTGGCCATCCAGCCCTTGCGGATCTCCTCGGAGAGCTGGGCCGTCATCGGAGTCTCGATGAAGCCCGGGGCGACACAGTTGGCGCGCACGCCCTTGGGGCCGAGCTCCTGGGCGATAGACTTGGCCAGACCGATCATGCCTGCCTTGGAGGCCGAGTAGTTGCATTGGCCAGCGTTGCCGTGGACACCCACCACGCTCGACATGTTGATGATGGATCCGCCACGCTGGCGAAGCATGATGGGAGCGCAAGCGTGGATGAAGTTGAAGGCCGACTTCAGGTTGACGTTGAGGACGGCATCCCATTGTGCCTCCGACATGCGGAGCATCAGGCCGTCCTTGGTGATTCCGGCATTGTTGACGAGGATGTCGATGCTGCCGAAGTCGGCGTGGATCTGCTTCACGACGGTCTCGGTCTCGGCAAAGTCGGCGGCATTGCCCGCATAGGCGCGGCAGGTGACGCCCAGGGCCTCGATCTCCTGGCGTGTGGCCTCAAGGCCGGCAGCCATGTCGTCGTTGAGGACAAGGTCGGTGAATGCGATGTTAGCGCCCTCGCTGGCGAACTTCATCGCCACGGCCTTGCCAATACCACGGGCTGCACCCGTAATCAATGCTGTTTTTCCTGTTAAAAGTCCCATAAATCTTTTATTTTGTTGTTGTTACTGTCCTTGTTTCAAAGTCGTCTTGCCCAATGCGCCATAGACCACCTTCGCCACCATCGGCCGCGAGGTCTCCTCGGTCAGCCCGTGGCCCAGTCGCCCGTAGATGAACGGCACCTCCAGGCCCTTGATGCAGTAGTGGGTGATGTCGGCGACCAGATAGACGTCGTCGATGTCAAACTCGCCGTCGGCCTTGGCTTCGGAATAGACCTTGCGGAAGAGTTCGATCTCGTCCTCGTCGAAGTTCTTGCGCACCTGCTCCACCTTCCAGATGTTGCGGAAAAACTCCGCGCGCAGGTTGCCGTTGCGGATGACGGTCTCCTTGATCATGCTCAGATGGGTGTAGATGAGCTCGATGATCTTGTCCTGTGGGCTGATCTTCTTGTTGGCCACTTCGTCCAGCTTGTCCGACAATCGCTCCAGCTCCGACTCGATGACGGCGGAATAGACGTCGTCCTTGCTTTTGAAATAGGTATATAGCGTGCGGCGACCCTTGCCCGAAGCTTTGGCAATGTCGTTCATCGTAGTGTTGGCTATGCCGTTCTTGGCAAACAACTGCCGCGCTACGTCAACTAGTTTTTGTCTCGTTTTCGATATGGACATAATCAAATATACCTAAATACTAAAATAACAGGTTGCACAAGAACCCTTTTCGTGTGCAAAAGTACCAATATTATTTGACAGCACCAAAACTTTCCCCTACAAATTGCACACTTTAACACGCTGTGCATGATACGGGTAGGTCTTGGCCCGTCGGCTCCTTGCGGGCGAGGGAGGATAGGCGCGTGGGGCAAGAATTCTCCTCGTCGTGGTGGTCCATGACGTCGCGATGGAGAAATCCTTTGTGATATTTACCGCCTTAAATTTGCCGTTTTGAAGAAATAATTGTATTTTTGCACAAACTTTGAATATGGCAGAGGAAACAAAAAATTATTGCGCTATGTTTCAGTCCTTTAGCTTCCGACGCGATCAGGATGCGTTCGGAGGAAGGTGGCGTGTTGGCCCTATTCAATCACTCATTAGAAAACACTTTTAAGCTTAAAAAATTATGTGCGGTATTGTAGGATACGTTGGAACGAAAAGACAGGCTTACCCCATACTGATCAAGGGGTTGAAGCGATTGGAATATCGTGGTTACGATAGTGCCGGAGTGGCCTTGATCAATCCCGACGGCGTGCTGAGCGTCGATAAGGAGAAGGGCAAGGTGGCCGATCTGGAGCGCTATTGCGCGGACAAGGACACACGAGGCACGATCGGTATCGCCCACACGCGTTGGGCCACCCATGGCGAGCCCTCGGCGCGCAACGCCCACCCCCACTACTCGCAGTCGCGCAACCTGGCCATCATCCACAACGGCATCATCGAAAACTATGCCGAGATCAAGGCACGCCTGGAGGAGAAGGGCGTCCGTTTCCGTTCCGATACCGATACGGAGGTGCTCGTGCAGCTCATCGAGTACATCCAGGAGCGCAAGCAGATCGAACTGCTGCCTGCCGTCCAGCTGGCCCTCCATCAGGTCGTAGGCGCCTATGCCATCGCCCTGCTCGACAGTCGCCATCCCGACACCATCATCGCAGCGCGCAAGCAGAGCCCGCTGGTGGTGGGTATTGGCGAGGGGGAGTTTTTCCTCGGGTCGGACGCCAGCCCCATCATCGAGTTTACCGACAAGGTCGTCTATCTCGAGGACGGCAACATCGCCGTGATGAAAGCCGGCGAGGAGTTGCAGATCGTCAATATATATAATGAGAAACTGCTGCCCGAGGTCAAGACCGTCGATATCGACCTCGGACAGATCGAGAAAGGGGGCTTCCCCCACTTCATGCTCAAGGAGATCTTTGAGCAACCCGAATGTCTGGAGAACTGCATGCGCGGGCGCATCAACGTGGACCACAACCACGTGGCCCTCTCGGCCGTCATCGACTACCGCAAGGAGCTGCTCGCGGCCAAGCGCATCATCATCGTGGCCTGTGGCACGAGCTGGCACGCCGGTTTCATCGGCAAGCAGCTCATCGAGTCGTTCTGTCGTGTGCCCGTCGATGTGGAGTACGCCTCGGAGTTTCGCTACCGCAACCCCGTGGTAGGACCAGGCGACGTGGTCATCGCCATCTCGCAGAGTGGCGAGACGGCCGACACGCTGGCAGCCGTGGAACTGGCCCGCGAGCGTGGCGCCTTCATCTATGGCGTTTGCAACGCCGTGGGAGCCAGCATCCCCCGAGCCACCCATACGGGATCCTACATCCACGTGGGCCCCGAGATTGGCGTGGCCTCGACCAAGGCCTTCACGGGCCAGGTCACGGTGCTCACCCTCTTCGCCCTCGCCCTCGGTGCCGCCAAGGGCACGGTGGCGCGCGAGGAGTATGTGCGCACCATCGAGGAACTGGCCAACATCCCAGACAAGATCCGCGAGGTGCTGAAGCTCAGCGACCAGCTGGCCGAACTCGCCCGTACCTTCACCTATGCACACAACTTCCTCTACCTCGGCCGTGGATACAACTATCCCGTCGCGCTGGAGGGGGCTCTGAAGCTGAAGGAGATCTCCTACATCCATGCCGAGGGCTATTCGGCAGCTGAGATGAAGCACGGCCCCATCGCGCTCATCGACTCCGACATGCCCGTCGTGGTCGTGGCTACCCACGACGCGATGTACGAGAAGGTGCGCTCCAACGTTCAGGAAATCAAGGCACGCGAGGGACGCGTCATCGCCTTTGTCTCGAAGGGCGAGCAGGACATCACCCGGATGGCCGACGCGACAATCGAGCTGCCCGACACGCTGGAGTGTCTGGAGCCGCTCATGGCCACCGTTCCCCTGCAGTTGCTGGCCTACTACATCGCTGTCTGCAAAGGCAAGGATGTGGACCAGCCGCGCAACCTGGCCAAGAGCGTGACGGTGGAATAACAAAAAAGCAATAATGTCTAAATAAGCCCGTCGCCGACGTGGCGGGCGTGAACAAGATATATGGAGAATAACATACACGAGGATTGTGGCGTGGCCATGATTCGCTTGCTGAAACCGCTGGAGTACTACCAGCAGAAGTATGGTACATGGATGTACGGCCTCAACAAGCTCTATCTGATGATGGAGAAGCAGCACAACCGTGGCCAGGAGGGCGCCGGCATGGCGACCGTGAAGCTCCAGTCGGAGCCGGGTAATGAGTATATGTTCCGCGAGCGGGCGGAGGGCAAGAACGCCGTGACCGATATCTTCGGTATCGTGCACGAGAAGCTGAGCCACTACACGCCCGAGCAGCTTTCCGACGCCAGTTTCGCGAGCGACCATCTGCCCTTTGCGGGCAACCTGTACATGGGCCACCTGCGCTATTCCACCACGGGCAAGAGCGGCCTCACCTATGTGCACCCGTTCCTGCGCCGCAACAACTGGAAGGCCAAGAACCTCTGCATGTGTGGCAACTTCAACATGACCAACATCGAGGAGATCTTCCAGAAGCTCACCCGCCAGGGCCAGTGTCCGCGCATCTATAGCGACACCTATATCCTGCTGGAGCTGATGGGCCATCGCCTCGACCGCGAGGTGGAGCGCAACTTTGTCATTGCCCGCGACAACGGACTGAAGGACCAGGACATCACGCGCTACATCGAGGACCATGTCGAGATGGCCAATGTGCTCAAGACGACCATGACCGACTTCGACGGAGGCTATGTGGTCTGTGGCATCACCGGCAGCGGCGACTTCTTCTCCATGCGTGACCCCTGGGGCATCCGTCCGGGCTTCTACTACAAGAACGACGAGATCGTCGTCGTCGCCTCGGAGCGCCCTGTGCTGCAGACCACCTTCGACCTCGAGTGTGAGGACATCCAGGAGCTGCAGCCCGGCGAGGCCATCATCGTCAATAAGGCCGGCGAGTGCTCCATGCACCAGATCGTGCCGCAGCGTGGCGACGCCGCCTGCTCCTTCGAGCGCATCTACTTCTCCCGCGGATGCGACCGCGATATCTACAACGAGCGCAAGAAGCTCGGAGAGCAGCTCACGGATCCCGTCCTCAAGGCGGTCGATTACGATATCAACCACACCGTGCTCTCCTTCATCCCCAACACCGCCGAGGTGGCTTTCTACGGCCTCGTGCAGGGTTGCGAGCGCTGGCTCACGGAGCGCAAGATAGAGCAGGTGCGCCAGTTGGAGAGCGTCGAGGAGGTGGACGACGAGGCCCTCATCAGTGTCCTGCGCCAGCATGTGCGCTCTGAGAAGGTGGCCTGGAAGGACATCAAGCTGCGCACCTTCATCACCGAGGGCAACTCGCGCAACGACCTCGCAAGTCACGTCTATGACATCACCTACGAGAGCATCGAGGGTGGGGTGGACAACCTGGTCATCATCGACGACTCCATCGTTCGCGGCACGACACTCAAGGAGAGCATCCTCCGCATTCTCGACCGCCTCCATCCGAAGAAGATCGTCGTGGTGTCGAGTGCGCCGCAGATCCGCTATCCCGACTACTACGGCATCGACATGGCCCACCTGGAGGAGTTTTGCGTCTTCCGTGCCACGGTGGCGCTGATCCAGGAGCGGGGCATGGAGGACGTGCTCGGCGAGGTCTATAGCAACTGTCTCAAAGCCCTGCGCAAGCCGAAGGGCGCCATCGAGGAAAACCCCGTCAAGGGCGTCTATAAGCCGTTCACGGTGGAGGAGATCAACCGCAAGATCGTCGAGATGCTGCGTCCGCAGGGCATGACGACGCCTGTGGAACTGGTCTTCCAGAGCATCGAGGGACTCCATGAGGCCATCCCCTACAACCATGGCGACTGGTACTTCACGGGCGACTATCCCACCGACGGTGGCATGCGCCAGGTCTGCAGGGCCTATATCAATTTTTATAAGAACATAATTCAAAACTCTTAATAATGCGCAAAGTAACCTTACAGCTCAGCGACGGTACTGAGTTTCATGGTAAGAGCTTCGGCTACGAGCAGCCCGTGGCCGGCGAGGTGGTGTTCAACACTGCCATGATGGGCTACCCTGAGAGCCTTACCGACCCGTCCTATGCGGGTCAGCTTCTCACGATGACTTTTCCGTTGGTGGGCAACTATGGCGTGCCGCCATTCACATTTGACAAGCAGACGGGTCTTCCCGACTTCATGGAGAGCGACCGTATCTACGCCTCCGCATTGATTGTATCTGATTATAGCGAGCAGTATTCCCATTGGAATGCCGTCGAGAGCCTCGGCGAGTGGCTCCAGCGCGAGAAGGTGCCAGGCATCACGGGCATTGACACGCGCGAACTGACGAAGGTGCTGCGCGAGCATGGCGTGATGATGGGCAAGATCCTCTTCGACGATGAGCCCAACAACGTGCCGGAGGCCGACTATGAGGGCGTCAACTTCGTGGACCGCGTCTCCGTCAAGGAGATCGTCCGCTACAACGAGGGTGCGGGCCGCAAGGTCGTGCTGGTCGATTGTGGCGTCAAGGCCAACATCATCCGCGAGCTGATCCAGCGTGGCGTGGAGGTGGTCCGCGTGCCCTGGAACTACGATTATACCGACATGGAGTTTGACGGTCTCTTCCTGGCCAATGGCCCTGGCGATCCCGACATGTGCTCCGAGGCCGTGGAGATCATCCGCAAGCAGATGAGCCGCAGCCGCAAGCCCATCTGTGGTATCTGCATGGGCAACCAGTTGCTCTCCAAGGCTGCTGGCGCCACGATCTATAAGTTGAAGTACGGCCACCGCGGCCACAACCAGCCGGTGCGCATGGTGGGCACGCAGAAGTGCTTCATCACCTCGCAGAACCACGGCTACGCCGTCGATGCGCGCACGCTGGACAAGGACTGGGAGGAGCTCTTCGTCAATATGAACGATGCCTCCAACGAGGGTATCCGCCACAAGGAGAACCCCTGGTTTAGCTCGCAGTTCCACCCCGAGGCTTGCTCGGGCCCGGTCGATACGGAGTTTATGTTCGATAAGTTTGTTGAAACATTGAAGCAGTCATGATAGAACAACATATAAAGAAGGTATTGATTCTCGGTTCCGGCGCGTTGAAGATTGGTGAGGCCGGCGAGTTTGACTACTCCGGCAGCCAGGCCCTCAAGGCCCTGCGCGAGGAAAGTATCGAGACGGTGCTCATCAACCCCAATATTGCCACGGTGCAGACCTCCGAGGGTGTGGCCGACCAGATCTACTTCCTCCCCGTGCAGCCCTATTTCGTCGAGCGCGTTATCGAGAAGGAGCGTCCCGACGGCATCCTCTTGTCCTTTGGTGGACAGACCGCACTCAACTGTGGTGTGGAACTGGAGAAGAGCGGCGTGTTGAAGAAGTATGGTGTGAGCGTCCTGGGTACGCCCGTGGAGGCCATCATGAACACGGAGGACCGCGAGCTCTTCGTCGAGCAGCTTGACCAGATCGACGTCAAGACCATCAAGAGCGAGGCTTGCGAGGACATGGAGCAGGCCCGCAAGGCTGCTGAGCAACTCGGCTACCCCGTCATCATCCGTGCAGCCTATGCGCTGGGCGGACTGGGTAGTGGCTTCGCAGACAACGAGGAGGAGCTGACCCGCCTCTGCGAGAAGGCCTTCTCTTTCTCTCCCCAGGTGCTGGTGGAGAAGAGCCTCAAGGGCTGGAAGGAGATAGAGTACGAGGTGGTGCGCGACCGCTACGACAACTGCATCACGGTCTGCAACATGGAGAACTTCGACCCGCTGGGCATCCATACGGGTGAGAGTATCGTCATCGCTCCGTCGCAGACTCTGACCAACAGCGAGTATCACAAGCTGCGTGCGCTCTCCATCAAGATCGTGCGCCATATCGGCATCGTCGGCGAGTGCAACGTGCAGTACGCCTTCGACCCGCAGAGCGAGGACTATCGTGTCATCGAGGTCAACGCGCGCCTCTCCCGTTCTTCGGCCCTGGCTTCCAAGGCCACGGGCTATCCCCTGGCTTTCGTGGCCGCCAAGCTTGGCCTGGGCTACGGACTCTTCGAACTGAAGAATTCCGTCACCAAGACCACCTCGGCCTTCTTTGAGCCGGCCCTCGACTATGTGGTCTGCAAGATTCCGCGCTGGGATCTGAGCAAGTTCCGCGGTGTGGACAAGGAGCTGGGCAGCTCCATGAAGTCGGTCGGCGAGGTGATGGCCATCGGTCGCAACTTCGAGGAGGCTATCCAGAAGGGTCTGCGCATGATTGGACAGGGAATGCACGGCTATGTGGAGAACAAGGAGCTGGAGATCGACGATATCGACGCGGCGCTGCGTGAGCCGACGGACAAGCGTGTCTTCGTCATTTCCAAGGCCATGCACAAAGGCTACTCCGTCGATCAGATCCACGATCTGACGAAGATCGACCGCTGGTTCCTCTACAAGCTGCGCCATATCATCGACATCGACGAGGAGCTGAAGCGCCACAATGTCAACACGCTGGGCAAGGACCTGCTCCGCGAGGCAAAGGTCTATGGCTTCAGCGACTTCCAGATAGCACGCGCCATCGGACTGGAGGATGAGTGCAAGAACATGCACCAGGCCAACCTCGTGGTGCGCAAGTTGCGCAAGAGCTACGGCATCCTGCCGGTGGTGAAGCAGATTGACACCCTGGCCGCTGAGTATCCGGCTCAGACCAACTATCTTTACGTCACCTACGCCGGCACGAAGTCGGACGTGGACTTCCAGAACGACCGCAACTCCGTCGTCGTGCTCGGATCGGGTGCCTACCGTATCGGTAGTTCCGTGGAGTTTGACTGGTGTGGCGTCCAGGCTCTGCAGACCATCCGTCGCCAGGGCTACCGCTCCATCATGGTCAACTACAACCCCGAGACCGTCTCCACCGACTACGATATGTGCGACCGTCTCTACTTCGACGAACTCACCTTCGAGCGTGTGATGGATATCTTCGACCTGGAGCGTCCTCACGGCACGATCGTCTCCACGGGTGGTCAGATCCCCAACAACCTTGCCATGCACCTCGACGCGATGAACGTGCCCATCCTGGGTACGGCGGCCAAGGACATCGACAATGCCGAGGACCGTGCCAAGTTCTCGCAGATGCTCACCGAGCGCGGTATCAACCAGCCCGAGTGGAGCGCGCTGACGAGCATGGAGGACATCGATGAGTTTGTGGCCCGTGTCGGCTTCCCGCTCCTCGTGCGTCCGAGCTACGTCCTTTCGGGCGCTGCCATGAATGTCTGCTCCAACTACGATGAGCTCAAGCGCTTCCTCCAGTTGGCTGCCAACGTCAGCGAGGACCATCCCGTCGTGGTGTCGAAGTTTATCGAGCACGCCAAGGAGATCGAGATGGACGCCGTGGCCCGCGACGGCGAGATCATGGCCTACGCCATCTCCGAGCACATCGAGTTTGCTGGTGTCCACTCTGGCGACGCCACGATTCAGTTCCCGCCGCAGAAACTCTACGTCGAGACCATGCGCCGCATCAAGCGCATCAGCCGTCAGATCGCCGAGTCGCTCCATATCAACGGTCCGTTCAACATCCAGTTTATGGCCCGCGAGAACGACATCTACGTCATCGAGTGCAACCTCCGTGCCTCTCGTTCCTTCCCGTTTGTCTCGAAGGTCCTGAAGCTCAACCTCATCGACTTGGCCACGAAGATCATGCTCGGCGTGCCCGTGGAGAAGCCGAAGAAGAATCTCTTCGACCTCGACTATGTCGGTATCAAGGCCAGCCAGTTCTCCTTCAACCGCTTGCAGAAGACCGACCCGGTTCTCGGTGTCGATATGAGCTCTACGGGCGAGGTGGGCTGTCTGGGCGACGACACCAATACGGCCCTGCTCAAGAGTATGCTTGCCGTCGGCCACCGCATCCCCGAGAAGAACATCCTGCTCTCCACGGGTGCCGCGAAGCAGAAGGCCGAGATGCTCGACGCTGCCAAGTTGCTCCAGCAGCACGGCTACAAGCTCTATGCCACGGGCGGCACGTCGCGCTATCTGACCGAGAACGGTGTGGAGAACACGCTCGTCTATTGGCCTTCGGATGCCGACAAGAAGCCGCAGGCCCTCGACATGCTCCACGAGAAGCAGATCGACATGGTGGTCAACATTCCGAAGGATCTCACCGTCCACGAGCTCTCCAACGGCTACAAGATCCGCCGTGCGGCCATCGACCTCAACATCCCGCTTATCACCAACAGCCGTCTGGCCTCCGCCTTCATCCGCGCTTTCTGCACGGTGAAGCCCGAGGACATCGACATCAAGCCGTGGGGTGCCTATTAAGCCAGGGATAGACCTAATTCTCAGAACCATATCGGGCTTCGTCCGTTTGATGCTATGTTGTCAGACGGGCGAAGCCTGTTTCTCCTCGCGAGGCTGCTGCGCTTCTGAGGGATCAAGTCTTACCTCATCCCAACATTTTCACTCCATCTCAACATTTCACCCCATCCTAATGTTTTCACCCCATCAAACCCCAGTTTTTACGATGCGACAACTCCTCTACACATTCTTTCTCATGGCCACGGCCGCTCTCTTCTCCTGTGGCAACAATACCCTCCACGGCGAGCATTACGACACGACGCTGGTCGATACGATGCTGGCGATGGTGCCGGGCGGATCGGACGATAGCGACGCCACGCCGCTGCAATGGACCTACAATGCCGACTCCACGCTGGCCACGCTCACGAGCCGTGCCAACCACAAGTCGCAGATCACGGCCCAAAACAAGATGACCATCCAGGTGAGGCTGCGCAAGGGCATTGGCACGCAGACCTTCCTCGTGCTTCGCGACGGCGAGCGCTTCGCCGTGGGCAATAGCGACACGGCCAACATCGTCAACGTCTATAGCGAGGGCAAGATGGTGGGCAAATACCGCCACCAGCCCGGACCCAACAATGCGCCCGACACAGCCTTCATCTACGACAAGGCTTTCCTCTTCAACCTGCGCGCCTCCTCCACCATCAAACTTGAGTTCGAGACCTTCACCAGCGGCCGCATGACCTACGACTTCAAGTGTGAGAAGCCCTTGGAATGGACGAAGCAATAGCGTAGGAGCGAAGAAATAGGGTAGGGGCGAAGGAAAAATGGAGATATCTGTCGGCGTGATATGAAAAAAAAACACGCTGGGGACGGACATTTTTTCTCATATATTTTGCAAGTTCATAGGAAAGTCGTAACTTTGCACGCGTATAGAATCAATCTAACGAAGAGGCGTGCCGGAGGTTGGCCTCATGCTCCTCAGGGAGCTGCGAGATCGGCCTTCAGAGAACCTAAGTACTAACTATCGTGAGAGTAACCTTTTAATGAAAATGGGACAATCATCGGCGGAGAAAGCACGCAAGGCCATCAATGTGGCCGAAATATGGAGCAAAGTAAGTCATTTGCTGAGCACCAAAAAGTTTTGGATGGAACTGCTCGTCATGACGGTGGGCATGTTTGTGGCCTCCTCGGCCGTCCACTTCTTCCAGGTTCCCAGCAAACTGGTCATCGGGTCGTTCTCAGGACTGGCTCTGGTGGTCTATCAGTTGTTTCCTATCGTTTCTGTAGGTACCTACCTGCTGCTGATCAACATCGTGTTGCTCATCCTGTCCTTCATCTTGTTGGGCAATGAGTTTGGGGCCAAGACCGTTTACACCTCGCTCATCGTAGGTCCGATGGTCGATTTCCTGCAATGGCTTTTCCCCATGAAGCAGTCGCTCTTTGCCGTCACCATCGCCGGCACGGGCCAGGTGATGCTCGATCCGTGGTTTGACCTGCTCTGCTTCGTGCTCGTGCTGGGTCTCTCCCAGAGCATCCTGTTCAGCATCAACGCCTCGACGGGAGGCCTCGATATCGTGGCGAAGATCGTCAATAAGTACTGCCATCTCAACCTCGGCTCCTCGGTCATGGTCTGTGGCTGCGTCATCTGCTCCATGGCCATTCTCGTCAACGACATCTCAATGGTGCTCGTGGGTCTGATCGGCACATGGCTCAACGGTCTGGTCATCAACTACTTCATGGAGAAAATCAATCAGAAGACGCGCGTCTTCATCATCTCCGACGACCACGAGAAGATCCAGCAGTATGTCATCAACACCATGCGCCGCGGCCTCACGCTCCATCCCGTCTATGGCGGTTACAGCAACCAGCGGCAGATGCAGATCGAGGTGGTGCTCACCCCCGACGAGTTCTCCGACTTGGTCGATTTCATGCACAAGGAGAAGATACGATCCTTCATGACCTCCGATACGGTCAGTCAGGTGCATGGTATATGGAACAAGCGCCACCTGCTCGACTTCTCGGGCGAATGAGGCTCCCGCTCTCCACGGTAGATGTGGTCTATGGACTCGGTTGGGCAGGTCTATGGACACAGCCAGAGCGGCAATGGACACGGTAGGCGAGTCAATGGACGCAATGGGGCCGGTGATGAATGGAAACGTGAATCAAGAAAAGAAAAAGATAAGCCTTAGGTGCGGGCAAGCGCAGCGGTTCGGAGGAGTCCGTCCTGCCAGCATAGGCACCCGTTTCAAGACCCGTGAGGGCTAAAGAAGATGTGTATCTATTGTTTAGTTTTATTAGTGTTTTGTGTATCTATTGTGTAATTGTTGGCTCATCAGGTTGACGTAATATTTGGGTATTAAGAGATAAATCAGGTAATGAGAAGAAAGGGCAGACAGGTCGAGAAGACCTTCTGCCCTTTTGGTTTTGATTGTCGGGAGCGTCTTGCGCCTTGGTGGCTCACGCTTCCTTTGGCTTCCTGCTGCGCCTTGATAGCTTTGCCAATCTTGGCTCGCCTTTATTCCACCGTGATCTCGCCCGCAAGGCTCTGCTGCATGAGGCGACGTATGTCTGCGGGATCCTTGTAGCGCGCCTGCAGAAACATCAGTTTGGTCAGGGCAGCCTCCACGGTGGAGTCGTAGCCGCTGATCACCCCTGCGTCCTTGAGATGGAATCCTGCGTCGTAGCGGCTCATCTCGACCTGTCCGCTCACACACTGGCTGATGTTGACCACCGTGATGCCGCGGTCGTAAGCCTCTCGCAGCAGTCGTGTGAGCCACGGATACTGTGGCGCGTTGCCCGATCCGTAGGTGCGCATGATGATGCTCTTCAGTTCCGGTGCATCCATCATGTGGCGCACGATGTTCTCCTGTACGCCCGGGAAGAGCGAGAAGACATAGACGTCGCTGTTCATCTCACGGTGGAAGCGTGTCGGCTTCGTGTAGTCGGGCTGCAGGATGTAGGGATCGTGGAAGGAGAAGTTGATGCCCGCGTCGCAGAGGTGGGGATAGTTGAAGGAGTGGAAGGCGTTGAACTCCTCCGCGCTCTGCTTCGTGGCTCGGTTGCCTCGGATCACATGGCCGTCGAAGTAGATGCAGACCTCGGGTATCTTTGGTCTGCCGTCCGCGCCGTAGGTCGAGGCCAGTTCGAGGCTCGACATGAGGTTCTCCTTGCCGTCGGTGCGCAGTTGTCCGATGGGCAGCTGCGATCCCGTGAGCACGACCGGCTTCTGCAGGTTTTCGAAGAGGAAGGAGAGGGCCGAGGCCGTATAGGCCATCGTGTCCGTTCCGTGGAGTATCACGAAGCCGTCATACTGTTCGTAGTGCTTCGCTATCACGTCCACCATGCGCACCCAGTATTCCGGCGACATGTCGGAGGAGTCGAGTGGCGGGTCAAACTGCACGGTGTCCACCTTCGCTGGCAGCTGGTCGTATTCGGGTATCTTCTCCAGCAGGTGCGAGAAGTTGAGCGGTTCCAGCGCCCCCGTCCTCGGGTTTTTGTCCATGCCGATGGTGCCACCGGTATAGACCAGCAGCACCTTCTTGGTTCTCTTTGTTTCAGTCTCCATGATGCGTCAGAAGGTATTGTCGTTGATACATTGGTTGTTCTATATTTCTATATTCCCGTGTCGGGCAGATGGAAGCGGTAGTGCTTGTTGAACACCTCTTTCACCTGGTTGATCTCCAGAAACGTTGTCCCGTTGCCTTTGCCCAGCGATCCCGACAGGTAGGCGATCTTGTCCTCCTCGCCGATGAATCCCTTCTGTCTCAGCATACGCAGGGCGGCGGTGAACATATACTGCGCCGTGACGTGCTGCTGCTGGTGGATGGCGATAATGCCGTAGCTTAGGTTGAGCCAGCGCTGCAGTTTCTCCTTGTAGCAGATGGCCAGCACGGGGTTGGGTCCGCGGAAGGAAGCCAGCGTGCGCGCCGTCTCTCCCGTCCCGCTGTCCGTGATGATGCCTTTGACGCCGAGATACTCCGTGGCCTCGATGGCGCTCTTGGAGAGAAACTCTCGCTGGTTGATGTCTGCCAAAGGCACCTTCAGGTAGCCCTCGCGGTGGGCGTCCTGCTCCGCCTGTTCCGCCACGCGTGCCATGGTCTGCACGGCTTCCAGCGGATATTTGCCGTTGGCCGTCTCGCCGCTGAGCATCAGGGCGTCGGTATGCGAGAAGACGGCGTTGGCGATGTCCGTCACTTCGGCGCGGGTGGGGCGCGGGTTGTTGATCATCGTGTGGAGCATTTGTGTCGCCACGATGACGGGCTTGTGCTTGCGGATACACTTTTCGATGATGCGGCGCTGTATGCCCGGTATCTGCTCGATGGGCACCTCTATGCCCAGGTCGCCGCGGGCGATCATGATGCCGTAGGAGGCGTCGATGATCTCGTCGATGTTGTCCACGCCCTCCTGGTTCTCTATCTTCGAGATGATCTTGATGTCGGAGTGGTAGGCGTCGAGGATGCGCTGCACGGCGTGCACGTCCTTGGCCGATCTCACGAAGGAGTGGGCTATGAAGTCGATGTCCTGGTCTATGGCCAGTCGTATCATGCGCTTGTCGCGGTCGGAGAGAGCCGGCAGGTCGATGTGCTCTCCCGGCACGTTCACGCTCTTGTGCGCGCCCAGCGTGCCGTCGTTGAGCACCCGTGCCGTCAGCGTGTCGCCCTCTTTGCCGACCACCTTCATGGCCAGCGCTCCGTCGTCGAAGAGCACGTCGTCGCCCACCTTCACGTCGTTGGCAAAGCTGGTGCACGAGACGCACACGTGGTCGTGGGTCGTCTCCGTGTCGGGATGGCCGCTGATGGCCACCTGCTCGTCCGTCTTGTATGCTATGGGCTCTTTGACGCCCGTCGTTCTCACCTCGGGTCCCTTGGTGTCTATCAGCAGGGCGAGATGTGGCGTGACGGCCCTTGTGTTGCGGATGATCTTGCGGATGCCCTCCGGTGTGGCGTGGGCCGTGTTCATTCTCACGACGTTCATGCCGGCGAAGAACAAATGGCGAAGGAAGTCCTGCTCACAGTGCTGGTCGCTGATGGTGCATACGATTTTTGTCTGTTTCATGCTCTATCCTTTGTTATGTTACTGCAAAGGTACAAAAAAAATGCGTAATAGCCGCCCTTTCCCCTTTGTTTTTACCGATTATTTCGCCAATGTTTTCCTTCTTTCTCTACTCTTTGTCTCCCGCCTTGAGTTTGATGATGTCACACCACCTTGTGGTGGGATTGGGGCTCTTGTATTCGTGCTTGATGGCGTCGGCGAAGACGCCTGCTTTTCCCTCTCCCCCCTGGCGGGTGTACTGCTGCGCCCCCAGCACGATCGTCTCCGATCCGTAGGTTCGGTTGATGCGGTCGAGCGCCTCGTCCAGGGCCCTTGCTTTGCCGTATTGGTCTGCCGTCACGTCGAAGAGGTCCTGCTGCACTGGGCTCTCGGGCGAGACGCCCATGACGATCACGCCTGCCTTTTTGTATTGGTAGCCCGGCTGGAAGATCCTTTTCAGCACGCCTTTGGCCGTCTGCACCAGCGTGGCGGTGGAGTGGGTGGGCGTGAGGATCCTCGTCTCCTCGAAGTTCCAATACTGGCCGAGGTCTTCCCTGAAGGGATTGGTATGGAGAAACACCCCCACCACCGAGGCCACGCTGTGCTGCGCCCTCAGTTTCTCCGCACACCGTGCCGCATAGTTGGCCACGTGTGTGCTCAGCGTGTCGAGGTCCGCCACCATCCCGTCGAAGCTCCTGCTCGTGCAGATGCTCTTCTTCTTCGCATACTCCTCGTTCGGCACGCAGTCCTTGCCGTTGAGCTCCGCCCACGTGCGGTAGATCACGATGTTGTTGAAATGAGCCCTCACGAAGTCGCCGTGCAGCCTGGCGAAGTCGAGGGCCGTCCTCACCCCATAGGCCGCCAGTTTGGCCGCGTAGCGCCTGCCCACGCCCCACACCTCCTCCACCGGGTAGAGGCCCAGCGCCTTCTCGCGCTTCTCCTCGCTGTCTATCAGGCAGCAGTGGTGATAGCCTGGGTATTTCTTTGCAAAGTGGCTTGCCACCTTCGCCAGCGTCTTGTTGGGTCCTACGCCCACGCTTACCGGCATTCCCACCCAGCGTCTGATCTTCCTGTGCAGCTGCTCGCCCCAGGCCTTCAGGTCCACTCCCTCCAGGTCTTGGAAATAGACGAAGCACTCGTCGATGGAGTAGCGGAAGTAGGCCGGAGCCTCCTGCTTGATGATGGAGACCACGCGGGCCGTCATCTCGCCATAGAGCTCATAGTTGGAGGAGAAGACCGCTATCTGGTCCTTCGGAAACTGCTGCCTGAGTTGGAAAAGGGGTGTTCCCGCCTTCACTCCCAGCGCCTTGGCCTCGTTGCTCCTGGCCACCACGCAGCCGTCGTTGTTGGACAATACGACCACGGGTTTTTCCTCCAGGTCTGGACGGAAAACCCGCTCACACGAGACGTAGCAGTTGTCGCAGTCGATGATGCCGTACATGTCGTCGATTCTTTTTCTCTCCTTTTTTCTCCTCTTTTTCTCGCTGGGCATCTTTTTCCCTTGTTGGGCTTTCTCTTTCCCCCAGGGCTTCTCTTTCCCCCAACGGGCCTACGCCTTTTCGAAGGTCCTGATCAGGTGGACCACCACGCCCCACACCTCAAAGTGGTCCTCCTCTCTGATCTTGAAGACGGGGTAGGCGTCGTTGGCTGGGCGCAGTTCGATATATCCCTCGCGCCTGTGGGTGAGGTCGAGATATTTCATCGTAAACTCCCCGTTCCAGAAGGCGACGACGATCGATCCATTGTGTGGCTCCACGGCCCGGTCTATGATCACGCGGTCGCCGTCGAAGATGCCCGCGTCCTTCATCGAGTCGCCCTCCACGTCGCCATAGAACGACGCCTCGGGGTGGCGGATGTAGTCCTTGTTGAAGTCCAGCGTGTCGTGGCGATAGTCGTCCGCCGGCGACGGAAATCCCGCCATGACGGCCGCGTGCTCCAGTTCGAGCTGCGTGTCGAACAATCCCTTTCTGATCTTGATGTTGCTCATGCTTTCTGTGTTGTGGCGGGCGCGCTGGGCGCCCGCCCTTCGTTCTATTCCACAGCCTTGGCAGCCATGGCCTTGGCCTTCGCCGTGGCCTTGTCGAGCGCTGCCTGCGCCTTTCTTCGGGCCGTCTCGCTCTTGGCCTGCGCCACCTTGTCGTAGAGCTCCCAGAGCCTCAGTTTGGCCGTGGCTTCCTTGTAGGCCTTGGTGAAGGCGTTGGCCGTGGCCTCCGTGGCCGCTTCCTCCTCGGCCGAGGCGTAGGCGTGTCTGTAGCCCTTCTGTCGGTTCCACAGGCCGCGCGTGAAGTCGGGCACCGCCACCGGTGCGCAGTCGTTGTCCAGCGACAGGGCGCTGAGCTCCGCTATCGAGCACCACTCCGCCAGGTCGTACACGTCCATGTCGAGCGGCAGTCCGTTCTGCAGACAATAGACCAGGCGCGCCGTCATGACAAAGTCCATGCCGCCGTGGCCTCCCACCTCCTTGGCCAGTTTGCCAAACTTCTTCAGGATCGGGTGGTCATACTTCTCCTCCAGCGCCTTGCGCTCCGCCTCGGGCATGAAGCTGTGTGTGCTGAGGTTGTCCACTTTCGGCTGCACGCCGCTTGCCGAGAGCTGCTTGCTGTCGAGGGCGTATCCCTCGATGGGATACTTGTTGGCAAAGCCCCGCGTGCCCGTGAGCTGGTAGAGACGGTTGTAGGGCTGCGGGTTCATCACGTCGTGCTGCAGCTCTATCACCTTTTGGTTCTCCGTGCGTATGAGCGTCGTGGTGTGGTCTCCGTTGCGGAAGTTGTCACAGGGCTTGCCCGCCTTGGCCTCGACGAGTTCCTTGCCGTGCACGCTCTTCGTGTCCATGGAGACGAGCGTCACCATGCGGTCGCCGCGGTGTATGTCAAGGGCCTGCGCCACTGGTCCGAGTCCGTGCGTGGCATAGAGGTCGCCACGGTTGTCGCGGTTGTATTTCAGTCGCCATCCCAGTTGGTCGGGATCCGATCCGTCGGGGTTCTTCCAGTAGTAGTCCCAGAAGTCGTCGAGGTTGTGGATGTATGCGCCCTGTGCGCGCAGTATTTCTCCGAATACGCCGTGCTGCGCCATGTTGAGCGTGCGCATCTCAAACCAGTCGTAGCAGCAGTTTTCCAGGATCATGCAGTTGAGCTGCTTCTGCTCGGCGAGGTTCACCAGCTGCCAGCACTCCTCCAGGTTCATGGCCGATGGCACCTCGTCGGCCACGTTCTTGCCGTGCTCCAGCGCACATCGTGCCACGACGGCGTGATGCTCCCAGTCTGTGGCGATATAGACGAGGTCAATGTCGTTGCGGCTGCAGAGCGCCTCGTAGCCCTTGGCGCCCGAATAGATGGCTGCGGGCGCCAGTCCGTGCTTGCGCAGGGTCTCGTTGAGCTTGGCTGCGCGCGGCTCCTCAAAGTCGCAGAGCGCCACGATCTCCACGCCGGGGAGCAGGGCGAAGTCGGCCACGGCGTCGGGACCGCGCATTCCCAGTCCCACAAAGCCGACGCGCACCGTCTTCATCTTCGGTAGCGTCAGTCCGATCACGTCCTTCTGTCCTGCGGGTCGCTCGGGGCTGTCTATCATGATTTTTCCTTTGTTCCAGTGCCATTGCGTGGAGGGCGAATGCGACTGGGCGCTTGCCGGCAGGGTCCCTGCAGAGAGGATGGCGGCAAGACACATGCCGAGTAATGCTGATTTCTTCATAGCCTCTTGTCTGTTTTGGTAAATGATGGTACAAAAGTACTCATTTTTTTTGGTTCCTCGGCGAGGATACGCTGATATTCTCTTTTTCGCTTTGGTATACTCCTTATTATATATAGGTGTTGTCTTGATTTCGCATTCTGTTTGTCGCAAAAATGCTGGGGCTTGCGACCGTAGTAAGCATGAATGTGTTAAATAACTGTTAAATCTTTCATTATTTCGTTCCGTAATTTGGTGGTTTCGACCAAAAGCCGTACCTTTGCACCCACAATTGAGATTTGGATCACACCGATTCGATTGTTTATGGTTACATCGCGGAGTGGAGCAGTTGGTAGCTCGCCAGGCTCATAACCTGGAGGTCGCATGTTCGAGTCCTGCCTCCGCAACTAAAAGTAAGTAAGCGCCTTGATTTTCAAGGCGTTTATTTTTTTTAGGTAGTCGTTGCTCGGACAAGAATGGAACGGCAAGTTGTGTCGGAAGAAATACATGCGTGCTGGTTTTGTCAATATTTCAGCAGGGGTGGTACGTTGCAGTATTCCCGTTTGAACCACAATTCGAAGACGGGGTCAACCATCTTGAAGCCATCGCCCGACTTCTCGATGAAGTCTCTTTCTACAAGAGTCTTTTTGTTTTTGGTGATGGTGCGTGGTGCGCCAAGCCCGTATTTTGCTACTACCGTCTGGGCATTGAAATGAGTCTCTCCCATGCAGACGGCACGCAAAAATGCTATCTGGGAGGCTGGCATGCTGTCTATATCGGTGATGAACATATCGGCATTGGTGTCCAAGAGCTTGGTGAGTTGTGACTGGTAGATTTCTTCTGTGACTTTTGTTGCCGTGCGAGTCCAAATAAGAAAGCAGAATTGCTGCATGTACCAGGAGTGGCATTGCACGGTGTTGCAGATTTTTTCTATTATGTCGTCGCTGATAGACTTACCGTAATTGTAGAAGCTGTCGTGGATAAAGGGCTTCCAGTATTCTTTGGCAATCTTCTTCAATGTCATCATTTGTCCAAAACGATAGAATGGATTTTTCGAGTTGCCGAATATGTCCATCATCATGTGGCGTTTGCTTCCATAGAGACAGTACGTCGTGCTGTGTTGTCCCTGCCAGACCGAACGCATGGTTCCCTCCAGTCGCTTCCAGTCGGACATGTTTGCCAATTGCTGGAACTCGTCAATGCAGACAATGACATGGATGCCTTTTGCCTTGGCTATTTTTTCAGGAAGATTGAGTATCTCCTCGGCGCTTTCCTTCAAAGGCTTGAAACTTAGGTTTACTTCTACGGCGTTCACTGGGTCGCTGCTGATGGTAAGACTTGGTGATATGGTCTGGATGAATTTCACGATGTCGGCCCATCTTTTCTCCATTGTGGAAGAGACACCCTGGAGGACAGCGCTTGCAAACTTGTTGTAGAATTCTTCCTCTGAGAAAATCTTGAAGGCATCCAAGTAGCAGACTCTCACGTCTTTCTGTTCTTGTTTCAGCTCTTCCATGGCAGCTTTGACAAGGGAGGATTTCCCCCATCGTCTTGGAGAAATCAGCATCACATTGATGCCTCCTCCAAGGAAAGTCTTGAGGTCTCTTCTGTCTTCGATCCTATCAATGAAATACTCGTTTTCGGCGATAGAACCATATTCGAATGGTATCTTGTTCATAATGCTTTATGTTTGACTCTCTGCAAAGATACAAAATTATACCCAAAGGTATTATACCTAATGGTATAATTTTGAAAACTTTTTGTTTTTTTTGTCCCCATCCCTCTTTTTGAGCGTTAACGGCAATGGAGTTGGACGGTTGAATTCACGTGGAATTATCAGTTTACATTTTCTACGATAAAAGAAAATCAAACCTATCTGCTATGCTGAATGGTAATCTTTATTTTACAATTATTCCTTACGAAACCGAAGAAGAGATTTATCCATCCATAGATAAAATCTTCAATAGAGATAGGTAGCAGATATACGTTTCTTCGCTTTACAAGGAGGTGCGCCCACGGTTGGTCTGCCTCCTTTGTTGTTTTGCATCCAAAACAATAATAGGTATAAACTCTGCATTTTGTCAGAAAAGCAGAAGTGTAGTCTCTGTGTTTTGTCAGCAAATCAGATCTCTCAATCTTCAATTTTGTCGAGAAATCAGATACTTTATTCCTTGCTTTTGTTGGAAAAAGCGAAAAATAATCCCTTGTTGGGAAGGCGAAAGAGGTCGTTTTTAGGAGTTGCAAGCACAAAAACACCTACAAAAGACGGCGAATGTCGCTGTTGGGCGTGAGAAATCTTGTGTTTTTTGTGGAGGTAAGACCTTTTGGGGTTACTCCTGCAATATACGGGGTTATTTTTAACGAAATAATTATGCATCAGATAGTTACGTTTCGTCTGCTTGATATTCTCCTTGGTGAGGACATGGGCTCCTGGGACGCTGAAAACGCGGGGTTATCCTTGTTCTTGTAGTTCAAATGACTGCCGCAAGGCGTATTTTGGCTTGTCGATGGCGTCAAACGCCCCCACAAAGCTACGCATTTACTTCGGACTGTCTTCACTTACCCTTTGTTTTTTGAGTTGGAACAGAGCAATGGAGGATTGTTTTAGATTGTTAATAAATGTAGATAAATAGCAATATGACGGGTGCGCGCGGGTTGAAAATTGCTAATATTGATAAGTTGTATATATTTGACATGCAGTTATTTATGTTTCTTTATAGGGGTATTTTCTTTGATGCTGCCCTTTTGGGGGTGTTACATTGTTACATTGTTACGTTTGTGTTTTCCCACTTCGTCTTCTATATTCTCGAATAAGAATTGTTTGTAAAGTATATTCAGAGCAGTAGTTGGCGGTTCACATAGCTTTGCTATGTGCTATTATCTACAAGATGAAAAAAAGTTGGAAAATATGTGTGATTTTATTTGGAGGTATGAAACATTCTTCGTACCTTTGCAGAAGATTTAGCGGCGCTCGGCAATTTGAGAGCAAGCTCTCATTGCGCTCGCTGGCAAAATCTTTGCACCCGTTAACCGAGACTTGCGGAACAAACCCATAGAGGGCCCGCGACGGGCTTCTCTTACGACAG
>ERZ780139.928-NODE-928-length-28210-cov-3.175919_pt1 | contig 28210 bp, 34 predicted proteins | sample MGYA00511476_ERZ780139 | MGnify/ENA primary metagenome ERZ780139 (study PRJEB29588, sample SAMEA2158190) | human gut metagenome | biome: human gut; feature: human-associated habitat; material: faeces | place: Denmark | collected 2008/2010 ... | reverse complement strand
ATAATTATAGTTATATATAATATATACAAGGGCAGAATATATTTTTAAATTTATTATTGACATATGTGTGTAAAGAGGTTAATATATTAACCAGACAAAGCGAATAGGCAGTATATAGCCAGATTATAATATATACAACTCTTGGTAGTCTTAGTAGACCGTGACCCGTTGCAAAAACGTAACTTGCAATTGGTGGCGGTCTTTTTTTATTTATATTTTAGTGTTTGGAGGTGATCAGGATGAAAGATAATACAGTAACTACAGAGAATGGAATAGAAGTATATACAAGTCAAATAACAGAGATAGTAGATAGATATATAGCTGATCTGGAAGACGTAGATAGTATATACACCTATGAAGTATTTACAGATCTATTGTTATATATTTCTGACAATATGACACCTCTTAATAACTACAATGATATTACGGTATTAGATAATCTATTTAATGTATACAAGAGATTATGCAGTAAGTATAGAGTATTACCAACATTGTATGATTTTAGCATGATGATTAATATAGATCCTAGCACTATAACTAGATGGATGAATGGAGAAACAAGAGGCGGGCTAACCTCTGAACACTGCAAGACGGCTAAAAAATGGAAGCAATATTGTGCTGGTAGATTAGCGTCGAATTTGAGCAATAGCAAGGGCACGGATGCCAATAAGATATTCATTGCAAAAGCAGCCTACGGCATGGCAGAGACGAAAGCAGTGGAGCAAGAGCAAATCACCGGAGCTAGAAAGACGGTCGAGCAGATAGCACAGGACATTGGAGCGGACGAGTTGCCAGACTTTGGAGATCCGGAAGACGATGCAGACGCATTCGATTTCTAAACAATTCGATAAATAATCAGATAACTGATTGAATTGTACAGAATGACACGATCGCATCAAAATATCAATACTGATTGATATAAAATCATACACTGAAAGAGATATATCTATTAAACAAACAGTCATTTGTTGTATAGATACATATGTTCGATTGAATAACAGGTGATTTGACGCGTTTATATGGTACCGGGGGGCGGGGGTCTACAGAGAAAAGGACCCGGGGTGCTTCTAACCCCAAAAAATAACGACCAAAAACAAAAAGGACCTTTATCAACAACACCTATCAGGAGGAATTCTTACTGAACGATATTTTGGATACACTCAATTTTATGAAACCAACATACGTAGTCAAAACAGACAAGAATGTATGTCGCATACAGGCCAGTACCTGTTCAATAGATACTGATTTGAAAGTCATTTGCTTTTACGATAAAGGATCTGTACAGGCTATGTTTCGTGTGGATGATGTAAAAACTTTTTATAAAATCATCTGATGGAGGAAGAGGATATGTTGATTAAAATCACAGCAATGTTCATTGTTTTGACAATAGCATTCACAATAATCGGGAAAGCCTATTGTAAATCGCTGAATGATACTCACAAATTATTGTTTGACATCGGTCATTTTACAAAAGGCGAACAAATATTTCTCTTCATCGTGGCTGCCATTTACTTTTCGACTTTCCTGTCGGTAATTGCAACAGCATTCTACATGATTTTCAAATTCTTGTAGATCCTTAGTAGGTTTAGTGATGGGTGAAAAAGATACTGGAACGCGGAGGTTATACATGATGGACTCTAACGGACAAAAATATGAATTGGGCGGACTTCAGGAACAAGACAATAGAATACTTATTCACGGTGACTCTGATGAATATTTGAAAAATGCATCTAGTAGTGGTTCGTTTACCTGTGAAATTAATATTGAAAATCTGAAACACATATTTGGAACATTGGGTGAATTACTTGTCAAAGTAACTCAAAGCAATAACTGGCGAAAACTTCACGGTTTGCCAATGAGGAGAAGAAAATGGTTAAGACAGTAAATATTCTTGGAACTGAATACAGAATTGAAGTTCATAAGCGGTCAGAAGATGAACTTATGGCAAAGAGACATTGCGATGCGTACTGCTCTGAATATGGGAAATTTATTGTAATTTCAGATGTTACAGAAAAGGAATGTTTCCCGGACGCAACAGTAGAAGAACAATCGAAATTTCGCAAAGAACTGTTAAGGCACGAAATTGTTCATGCGTTTTTGAATGAATCCGGATTAAGTGTTAGTGCAAGTATTCCAGCAGAGGCATGGGCGAAACATGAAGAAATGGTTGACTGGATAGCAATTCAGTTTCCAAAAATCATGAAAGCGTTCCAGGAAGTTGGTGCACTGTGATTAAGATATTGAACAGATTATTTTGCAAACACGAAAAAGTTCTTCCGGCCGGAACAATTCTTGTAAAACAGGAGGATGGCTCTTGGAAGACAGAACATAAATGGAAATGCAGAAAATGCGGAAAGGAGATTAAGAAATGAGAAAAGTATTAGCTTGGTTAATTTTGTTAGCCGGAATTGTTGGCGGATTATATGTCGGAGGATACCTGATGTTTATAAAGGCGATTTTGATTGCTTGCCATGCATTTGATATCGGATCGTTAACAGCGGTTTTAGTAGGTAAAACAATCATTAAATGCGTATTTGCAAGCGTGGTCGGCGGATTAATTGCATTTGCCGGATTTATTGGCTTTGGTATTGCCTATAAAGAATAACGCAAGTGTCAGTAAAGACGATAAAATCTAGTGCAACGCACGGCACGATAAATATTGTTGCTAACCGTCAGATGGCGGTTTCGGATAGTGACCGAGAGGTTTATGGTTGTGGCAAAACTCAGCAACAAGGGATGGTAGCTCGCTGAAATGCGAGGGACTGAGTTCGCGGGTTCGAATCCCGCCTATCCGATTTAGTGCAACTCAACCCAGTATCTTTGCGGAGAACTGGCCGTGAAAGGCTGCAAAAAAGAGTTTACCTAGCTTAGTAGGTTGCAAGCATATGAACGACGGTAACTTGCGTAAAATGCCATCGCATGCCGTATTCCCATAATGGTATTGGAACTGGTTGCTAACTAGTCAGTCGGAAACGACTTGGAGGTTCGAATCCTTCATACGGCGGTTATGCTATCATAGCTCAATTGGTAGAGCAGTTGCAGATATTGAGGTGGTAAAGCGGTGCAACCACGCACCAGTTTGGTTAAAAGAGATCCGGGAAATGCGCCACCCGGCAATATCGTGCAACAGGTTCCCGGTTCAATTCCGGGCGGTAGCTTTAAAACATGATTAACTCAGTGCAGATGGATTTTTCAGTCTTGCTGAGATGCAATGGTAATGAGATAGGTTTGGTTCGGGATACTGGATCGGCTGATTCTTTTTGGCAGAAGTGATTCTGTTGGAGAAGATGAACATCGTCAACAATGCCTTGCAGTGTATCATCATAGAGAAGTCAATAGCAGAATCCTTGTGGTCGGCGAATAATAGACGTCTGCTGTGCAGAAATAATCCAGTGATGTGAGTAGTGTGAGAGACTACGGACTAACTGGAAATTCTCAATAAGCTGATTTGCCTTGAATCTGAGAAATCGGAGTATAACACAAGAGGTTCGTTAAAGTAGCGGTATGGCAAGTTCTTGAATAAGCAATTTCGATATGAGCAATGCAAAGGGTGCAAAATAGGCGAAAACATAATCTGAAAGAACCGTGAAATTTATGGGTATCAATCCCATGTGTGCTTAGACAGTGGTAGGAAGCCAAGAGTCGCTCTCGGAAGCTCAGACCTATCATCACACTGGCAGAATATGACTTTTACCGTGATGAATAAGAGGAAACTCTAATCATGTTTTTCTTATTCTTATCATTAAAAGCCGGAAATTTGCAACGTCTTCCGGTAAATGAAGTGTTTTAGTTGCGGTATCACTTCAAAAAAGTATGTAGCAATAAAAGTTGTAGTATACTCCCTAAATATTTTTGAATATTGTTTTTTTGACAAAAAGAACCGTAACAGAGGTGGCAATATGGGAACACCAATACTCACCGTATAACTATTGCCATCTGCTAACGGAACGTAGCTCAGTGGTAGAGCAGTGGTCTTTTAAGCCATGTGTCGCAGGTTCGATTCCTGCCTTTCCGATTTAGGAGTGTGATGAAATGAAAGTGTATGTGATTACTTCTGGAGAGTATTCGGATTATTACATAAATGCAGTTGCATTAACTAGAGAAAATGCTGAACAGATATGTGCAATGCTGAACAGTCCAAAAAGACATTATAGCGACGTAGCTACAATTAAGGAATACGACACAGACGAAATTCAATGTGGTGTCAATGAGGATGTTGGTTTATGTTATGAGGCGAAGTTTAATTACAAAACATTGGAAAACATCTATTGGGGCGAGCCGTTTTATTCATTCGCTAGAAATGAAATTAAAAGAGGACTTTTGGATCATAGGTACGAAATTCTAATAGCTGCCACATTCCCCAAAGATATGCCTCAAGAAAAAGCAAGAAAAATCATGAAAGATAGAGTAGTAAAATGGAAAGCGGAGCGAGAGGGCTTGTAGAAAGGAGAAATGAACGATGACATTTAAAGAAGCATTTGAAGCAATGAAACAGGGTGCGAAAGTAAAATTGCCTGGATGGAATGGTTACTGGTGTTGGGATAATGATAAGCAGACGATTATGATTCATTGCAGACCAAAGGATTCCGACAAAGGACAGGGAGAAGTTCTTGATATCCGTGAAACACAGAGAGTGGAATATACTTTCATGCACACACAGAGAGACGATTGGATGATTGCCGATGAAGAAAATTGTGGTATTCTCGGTGGTCAGTCAACATTTGGATTCGGAGATGCTATCCGTTATCTGAAAAGAGGGCTTAAAGTGTCTCGTAAAGGTTGGAATGGTAAAGGAATCTATCTGGAAATGTATTCGCCAGAAGTCAATCTTGAAACTATTGCAGAAGCAGTGCATAACGCATGGTGGGAAGAAAAGAAAAAACAGGGAGTTACAGATCACCCAGATATGATTCCGTATTCTGAACTAAGTGAAGAAGTGAAAGAATACGACAGAGTTACAGCAAGAACAACTATTGAAGCGTTCAATTATATGACGCATTCGTTCATATATATCAGCACTACTGGATTACAGACAGAAAATCCTTATGCGCCTAAAAATAAAGTGCCGTGGATACCGTCTCAGACAGATATGCTTGCAGAAGATTGGGTGTTTGTGGAATGATACTAAAAGCAATTGCACATATCAAAGCAACAGGGCAGGAAGTTCTTGGAGTTTTGATATTTGAAACTATCACCATAGATGCCGGGTGGAAATGTGATGATAAAGAGAAACTGTACTGGCAAACACCAAAAGAAAAGTATTTGCCAATATTTAAGACATATCAACAGATAGAGCCTTTCAGAGGTACATCAAAGGTTGTTGTGAATAATAAATTTGAATTTATAGCATATAGCGGAGTTAGATGCTTGATTGGAACGGAAGCAATCAGCAGAACGTCTATGGGAACAGGAGGATTAATTATGATTATCACAGGAATGAATCACTTTCAGAATGTAGCAAAAAAGAAACTTGTTGAATGGTACCATGAGCATAAACCGGAGGTTGAGATTGATTTAAGCAATGTATTTGTCGTATGGAGCTGTAAGACATTACAGAACTATAAGTGCCTTGCTTCAACCGATATCAGTGGAGATGGTATTTATGCTGAGTACACATACAACGGTGACAAACAGGAGCTGTATGAAGATGTGTACGGAAAGATTACAAACGCCTGTCATACAGAGGAATAACATGATCGTTAATGGTTGGTATTACTGCCCGGCTGGTCATAAGACTGGCCAGAGAGTAGAAAAACATTCCAATATTGAAAATACACCGATTTGGTGTAAACACTGCAAGAAAGCGTATTACCCGGTGATTAAGGATGGGAAGATAAAGGAGATTAAGAAATGACAATAGGTGGTTGGTTTTTGTTCGGAATAATTGCAATTTGTATTTTAATGATTGCGCTATTTATTGCATGGTATTGGTTTGATGAAAGTGGCGGACCCGTTCCGTGGATAACTTCAATCGGAATCGCTGTTGTATTATGCATTGGTTTATTTGTAGGTATGAATGCATATTACAACAATACTGAAAGCGGGAAGAGAGCATTAAAGTCTCAAGAATCAAATTTTAATTCAGGAATTGAGAGAACTGTGACGATTTATGATGTTAACGGGAAAGTCATAAAGCAATATGAAGGTAAATTTGATGTTGAGTATGACGATGATCGGATCTTATTTGATGATGAAAATGGTAAACGCCATGTGGTGTACTACACGACTGGAACGGTTGCTATTGATGAAAAATAATTAGAGCCAGAGCCTAAGAGCCAGAGCTGATATTTGTGAGAAATCGCAGATATTGGCTCTTTTTTTGATTTACAAGGAGGTGAGCAGATGAATTTTACGGAATACAAGCGAATAGCCAATGCATTGAAGATGCAACCATCAAATAAATACAGCACATGGGATAATATCATGCAGTTATGCTTGAATATGTATGAAGACAATCAAGACTATCTCAAATATTGCTTGAAGCTTTCAAAAGCTGTGAAATTATCTGCTCAGAGACTACTTCTGCAGAACCGGGATGTTCGGTTCGAGGACCTCTACTGGCAAGCGGTGAAATTCGAAGCACCACATTTATTTGACAGCTATCTGCTCTATCTTGAGCGAAAGCGATTAGAACAGGATCGTTTTTATTCTCCAAAAAGAAAGCAACTGAATAAGCATGGATTGATTCAATCCCTACAGGACATGGAAGATGATAAATTGGATATTCTTTCAATTTCCATGCCACCTGGTACGCAGAAGACTACTCTTGAAAAGTTTTTTTGTTCATGGATAATCGGAAGACACCCGGATGATTTCAGTTTATTTTTCTCACACAGTGGAGATATTACCAGAATGTTCTATGACGGGGTAATGGATATCACAACGAACTCAGATGAATATTGCTGGCAAGAGATTTTCCCAGACGTGAAATTTCATAGCACAAATGCCAAGAGAGAAACCATCAACTTCAACAAATACAAACCGTTCTCAAATATCCAGTGTACATCTGTTGGGAGTAAGAATGCCGGTAAGGTCCGTGCCAATAGATACCTGTATTGTGACGATTTGATTGGTGGTATCGAAGAAGCACTGAATAAAAATATTCTGGACAAGTTATGGAGAATCTACGGTACCGATGCTAAACAGCGAAAAATGGACGGCTGTAAAGAAATCCATATTGCTACCAGATGGTCCGTGCATGATGTGATTGGACGATTGATTGATATCTACGAGGGAAATGATAAGGCTCGATTTATTGCTATTCCAGACATAGATCCTGTTACCGGAGAATCGAATTTCGACTATAAATACAACGGATTCAGTGTTGATTTCTTCCACGATCAGGAACTTACAATGGATGAAATCTCTTATAAGTGCCTGTACAAGAATGAGCCTATCGAACGTGAAGGACTTCTGTATACGGATGAAGAGCTTAGAAGATTTATTACGCTGCCACTTGGAGAACCGGATGCAATTCTTGGAATATGCGATACGAAGAATACCGGTACAGACTCCATGTTCTTACCGTGCCTGTTGAAGTATGGCAATGACTATTATCTTACAGCTTGCATTTGTGATGATAATTCAAATTATGGCATCCAGTATGAGCGAACATCTGATTTGATTGTGAATACTAGGATGCAACAATGTCAATTCGAGAGTAATAACGGTGGAGATCGTGTGGCTTTGGATGTGAGCAAACTCGTAGAAGAAAAGGGCGGGGTATGTAATATTACCACCAAATACACAGAATCGAACAAGGAAACGAAGATCATAGTAAATGCTGATTGGGTTAAGAAACACGTCCTGTTTAAGGCAAGAACAGAGTATCAGCCAAAGAGTGATTACGGAAAGATGATGGGATTCTTGCTGAGTTATTCAGTTCGTGGGAAAAACCCACATGATGATGTGCCGGATGGATTGGCCAGCTTTGCATTATTTGTACAGAATCTAATCGGCGCAACAGTAACAACATATAGCAGAGCAGCACTTGGAATTTAAGGAGGATGATTGAAATGAAGCTTACAAGAAAAGATATTGCAAACTATAAATTATTAAAGGTCCTCCTTGAAAGGGACCAGAGAAAACTTGACCGCTATATTGCAAAACAGCCATCTACATATTCCGGCAAGGTATACGGATCCAATCCAAATTTTCCATATGAGCCACGTGGGTTCACGGTCGGTGGTTGTACGGATACTGAAATTCATCAAAGGAAAGAATGGGACTTAAAATGCCATGAAATGGAAGTTAAGATTCAGGATGATATTCGTAGACTGAATGAATTGGAAGTAGCGATTGATACAGTGATTGCGAATGCGAAAGATATTGAAGACAAGATGATTTTGGAATACACGAAAGACGGGATGTCTCAGCAACAGATAGCCATGAAAGTGGGATTAGATAGATCGGTTGTGTCAAAAAGGATAAAAAAATACGTTTCTGCCTAAATTTGCACAAAATGCACATTTTACAGTAGTAAAATTATAATCGAAGAAATTGTAATTCGTTCATTATTAAGAGAAAAAGAGCTTTGCGTGGTACCGTCACGTGAGGTTCTTTTTTTATGCAGAGGTGGAACTAAGTGGAGTTATTTGGAAGAAAACAGATTTTTACAGACGAACTGAATATAGATGCGACAAATATACTTCCTGTACTTAGTGAAGCTTTTACAATCCATGAAATGAACAGGAGCGAAATTCAGTATCTTTTTGAATACGCAAGAGGCAAACAGCCAATTTTGAAAAGAGAAAAGGAAGTCCGGCCAGAAATCAATGAGCGAATCGTTGATAACATGGCATCTGAAATCCTCGAGTTCAAATTGGGATATGAATTCGGCTCACCAATTACATATGTGCAACGTGCCAGAAAAGATATGAAGAGTGCTGGATTTTTCAAAAGAGCTATCCAGAAGATATTCGGCAGTAAAGAATCACAGATTGAAGATATGCGTATTGCTGCTATTAATGAAATGCTGACAGAAGAGAGCAAATCATCAAAGGATCTGCAATTGGCAAAAGATGTAAAGACTTGCGGTGTTGGATACAGGTTGATATTACCGAAACGTTTCAAAACTGGAAGTTCGGTATTCGATTTATTGGTTCTGAATCCTATGAATACATTCGTTGTATATAGCAATGATGCCTATAGGGAGCCGGTTCTTGGAGTAACCTATTTTCCGAGAAGTGATGGCTCTATTCTTTTTGGATGCTATGCGAAAAATCAGTATTTTGAAATTGAAAGAGGTGTCTCCTCCGGTTCTTATTATCAGGACTTTAAAGTATTGCCGAATGTTTTAGGGCAAGTCCCGATTATAGAATATATCAATGATTTTGACCGTATGGGGTGCTTTGAAAAGGCAATCCCATTGATGGATGCACTGAATACTACAGATTCGGATAGGGTAAATGACATTGCACAACATGTTCAAAACTTGTTGTGGGGTGACAACATTGAAATTGACGATGAACAGTACAAACAGATGCGTCAGGATGGAATGATTGTTACTAAATCACCGACCGGAAAAACGGCAACATTGAAATATTTAGAGTGCGCGCTTGACCAATCCGGTAATCAGTTATTAGTTGATTACATCAAACAGCAAATTCTTGATATATGCAGTGTTCCAAGTCGTTCGGAATTGTCTGGTGGTAGTACAGGAAGTGCCACGAATATGTCAACTGGTTGGATGGCAGCAGAAACAGATGCGAAAGCAAAGGAACAGATTTGGACCGCATCTGAAAGAAGAGAAACGGCCGTCATTTTAAGCATTATCAAAAATAGTGATGAAGTTGATGATGATATTTCCGAACTCAGCTTAGCTGATTTAGATATTAAGTTCTCAAGGTCACGTACATACGACTTGGCTACGAAATGTAATTCACTTGCAACATTAATTCATATTGGAATTGACCCGTTAAGGGCGATTGAGACGGTCGGATTATTCACGGATCCGCAACAGGTAGCACTTGATTCTGCAGAAAGAATCGACAAAGTGTTATTCCCGAACGACACTCCGGCAGACAAAACGGATGAGCCAAACGATGATCCATACAAAAAGAGACAGCCAGATATAACAGATCAGCCGTCTCAAAAATCAGTTTCAGATTGATAAATTAGCATCTCACCTTATGGTGGGGTGCTTTTTATATACATAGCAGGGAAGCTATTCAAAAACGCAAGAGACAAGACAAGTCTTAAAAACGGAACATTAAGAAATTTAATCGAGAGGGAACTCGTATAAAACGCAGGAGGTAAGAAAATGGCAGACTTAAAAGATTTGCTCGGTGATGCTTATAAAGAAGATATGACTTTTGATGAAGTTAATGCGGTGTTAGCCGAAAAAGACTTGGTTGATAAAAGTCAGTTTGAAGGATTTGTCCCTAAATCACTTCTGGAAAAAGCAAATTCCGAAGCAGCTGATTACAAGAAAAAGTGGAAAGCAGCAAGTTCCGAACATGACCGAAAGGCTATTGAAGAAGCTGAGCAGAAAGCTCAGGCAGAAGAGGAGTTAAAGAACCTTCGCCGTGAAAACAAAGTTTCGAAGTACGAGAAACAGTATCTTGCTCAGAAATACGATCCTAAGGACGCATTCGACATTGCCGAAGCTCTTTACGATGGAGATATGGATACAGTATTCAAAATCCAGCAGAAGCATGATGATGAAGTGCGCAAAAGCATTAAAGCAGAAATCATGAAGGATATGCCAGCACCTCCGTCAGGCAACCAGAAAACAGTAGATTACAGTAAACAAATTGCGGAAGCTCAGGAAAGAGGAGATATGGTCATGGTAGCATCTCTCATTCGTCAGCAGGCAGAAGCTAACGCAAAATAGAAAAGGAGATTTAAAAAATGGCAGACACATTTGCAATGAGTGGAAACACTCCTAATTTTAGCGGTATGCTTTTTAACAAAGGTAATACCAAGACACCATTTTCGACAATGATTGGCGCACACAGAAAATTTACAAATCACACAGAATTCGTAACAGGACAGGAATATGAGACAGCGGAAGGATCTCAGCCAGATATTTCGGAAGCTGAATCATTGACAGCACCGGATGCATCTGTTCTGAAAAGAGATCAGAAGACAAATGTTACTCAGATTTTCCAGGAAAGCGTTGGAATTTCTTACGGAAAGATGTCTAACATGGGAACTCTTTCAGGAATCAATGTTGCAGGACAGCAGGCTAATCCGGTTAGTGAAGAAGATTTCCAGATTGCTGCTAAAATGGCTAAAATCGGGCAGGACATTGAGTACACATTCCTTAACGGAAAATATCAGAAGTCAACAGGTGACAATGTTCCGAATAAATCAAGAGGTCTCCTTACTGCAATTGAATCAAATATCGTTGATGCAGATGGAAAGATGCTTTCGTTTATGCTGCTGTGCGAAGCTATGAAGTGCATTGATGATTCTAACGGAGATACAACAAACCTTGTAGTAGGGCTTGATTCTACCGGAAGATTACAGCTGAATGCCGATGCAGCAGCTAACGGATTAACAATCGTGAGTGCCGGAAGAGATATCAATGGTATTGCAGTAGATCAGGTACTTACACCGCTTGGAACTGTATATCTTAAGACTCTGAAATATCTTCCAACGGGAACAGTTGCATTGTTTGACCCATCTATCATGGCACCGGTTGAACAGATTGTACCGAAAAAAGGAAACTTCTTCCTTGAAGAACTTGCAAAAGTCGGTGCAGGAACAAAGAAACAGATCTTCGGACAGATTGGTCTTGATCACGGCCCAGAATGGTATTCAGCAAAGATTACTAATCTGAGCATGAGAACACCACACGATGAAGATATGGCAAGACGCTATGTACAGGTAAGCGCCAGCGCGCCGGCTGAGCTTGGAACGCTCACAGTACAGTCAGCAGCCGGAACAGCTGTTGGAGCAACAAAACTGACTGTAACACCTGCACTCACTTCCGGAAATTCTTATAAATATAAAGTGTCCGATGAAGAGACTAAAGTTGAAGCTGGACAGAATGTTCGTGTTTGGAAGTCTTGGGACGGTAAGTCAGATATCGTAGCAGAGAGTGGAAAACATATCATCGTTGCTGAATGCGACAAGAACTATGAGGTTTTAAAGGCCGGAAGTACAACGGTAACTGCAAAAGCCGAAGGTTAAGGAGTAAATGATCGATGGAAGAGCTTATAGATAGTATATTTTCCGATTTGAAAACTGAATTGAATTCAGAGCTGACAGGAGAAAACGATCAAGCTCTTCTGTTGGTTAAGGTGAGAAATGCTGTGGATGACGTTGAATGTGCAAGAAATTATCAAGGTCATCACACAGATGAATTCAAAGAAAAGGATCTGAAAAAAATGAAACCAATAATTAAGCGTCTCGCTTTATATGATTGGAATACCATTGGAGCAGAAGGACATTCGAGCTATTCCGATAGTGGTATTTCAAGAACTTTCGTAAGCAGAGATGATATCTTGAGTCAGGTAATTCCTTTTGCAACAGTGTTATCGGCTCAGTAAGGCGGTGATCCAATTATCTCCCGGCAACAGGGTAAAGTTGTAAGAAGATTGTGCGTGACCAAAGCGGTGATTCTGCCGGGATGGTCGCAGGGAAATATGTGCAATGATGGTGGAGGGATAGCACATTGAGAAACTTAAAGAAAAATGAAACAAAATTATGGTATTCGAATTACGGAAAAGGGAATCCGATACTGGATGAAAACGGTGATGAGACGGGGGATTATGACAGTGGTTATGGTTCTCCTGTTTCTTTTTTCGCTACTTTATCGGCAAGCAAAGGAAATGCCTATGCCGATGTATTTGGAACGAATTTGGACTACACCAGAACGCTATCAACGGTTCAGAAACTTCCTATTACAGAAGAGTCTCTTATTTGGAAGTCTGAGCCGATTCTGAATGTAAATGGTACGGTCGATAAAGAATCAGCTGATTATACCGTAGCCGGTATTGCAGATGGATTAAACGAATTGGTGGTTGCCCTGAAAGCGAGGAAGAAAAATGCCTAGGTATAAAGTGGGATTATCCGCTAGAGAATTTCGTGAGTTGGCAGATCAGATACATGATTATCGAATGGATCTGCAAGAAAAATGTGAGGAATTCACACGGCGTCTTGCTGAGGAAGGTGTTGCTATTGCAAAAGCAAATATCTTAAGCGAAGAAGCAATCTATACCGGCGAACTGCTTAATAGCATGGATCTTGAACCGGGCGACATTGTATCTAACGGCGCATCGTATTACATTTATACGGCGTGCCCGTGGGCGAAATTCGTTGAATTTGGTACCGGTATTGTTGGATCCGAAAATTCTCATCCAGATACTTCAATTGTTGGGTGGAAATATGATACAAACAACCACGGTGAAAAGGGATGGCATTATTTCAAGGATGGCGCATGGCATTGGACAAAAGGTATGCCGTCAAGACCATTCATGTACAATACTGCTTCTGAATTGCGAAGCATGAATACTATAGCCGATATAGCAAGGGAGGTGTTTGGAAGTGATTGACGCATCGAATAGAGTTTTGACTAACATAAAAACATATGTGGCAGAAACTTGTAAGAATGTATCTAATTATTCCAGTAAAGCACCGCCAGAATTCCCGGCAGTGTCGGTTGTTCAAATTGATAATCCAGATGCATGTATGGATTTGGAGAATAACGAAAATGCCGTAACTTCTGTGATTGAAATTCAGTGTTATTCCAATAAAAGCAACACGGAAACAAGGAATATCATAAATAAATGTTGTGATGCAATGCGAATGATGGGATATCGCCGTACATACGGTCCGAAGCCTGTCACAAATGCATCAGACACAAGTATCTATCGTACAGTGGCAAGGTTTACAAGACTTGTCTCAGCGGTAGATGAAATAGAGAAATTTGAAACTAAGGGAGCGCAAAGATCCCTGTTTTAATATGTAATTTTACCGGATGCCATTAGGAGGCATTCGCTGACCGCATTAGTTAAGCGGTAGAAAGGTAGGTATATTATGGCAGCAGCTAACGGAAAAGCTTACGCAACCATTGGAACGACTTTAGAGTATTCAAAAGATGGAACATCATGGACAGAATTAACACCGATCGTTACGTTCCCGGCACTCGGCGGTGATCCAGAACAGATCGATGTAACTGATATGTCCGATGAAATGCAGACATTCATCCTGGGCGTTCAGCAGATGGATGGAATGGAATTTACAGCCAACTATTCACCGGCAAAATATAAGGAAGTTGACGATCTTTCATTACAGGATCTGAAATACAGATTAAAACTTGGAAGAAACGGTGCACTTGGAACTGCAAAATGGGATGGGCAGCATTCTGTACGCATCACAGAGGGTGAAGTAAACGGAAAACTCGGTATGACTATTAAATGCTCAAATTCTACAAAAGTCGTTGTTGATGTTGAACCGGCAGCGTAAGCAAGGGGAGGGAAACCTCCCTTTTTATTTTTTAATTAAGGAGAATGAACATGAAAGTAAAGATTAACAAAAAGACATACGAAGTACAGGAATTACAGATTGGTGCATACACACACATTGAAGAGCAGGGGTTTTCTATTGTTGATGCAATCCAGAAAAGACAGCATATGCTACTGGCTGTAGCACTTGTATGTGGAGTGGTTGGCTATGATCGTGCAGAAGCTGAGCATATCGTTGAACAGCACATTCTTGGCGGTGGAACAATCGTTGAGCTGTCCAATACTTTTATGGAGCTTGTGTATGAATCTGATTTTTTCCGAAAGATGCTCGGAATGCCGACAAAGGCAGAAGAGGAAGAAGCGGAGAAGAAAGCCAAAGCCGATCAGAAGAAGACAGCGAAAACGGAATCAGAATCGTAAGCTGCACGCAGTTTATACAGGATTATTGGTTGCCACGTGCTATTCGTAGCGGGGTTCCAATGACCGATTTTTACAAGCTTACTCCAAAGATTATAAATGCATATGCAAAAGAATATGAACGTAAAACACAGGAACAATGCGACCTACTTGAATATAGTGCATGGTTGCATGGTTCTTATGTGCAATGCGCAATTGCATCAGCATTTATAAAAGAAGTTTCGTATCCTGAAAATCCATTGTTAAAGGGAAATAAGGAAATCGAAGAAGAAACAACAAACGAAGATTCTTATGTTGGAGAAGCGCAGTTTTTGCAGTTTATTAGTGCCATTAACAAGAAATTCGATGATTAAAGGTAGGTGAGAGCGAATATGCCAGATGAAATTGATAGACTCGAGATAGCGGTAGAAACAGAAGCGAACAATGCTAATCGTGCACTAGGTACGATGGAAAAGAAACTTAATAGAGTTGCAGATTCACTTGAAAAAGTTATGCTTATGGCTCAGGGTGGATTTTCTTTCAAGAATGTCGATTTTGACAAGCTGTTATCTGGAAGTGCAATGAAAAATTCCGCAAAGAAATCTGGAAAAGAACTGTCTGACAGCCTTATCAGCGGATTTAACCTCGATAAAGCCGGAGCGGATGTGCAGAAACAGGTAAAAGCTCTCACCAGTAAAATTTCTAAGGGGCTTGCAGAAACTTCCGGGCACCCATACAAGGGATTAGACAAGGATATGAAATCTCTTGGAACATTAGTGTCTAAGAACGGATCTATTGCAAAATCTACATCCGATGATTACCAAAGATTGTATGAAACCATTAAGGCAATGGGACGTATCAAGATACATCCGGCTACAGCCAAATCATTAGGCGATTCATACAAGGATAGAAGCGGTGTCCTTAAACAGAAGATAAACACTTCATCTGGAACTGAATTAGACTCAATATATCAAGAACTTAAAGGACAGTTCCCGGGCATTTTAAAAGATGTAAATAATGTTGAAGACGAATTTTATCAGCTTAATGATGCTGTTAAAAAGTTTTACGAAACCAGTAAAGGAACTTATAAACCGGACTGGTTGGAAGACTCTGCTTACGAAAGTGTAGCAGACGGTGTAAGCGATATTGTATCAGGGATACAAAAAGCAAAGACAGAATCTACGGATTTATCTGCATCGATGCACGAAATTGAAGATACTGGAAAAAGCTTTTCTGAATTATTCGGCGCAGGACTGAATACATCAGGTCTTGAAAAAGTAGCATCGCTTTCAAGAGAAATAACACGTCAGAGATCAGATTCACAAAAGAAAAACAGAACGGATTTGAAGTTTCCGACATTGCCGTATTCTGAAATCAATGAAAAATTCGCAAATTCTAAATTGACAACCGACTTTTCTTCTATGGGAATTTTTGATTTACGGAATGAAGTTTCTAAAAATCAACGTGCGTATGATCGCATGAAACAAAGTATTGCTGACAAAGTAACGCTTTCTGGTACTGATGAAATGGGCGGTAAAGACTGGTACAGGTCTATTATGCAGATGAATCAATACAGAAATGCTATCAATGATGGTACAGAAGCTATCAAGCGTTTTGAAGTCGAGAAGCAAAAAGCGGATGAACTTGCAAAAAGCAAAATCACTATTATGCGTGACGGTGATGCCGAACAATACGGATCAAACGCAATTGATGAAAAAGTTCCAACTGTTATTAAAGAATCGTCTATAAATGCAAAGGACTTAAGCGATAACTTAAAAAAAGTATCTGTCCCGAACGAAGCCTTAGACGATGCGAAACAACTTGGATATCGTCTTGCTGATGTAGCGGACAAAATGGACAGGGTGTCAAAGCAGTCGGCTTTTCACAGGTTTCCACAAATGATGAAGGATTCTTTTAAGCTGAATGAAGACGGACAACTCCCGGCATTGCAAAAGTTTTCTGATACTTTCAGAAAATCAATTGGCGGTATGCCTGTGAAAGTAATGGACTTCATGAAGTTGGATGAAAGTGGCTCGCTTAAAGGCATTTCTTCTTTGAAAGAGAAAATCAGAAACGCAAGTAATACTAAAATGAAAGCTCCTGATACATCAGCTATTGATGAACAAATCAGTAGTGTTGAACGAGAAATTTCACGAATGAAAGCAATTCTGCAAAACCAAATTAATTTGGGTGACATCGAATCTGCAGAAGAGACTCATCAAGAAATTTTGACATTAATCAAAGACTTGAAACAGTTTCAAAGTATCAAAAATCAGGCATTTCAAAGCACGGAAAAAGTAAGTGCATTTAAACGTGCTCTTGCCGGAATAAAAGGATCCGCAAAATCAATTAACTCCGCGAAGAAGTCGTTCAACGATGTCTCAAAAGCCATTCAGAATGCAAGAGGTATGGCGAGCAAGGCAATCCATCCATTCAGAACATTGAAAGAAATGATATCTGGTGTGAGCAATAGCGGAAATAAAGGAATGTCGTGGGGAAGAATGCTCGGTTCATCCCTTATGTTCTCGACCATATTCGGAGCGATCAGTCAGATAAAAGAAGCAATTAAAGCCGGTTCTGATAATCTGGTGCAGTATAGTTCTGCGTATAACAAGAGTATTTCTGGTATGGTTACATCTTTGCTGTATCTGAAAAACGCATGGGCTGCTGCTTTCGCACCAGTGGTAAATGTCGTTGCGCCATATATATCGAAGTTCATCGATATGGTAGCTGGTGCTTTAAATGCAGTTGGACAATTTACCGCTGCTCTTACCGGGAAAGGTCGTGTTGTACAAGCGAAAAAAGCTTGGTACAACTACGGAAAGAGCCTTGAAGATACCGGCGATAAAATAAAAGATACAACAAAAAAAGCGAAAGACTTACAGAACTATCTGCTTGGAATTGATGAACTAAATGTTTTACAGCCTAATACGGACAGCGATTCAGGAAGTGGCGCATCTGGATCTGGTGGAAAGTATACCGGACCATCTGCTTCAGAAATGTTTGAGACAATCGAAGTTCCAAATTCAATGAACAAGTTGGCTGAAATGTTCAAAGATGCTATTGCGAAATCTGATTTTACAGATATCGGTCGCATGATTAGCAATAAGTTAAGCAACGCACTCGAGAGCATTGATTGGAAAAGTGTATATCATCATGCTGATAATTTCGGAAAAGACTTGGCAACATTCCTCAATGGATTGATTACGCCACGTCTTTTTTATGATTTAGGCGCAACGATAGCCGGAGCAATCAATACAGCTTTTCACGCTGCTAATGCATTTGCCATAAATTTTGACTGGTCTAACTTGGGTACATCACTTGCAAGTAGTATAACTGGATTCTTCGAAAACTGGGATGCCGGTTTGACAGGTGAAACTTTCAGTAATTTCTTTACAGGTATTTTTGATGCCATAACCGCATTTGTTAATAAACTCAATGCAGATGATACTTTTAAAACAGTCGGTCAAAAACTGGTCGATCTGCTTTGCGGAGTAAAGTGGGGCGATATGGCTTGGAGTCTCGCTGGATTTTTTAAAGCATTTTACAACGCGTTAATTGATTTCCCTGCAGATTTTACTGAGGGCATTGCTGAAGCACTTATTGAGCATATCGCTGGTTCAAAATTCGACGAAGAAGCTCGTAAGAAGTTTGAAGAGAAAATGGCACCAATAAAAAAAGCCTATAAGTTTCTTCTTGAAGGAATAAACCCATTCACGCGAGTTAAAAGAGACATTGAATTCGCTATAAGTATATTTGAAAAGTTGCAAAAATATCTTGGTGATTTGAAAAAAAATATAAAAGAGAGACTTGAAAATCTTTTTACACCTAAATCATTCCAAAAGATAGGTAGATATATATTGGAAGGTATAGTGAATGGATTTGCATTGCACTTTGACTTATTCCCGGCACTTGATTTCTTTAATTGGGTGCATGACAGAATTTGTGATGCGTTTGGAATTCATAGTCCAGCGAAGAATATGGAACCACTTGGTTCGTATGTCTTCCTTGGTATTGTAAATGGATTTAAGAGCAAATACGATGATTTTACAAAATCTATCAACGATTGGTATACAAATAGTGTTAAACCTTGGTTCACAACAAAGAAGTGGTCTGAAATTGGTGACGGAATCAAATCCGGCTTGGGCGATATTAATGACTGGATGAATGATAAGTTCGGCTCAGCCAGAAAATCAGTGAACGATAATTTCTCTGATGTTGGTACATGGTTTGGCGACCGTAAGAAAGATATCCAAAAAGGACAGGATGATATCAGTTCTTGGATGGGTACAAAATATCAGAGCGCAAGAAAAGCCGTAAGCGACAATTTTTCTGATGTCGGTACTTGGTTCGGCAGAAGAAAAGCTGACATTCAGAATGCACAGTCAAGCGTATCAACCTGGTTCGGTACCAAGTACCAAAGTGCAAGAGGTTATGTGAACTCAGCATTTTCAAATGTTGGTACATGGTTTGGTGGACGCAAATCTGATATTCAGAATAATATGAAATCTGTATCTGGATGGTTCAAGAGTACATTCCAGACTGCTTACAAAGGCGTAACAGATTCATTCGGAAAGATTGGAAATTTCTTCAAGGGCATTGGAAAGGAAATCAAAAAACCTATCATCGGGGCAATGAAAGCTATCCTCAATGGTGTCAACTGGGTATATGAAAAACTCGGTGGTGGAAAGAATCATTTCGATGTATCCAAACTGGACAAATACGCTAGCGGTACAAATGGCGTATCACATGATACTGTCGGTATCGTGAACGATCAAGCCGGTAGCACCTATCGTGAAATGGTACAATTCCCGAATGGAAAGACGATTATTCCAAAGGGACGTAATGTCATGTTACCAATGCCAAAAGGTACGAAAGTTCTTCCGGCAGACCAGACCGCTTCATTAATGAATATGCCACATTTCAAAAAAGGAATCGGAGATTTCTTTGGCGGTGCATGGGCGAAATTCAAAGACTTCACAGGAAATATTGCTGATTATATCAGTGATCCTAAGAAGTTGGTGCAAATGGCAATTGATAAGTTCACGGACTTTTCAAGCTATCTGGAACCGGGATTGTCAATGGCAAAAAATGCGGTTAGAGGTACTGTAGGAATTGCTACGAAGTTCATAAAAGACAAGCTGAAAGGCTTTGGTGGAAGTGGTGTTAATTACAAACCATCTGCCGGTGTGGAGCAGTGGCGTGCTACTGCAAAGAAAGCACTGGAATTGACAAACCAGTTTACAGAAGCGAATTTGAATCGTTTGCTTATGCAGATGAAGTCAGAATCCGGCGGTAATCCGAATGCAATTAACAACTGGGACATTAATGCAAAGATGGGTATTCCGTCCAAAGGCTTAATGCAAGTTATTGCCCCTACATTCCGTGCTTACGCTATGAAAGGGTTCGACAAAAACATCTATGACCCGATGTCAAATATCTTAGCAGCTATTAGATATACACTGGCACGATATGGCAGTCTCGAAAGAGGATGGAAAGGTCATGGATATGCAAACGGCGGTTTCCCGAAAGTCGGAGAAATGTTCTATGCAAGAGAGAGCGGTCCTGAACTTGTTGGAAAGATTGGAAACCGTTCAGCAGTAATTAACAATCAGCAGATTGTTGATTCGGTAAGTAACGGAGTTTCAAGAGCGAATGATGAAACCAATTCACTCTTAAGAACAATCATTGAATACCAGGAGTTACTTCTTAAGAAAGAAACAAGCGTAAATATGGATGGAAAAAGAATGGATAAGCAGATATCAAAAGCGCGTAGGAATACGGGCTTTTCTTTTTCGCCAACGACGTAGGAGGTGTAGGAAATGGCAGCAAGGCATATATCCAATTTCATAATGGTAAATGGCAAGCCGTTTCCGGCACCGAAACGCTACCCAAATATGGTAGTGACAACGGCGGTAAATGCTGCCAGAAATGCCAATAACAAAATCGTCGGTCAGAAAATTGGTAGAGACAATTATAAGATTGACAACTTGGAATGGCCATATCTGGATGCGGAAACATGGTCAAGTATGCTAAAAGAATTCAAAAAATATTTTGTGACTGTAAGATTTTGGGATATGGTCGAAAATAACTGGATCACCTTAACCATGTATCCGGGAGATAGAACAGCAGACGTATTCAAATATGACAAAACTGGAAGACCGGTGGCGTACATAAATTGCAAAGTCAACATTATTGATGCGGGGTGGTAGTTAATGTATCAGACATCACAAGAATATAAAGAATCCATGAAACGACCAGTCCGCAATCAGTCCTACATGAAAATTCAGCTTGGATTGATTAATCAGGAGGCTCAGCAGACAGCGGGACTTTCTGATACCAATAAATATAATGACTTCTCAGATGCAGAATCCATATTCAATCAACACACGGTAAGACGGTACGCGACTTATGAGAGCAATTTCTGGAAAGCAAATGGCATTAGCTTTTTCTTGCCAGAGAAGAAATCAGATTATCGAAAAGACGGGATTACTTCAACGAATTTGTTTGGAGAAAGTTTTCATGTGAAGTTTGTATTCGGTTGCGGAAAATCCGACATCAAAGGACTGACTATTAAATTTGGTAGAAATTATCCTACAAAATTTACGATCGTTACTGATAATGCTACGTCTTTTGAATATGAGAATACAGAAGAGCTTTTCAAGTCCGATGATGTGTTTGAGAATACGGAATCAATCGAATTAGTTATTACGGAAATGAATGTACCGAATGCGAGAGTGCGAATTGATTACATTATATTTGGACTCGGCTTGGAATATGACGATGAATGGATATCCGAAGCGAGCAGTAATACAACTCTATCAGCAATCAACGAAGATTTGCCGGAATCCGAATTTACGGTAACGTTGTGCAATGACAATCAATTATTCAACGTAGACAATCCATCATCTGATATTAATTTCTTGGAAAGTGGTCAAAAAGTTAATGTCATGATGGGATATATGCTGGACGATGGGAATATTGAATGGATTAAAATGCATTCGTTGTATGTGTCAGAATGGAGTGCTGATGATTCATCGGCGACTATAAAAGCTGTAGATATCTTGAAATATTTGGATGAAAAATATTATAAAGGTATCTACTATGAGGATGGCATATCCCTGTACGATTTGGCCGTATTAGTTCTCACAGATGCCGGATTAAACGAAGACGAATATTATATTGATTCATACATGAAAAAGGTATATGTTCATAACCCACTGCCAAATGTGACACACAAAGAAGCATTGCAGATTATAGCAAATGCCGGTCGCTGCATTATGGATTATGACAGAAATGGGAAGATAAGGATTCGTGTAGCATTCAAGCCAACATACGATACGACATCAAACGGAGAAACTTATTTTTCAAATGCACCAACAATTGACAACTTAACTGAGAAAAATCAGTATGCAACGTGCGAACAGAACTTCTGGAAAGCGGACGGGGGAAAACTATTCGTGCCAACCGATCATCATCAAGACACCGGATATATAAGTGCTTCAATATCAGATGAAAACGGGAGGTTCGATGTAAATCCTATGCTTACAAGGACGCTAGAAGCAAAATACAAAGCATATGGGATCATGATTAATTTCTCTGGGAATCTTCCAAAGAAAATAGTAATCCGTACATATGCGGATGATGTGTTAAACAATACATTAACTATCACATCCGGAATCGAACAGGCTACAGAAATTAACTATGATTTTCCGGAATATGATCGCTTGGAAATTGAATTTCCTGAAACCGAACCAAATAGCAGAATCCATATTGATTATTTATCGCTCGGTGCTGAAACAAGTTATTCGTTGAAATACGATGATCTATATTCTACCCCTGTCGGAACTCAGCTTGAAAAAATCAAGAATGTAAAGGTTTCACGATCACTATATTCAAAATCTGCGACAAAGGAAGACTTGACATCTGAGACTATCACTTATTCCGGCGAGAACCAGATATATTATCTGAATGACCCGTGTTATGGATATTCCGTAGCTATAAGCAATGCGAAAAGTGGACAGAGCGCAAAGATAGTATCGTCCGGTGCTTATTATGTTGAAGTTGCTTTTTCTGGTGTAAAACCAGGGGAAAATATAGAGGCGGTCATAACAGGATATAAGTACAATGTGGCTACGTCTTATTACAGTCAACCAGTTCACAACCGTGGAACAGAAAAAGAGTGGCAGAATCCGCTAATATCTTTTGGCGATCACTGCCAAGAGGTTGCTAAGTGGCTTGCTGATTATTTTGCATCCGGCATTGAATATGAACTTGATTACCGCGGTGAACCGGCTATTGATTGTGGTGATGTTATCGGGCAAGAAAATAAATACGATCCAGATTTAAAAACAATCGTAGAACAATCGCAGATTACATTCAAATCTGGGGTGCTTGGCGGTGGATTAAGAACTAGGAGGAAAGAGTATGTGGCAAGAACCAAAAACCGATTGGTCAGCCGATGATTACATAAATATCGCAGATTACAATCGTATTATCGGGAACATTGCTTATCTGCATGATTTACAGCAAGAGCTATATAAACCTGTTCCATATACGGAATTAGCAGAAAAGACGGTAAGTGATTATCCGTATGCATGGGAATTTAATGCCATCGAAAGTTTTTTGAATGCATTAAGCGATAATACATTTCCTTTTGTAAATTATGAGCGTGGGTACTGGATAGATAATGGTCCAACACCCACGTATGATGATTTGAATCGAATAGAAAGTGCTTGTCTTGCTTTCTATAAAGGATATAACCGGCAGAAACTTACACAGCAGAAATTACCTATAACTTTTGGAGTAAATCAATCTGCTATAAAATGTTAGGAGGAAAAAACAACATGGCATACAAACCATTATCCACTGATTTTAAAGACCAAATACTTTCTGATGTTAATGCTCAGAGGAAGTATAAACAGACTGTAAATGAAGACGGTACAGTGTCTCTACGAGATATGACGGCATACGATCAGGAAGGTAGTACATATTCTGCAAAGGACATTAATGAGGAACGAAAAGCAATAAATGATATCTACGCAAACAAAGTAGTTAGTCTGGATGAGGCAAGTCTTGTTACAGAACCAGGATTCTTCTGTGATGCACTGGTAATCAATGAAATAAATAAGAGTTTGTCTAATAAATATAGATATACATTCTCGACATATCTGGATAACGAAAAAAGCACAAAAACATCGCTGACACTTAATAGAATCAAGGCGACAGGGCATGGCAGAAAATGTATCTTAATGTGCTGGGGTGCTATGAAGGTAACAACTTTGACAGCAAGGCTGAGCGTCTACGTCAACGGTAAGGATAGTTGTTCCGGAATAACATCATCCACAAGCTATGTGCCGGTATTTGACAGCAACATTATAACTCTTCCGGAGGGCGAAAACACGATTGAGCTAAGACTGTCAGCACAAGCGAATACAGCTACTGCATATATCGGGCGCTATCACAAACTCGGCTTCATTGTCGCAGAATTATAACTAATTATCCGAAATAGAATATTGCATAATTTATTCTAAAACTACCAGCATAAGCGTTCTGATTAAGTACTGCGCGCCATATGCCTTTTGAGTAGGAACTACCTTCTACATGTGATGATTGAACAGAGGCATCTCCGTTAGCAAATAATACTATCGTATTTGTATTAGAAGAATTAGTTACGCCGAGCATTGCATTTATCTCTGAATCAGAAAATACTTGTATAGATGTGCTGGCTTTTGCGGTTACAACCTTTGATCCGCCTATCATCTTAGTTATGTTCTTGTTTATATTTTTAACTGTATTTATTTTATCTGTCAAACTCTTATTTGACACAGAAAACGTATATTTCAGCGAACACAGACAAAAAGGAGAAAATATGAATATATTATTTTTAAATCAATCAGAAACGGTTACAGCAACTGTAAAGAAATTAAGTGTACACCTTATCGAGATAACCGGGACAGAACCAAATACATCCGGTTTTCACCTACTGAATAATGCTGGTAATGTATTTGGAAAATATGATGGGTTCACAACATTGTACCGTGAACTGGAAGATGGATTTATCTTGTCTGACGATGGGAGTGTATATGTTGAACCGATTGAACCGGGACCGACACCAGAACCGGAAATCAGTCTTGATGAAGTAAAAGAATCTAAAGTTTCAGAGATGAACGACATACAGCAGAAGCTCATAGCACAGGGAGTTGATGTTACTCTGTCTGATGGCAGTACAGAACATTTCTCATTGACTGAGCGTGACCAGACTAGCCTTGTTGGATTACAGGCTCAGGTCGCAATCGGAGCTGAGAATATTCCTTGGCATACTTCTGATGAAGATGAACACTGCAAATTCTACAGCAATGCAGATATGGCAAAAATCACTTCGTCTGCACTATCCTATGTAACATGGCACGTGACTTATTTCCGTGACCTCCGCATTTTCATTCGTTCTCTGGAAAGCAAAGAAGAGGTTGAACAGGTTACCTACGGAATGAATATTCCAGAAGCATATCAGTCTGAGCCACTGAAAGCAATGCTGGCTCAGAAATCATGAAGAAGTTAAGACCGCTGATTTTGTTTGGGATTGGTGGTCTGATTTACGTGCTGATAGAGCTAATAGCAAGAGGACGTAGCCATTGGTCGATGTTCATCGTTGGTGGTTTGGCGTTCTTCCTTATTGGTTGTATCAACGAAAAATGCCGGAAGATGCCACTGGTAAGGCAGATGTTGATCGGTGCGATTGTGATTACTGCATTGGAATTTGTATGTGGTTGCATCGTGAATTTATGGTTTGGTTGGAATGTATGGGATTACAGCAATATGCCGTTCAATTTACTTGGTCAGATATGCTTACCATTTACCGTAATATGGTTTTTCTTATCGGCAGTGGCGGTTGTCTTGGATGATTGGATAAGACATATATTGTGGGGCGAAGATATACCACATTACAAATGGAGGTAGCGCATGAGAGTATTAAAATTTTGCGTTGATGAACAGAAAATTTCAAAAATGCCCGGATGCGATTTTAGCAACATAGCAAGAGGTAGCTCAGATTACCTCAAGGTGCATCTATCCGTATCTGATGGTTGGAGTGGATGCGCAAAGGTCGCTGAGTTCTATGATATGTTAGGACAGCTACGTGAATCTGTTCCCGTAATCAATAACGCTTGTACAGTTCCGGCAGTAGTAACCGGCGGTATATTGTGGGGGATCCGTATCGTAGGAGCAAAAGGGAACTACAGAATAACAACAAATAGATTGGATGTGATGCAATCGTGACAACAGAAGAAGCGTTAGCAGCAGCGGTGGTCGAACCGGTCAACGGCATTTTTGAAATCGACCCGGAAACCCGTGTAATTACAGTCCCGGCATCCGAAAAGCTGTTCGGTGTAGCAAATGACGGGAACTCCGAAAGGAAGCATTTTCGATGTCCAAAAATCGTAGGGGACAACATCGACCTGTCTACGATGCACCTGTATGTGAATTACCAAAACGCCAACGGTGAGAAGTATCCTTATCTGGTAGAGGACATACGGACAGATGGCGACTATATTACATTTTCGTGGCTGATCGGCCCAGATGTGGTTGCATATAAGGGGCAGGTTAAATTCATTGTGTGCGCCAAAAAGGGAGATAGGGCAATTCCGGAATGGAATACCACCATTGCAGAAGGTACCGTACTGGAAGGTCTGGAAGCTACAGATGAGGTAGTGGCCAGAAATCCGGATATCATCGAGCAGATTCTTACCAGACTTGATAACGTAACAGAAATCCCACAGGAAAAGGTATCAAGTGCAGTCGAGGAATATATGGCAAAAAATCCAATCAGCATTCCTAAAAAACTCCCAAACCCACATAAGCTTACATTCGCGGGTGCAGTCACAGCGGAATACGATGGTTCTGGCGCAGTCACAGTTACGATTCCAGAAGCATCTGGTGGTTCCAGTGGCACTGTAAGGGTAGAGAAAAGTTCTACTGACACGACAGTCGAATTAGAGCCTAACAAGCTCTATATCTTCCCGGAGATGGCAAGCTTAACTTATACCCTTGCTGAACCAGCAGATGCAAGTGTAGCCAATGAATATCACTTTGTATTCAAGAGCGGTTCGACTGCTACAGAATTAGTGCATCCATCGACAGTTAATGTCGGTAATTTTTCGATCGACGCGAACAAGGTATATGAGGTGTCTATATTAGAGGGCTTGCTGACGAGCCGGAGTTGGAGTGTGAACTGATATGGAGAGAAGAAGAATGTTAGGAAGTGAGGAAGAAAGCACAATGAGCGAAGAATATGAGCTTGTCGGTACTGCAAGCATAACGGAAGAAACGGCTACTGTAGAAATACAGTTTAGTAAACCTTGCACAGATTTATATCTGCTTTGTGAGGATTTAAAAGCAACGGCTAATTCGCAATTGCTTATTACGATCGCAACTAACAATCGACTCAATGGAATGAACGGTGAATTATCCACAAATGCACAAAACACTATTCAGCACATAAAGAAAGTTAGAAAAACATGGATAAGAACGGGAAATAATCACGGGACATATGGACTTAATGTTGCGTCAACACAGATGTATAGAACGGCAACAATGCCGAATAAATGGTTCCAAGAAAGTATTACTAGAATAACATTAAGTACTTTGTATGATAGCCATAAGTTTACATCTGGCACAATAGAAATCTACGGGAGGTAATTGACATGAAACACAAATTAACACACAATCTTGTCAGTCAGTCAGTCAGTCAGTCAGTCAGTCAGTCAGTCAGTCAGTCAGTCAGTCTGGGCGATTGTAATCTAGCTGATGAACTTCTGTCAAGAACGGCGGTGGAATTATGAACCGCCGAAGAATAATGCTTATGAATGGACAGGAGGAAAATGAAGTGAAAGAATGGGTTGAATTGCTGAATGAAAGAGAGAGGACAGTAACCGATTTACAAAATGTAGAATTTGATTTGGCAACAAATGAAAGCCATAGTGAATATTGGATGCGTTTTGAAATCGGGCAACATACAGGTGAAAATATTGTAAATGGAAAACTAGGTATAAACCTTAATGGTGCGAATATAGGGTATTATATGTTCGCACGTGATTATTCAAAAAACGCAGAAGACATAAGTATACATATTTACATGCAACCAATAGGAATGATTGAATTTGTGCGCTCGCAGAACAACATTGATTTCAATGGTTTGCCAGTCACTCGAAGTGGAAGTGTTGGGAAAGAGACCGGAACTGGAAAATTGACATTTCGTTTTGCGGCAAATTACACGGGAACGATTAAGAATGTAAAGGTTTATGCAAGATAGGAGGTTGCAACAAAAATGAAAAGTAATAAAATCCTAACAGACAGACAGACAGACAGACAGACAGACAGACAGACAGACAGACAGACAGACA